>CENR01073795.1_pt1 | contig 44676 bp, 47 predicted proteins | sample 530181 | NCBI WGS metagenome assembly CENR01 (sample SAMEA2619677, study PRJEB7988) | marine metagenome | biome: marine biome (ENVO:00000447); feature: surface water layer (ENVO:00002042); material: "saline water (ENVO:00002010), including plankton (ENVO:xxxxxxxx)" | depth 5 m | reverse complement strand
AACACCTTAGAGGTGTAGTCTATTTGGTTTTTTTCAGGAGTTAACGGTATGGTTGTTTGTAATTTCATCTCGCAATTTTCAGTGGCAGTACAATTACAAAAACTGCAAACTGCTGCTACTACTGTCTACTCTTTATTCAATGTAATTCTTAACTGCCTCTAGCGCCTTCTCAACCCCCTCTGTATTCTTCCCTCCAGCAGTAGCGAAAAATGGTTGTCCGCCACCGCCGCCTTGGATATGTTTTCCCAGCTCTCTCACTATTTGTCCGGCGTTCAGGTTTTTCTCAGCAACTAATTCTTTGGAAATATAACACGCTAATAGAGCCTTCCCCTCTTTTTTGGAACCAAATAAAATAAAAAGATTGTCCAGTTCGCCCCCCAACTCAAATGCCAGGTCTTTTAAACCTCCAGCATCCAGATCTACTTCTTTAGCTAAGAAATTAACACCGTTCACTACTTCCACTTCGTTTTTGAGGTCCCCTTTTATGTTTTTTGCCTTGTCTTTCAGTAATTCATCTACCTGCTTTTGCAGGCTGTTGTTTTCTTCTTGTATTTTTTCAATTGCCGAAACAGGGTCTTTGGTATTGTTCAACAGTTTTTGAACGTCTTTGAATATTTTGCTTCTATCTTCAAAATAGGTTTTGGCAGCATCGCCCGTAATGGCTTCAATACGTCTAATCCCGCTGGCAACTGCCCCTTCTGAAGTGATAATAAAGTGCCATACATCACTCGTATTCTGTACATGAGTTCCTCCGCACAATTCCATCGATTTCCCGAATTTTATCGCGCGTACCGCATCGCCATATTTTTCCCCAAACAAAGCGATAGCTCCTTCGTCAATAGCTTGCTGATAAGGAATTCCACGTCTTTCTACCAACGCAATTCCCTCTCTAATTCTGGCATTTACAAAATCTTCTACTTCACGTAACTGTTCGTCGGTCACTTTACTGAAATGTGAAAAATCAAAGCGTAAATTCCCACTGTGCACCATACTTCCCTTTTGCTCCACGTGCTCCCCTAAAATATTGCGGAGCGCTTGATGCAACAAGTGTGTGGCAGTGTGATTGGATGCCGTTCTGTTTCGCTGTTTTGTATCAACAACAGCTTTAAAAGTGCCGTCTGTGCTACGTGGTAGGTTTTTAGCAAAATGAACAATTAGATTGTTTTCTTTTTTGGTATCTACAATGTATACCACCTCACCATTTGGTGCTTCCAGGTAGCCCTTGTCGCCTACCTGCCCACCACCTTCAGGATAAAAAGGTGTTAGATTAAAAACTAACTGGTAAAGCTCGCCTTCTTTCTTGCTCTCAGTTTTTCGATACTTCGTTATTTTCACATTCGTTTCCAGGGTATCGTAGCCTACAAATTCTTCGTCTGTATCATCATCTAAGACCACCCAATCGCCCGTGGCAACTTTGGTAGCTTCTCTGGCTTTATCTTGTTGTTTTTTAAGTTTACTTTCAAACTCAGTATGATTGTATGTATAACCACGTTCTCGTAGAATAAGTTCTGTAAGATCTTCTGGAAAGCCATAGGTGTCTTTAAGTTCAAAAACTTTGGCACCCGATATTTCCTTTTCTTTTGAAGCACTGACAATATTTTCCAGAAGTACCATTCCATCAGAAAGTGTCCGTAAAAAAGATTTTTCTTCTTCCTTTATTACATTGGTAATTAAATTTTTCTCTTTTTTCAATTCCGGGAACGCCTCGCCCATTTGTTTGGTAAGCGTATCAATTAATTTGAAGATAAAAGGCTCCTTAGTATCCAGAAATGTGAAACCATAACGGATAGCACGTCTTAAAATACGTCTAATTACATACCCTGCCCCCGTATTACTTGGTAATTGTCCGTCTGCAATGCTAAAAGCCACGGCACGCACGTGATCTGAAATCACACGTATTGCAATGGCAACTTTCTCGTCTGTACCGTAGGTACTGTTGGTAATGGCTTCTACCTCACGGATGAGCGGGGTAAACACATCGGTATCGTAATTACTTTGTTTTCCTTGCAGGACCATTGCAAGGCGCTCAAAGCCCATCCCGGTATCTACGTGCTGCGCTGGTAGTTTTTCAAGGCTTCCATTTGCTTTTCGGTTGAACTGCATAAATACCAGGTTCCAGATTTCCACTACTTGCGGATGGTCCTGATTCACCAGACTAGCGCCTGAAACTTTTGCTTTTTCTTTAGCAGAACGAATGTCTACGTGAATTTCAGAACAGGGTCCACAAGGCCCTTGCTCGCCCATCTCCCAGAAGTTATCTTTTTTGTTTCCGTTTAGGATTCTATCTTCGGCAACAAATTGTTTCCATAGGTCATATGCCTGGGTATCGCGCTCCAGATCGTCCTCAGCATCACCTTCAAAAATGGTAACATACAGGATGTCCTTATCTATGCCGTAGACTTCTGTTAACAGTTCCCAGGCCCAGGTAATGGCTTCTTTCTTAAAGTAATCACCAAAACTCCAATTCCCCAGCATTTCAAACATGGTGTGGTGATAGGTATCCATCCCCACTTCTTCCAGATCGTTGTGTTTCCCACTTACACGCAGGCATTTTTGGGTATCGGTAATTCTGGGATTCTTTATTTCTTTATTCCCCAAGAAATATTCTTTAAATGGAACCATCCCTGCGTTAGTAAACATCAGGGTAGGGTCATTTTTAAGGACCATGGGTGCCGAAGGAACAATCTGGTGTTCTTTCGATTTAAAATAATGTAAGAATTTAGAGCGTATTTCGCTGGAGTTCATCTGTATCTGATTATGGTAAACCGTGCACATTTTTGGCACGTGAAAACAATTTATATCTTTGTAGGACGTTTCCAAATTGGTAACACTCCCATCACCGCAAAAATAGGATTTTTTTAGCGTATGTCTAAGGTTAAATATTACTACGATAGCGAGACCCTTTCCTATCGGAAAATTGAAAAGAAAAAAGGCCGTAAACTCAGCATCTTTTTACTGAGCTTAGTGGGTATGTTATTAAGTGGTTTTTTATTGCTACTCGTGTATTTAAATCTACCCTACGTTGAAACCCCGAAAGAAAAAACTCTAAAACGTGAACTGGCCAATATGGAATTGCAATACGATTTGCTGAACCGTAAAATGGACCAGGCCGAAACTGTATTGAATGAGATTGCAGACCGGGATAACAACCTGTACCGCGTATATTTTGAAGCAAACCCAATTCCCAACGAACAAAGAAAAGCTGGTTTTGGGGGTGTAAATCGCTATAAAGATCTGGAAGGGTTTGACAACTCAAAACTTATTGTGACCGCAAACAAGCGTCTAGACATTTTAACCAAACAAATTGTAGTGCAATCCCGTTCTTTAGATGAAATCGCCTCCCTTGCCGAAGAAAAAGAAAAGCTACTTGCAGCCATTCCAGCCATACAACCCGTAAACAATGAAGATCTTACCCGTATGGCATCTGGCTATGGCTATAGAACCGACCCTTTTACAAAAGCGCGTAAAATGCATTGGGGCATGGACTTTACCGCTCCCCGCGGAACACCTATTTACGCTAGTGGTGACGGAAAAATAACCCGTGCAGATAACTCGGCATCGGGGTATGGAAATCACATTCGTATAGACCACGGCTATGGCTACGAAAGCTTGTATGCCCATCTTTATAAATATAACATTCGTGCTGGGCAAACAGTAAAGCGTGGCGATTTAATTGGCTTTGTAGGAAGTACCGGTCGTAGTGAAGCGCCTCACCTCCATTACGAGGTATTTAAAGATGGCGAGCGTATTAACCCTATTAATTTCTACTACGGAAACTTAAGCCCTGAAGAATTTGCCGAACTGTTGAAAAAATCACAACAGGAGAATCAGTCATTAGATTAACGATTGTTGATTGGAGATTGTTGATTTTTTTGAATTGTTTTTTCTGAAACACCAATTTTACACAATACTACCTAAGCTTTCCATAAATTCATTAACTTCGTATAGCAATAAAACACTATGCACGTAGACCTTCCTGAAAAATTATATTATGGTATTGGCGAAGTAGCCAAGGCTTTCGATGTAAACACATCCCTTATTCGTTTCTGGGAAAAGGAATTTGATGTGCTAAAACCAAAGAAAAATGCCAAAGGGAATCGGAAATTTACACCAACCGACATAAAAAACCTGGAGCTTATCTTTCATCTGGTGAAAGAACGCGGGTTTACATTGGAAGGCGCTAAAATTCATTTAAAAGAAAACAAGCAAGATACCTTGCATACCTTTGAAATCATTCGGAAACTGGAAACCGTGAAAGCCGAATTACTAAAAATAAAAGACCAACTATAAACTATCATATTATGAAAAAATGGCTACCCATTATCATTATCCTAGGTATCATTTTATTAGCTGGAGCATACTTAGCCAGCCTTAACAACCGCTTAGTGCCCCTGGACGAAAATGTATCGGCTCAATGGGGAAATGTGGAAAGCGCATACCAACGCCGTGCAGACCTAATTCCAAACATTGTAAATACGGCAAAAGGCTATGCAGAGTTTGAGCAAAGCACCCTTATAAAAGTAACCGAAGCGAGAAGCAAGGCGACCTCTATTCAAATAGATCCAAGTAATATAACACCGGCACAATTGCAGCAATTTCAACAGGCACAACAAGGACTTACCTCTGCCCTGTCGAGGCTTTTAGCAGTTTTTGAACGGTATCCGGATCTAAAAGCAAATGAAAATTTCAAAGAACTTATCAACGAACTGGAACGTACCGAAAACCGTATTAATGTAGAGCGTAACCGTTTTAACGAAGCAGCTAAAGGGTTGAATGTTGAAATAAAAAAATACCCTGCCAAACTATTTGCAGGTATGCTTGGGTTCGATGAAAGGGCCTATTTTAAAGCCGATGAAGGAGCTCAAGATGCTCCCGAAGTTGAATTTGATTTTAATTAAATAATTATAGAATGTCACACTTAGTGCAGTCGAAGTGATCACAATTACAAGAATGTCATTAGTCTTCGACTGCGCTCAGACAGACATTTAACCGTTAACCATTTAACTACCCATGTCCAAAGTTGAAGATTTCCTTACCGCTGAAGAAGAACTAGCCGTTGTAGAAGCCATTAGAACTGCCGAGAAAAACACCTCGGGTGAAATACGCGTTCACCTGGAAGCACACAGCAACGAAGATGTCTTCGATCGCGCTGCCGAAGTTTTCGATTTTCTGCATATGAGCAATACCAAGCTGAGCAACGGTGTACTTATCTATATTGCTGTAGAGGACCGCACCATCGTAATTATGGGCGATAAAGGGATTAATGATAAAGTACCACCCCATTTCTGGGAAAGCACCAATGATGCCATTATCAAACAATTCAAAAAAGGAGCTATGAAACAAGGGTTGGTAGATGGTATTCTGCAAGCGGGCGAGCAGTTAAAAAAACATTTTCCGTATACAAAGAAGGATGTAAATGAATTACCTGATGATATTTCTGTTGGGTAATGTTGTAGTCAGTAGTCAGTAGTCAGTAGTTAGTAGTTAGTAGTCAGTAGTCAGTAGTTAGTAGTTAGTAGTTAGTAGTTAGTAGTTAAAATTAATTTGAACGTTTCAATTCATAAATATTTCAGTATAGTTTTCATCGTGTCTGCGGTGCTGGCTTTCCATAGTTCTTTTGCGCAGTTCACCATTCCTCCTAAACTTAGCAAACAATCTGAACAAACCTCTATTTACGATGGAGCACAGATTTTCACAGCTTCCCAAAGAAATGCACTAGAGAAGAAATTAATTGGCTATGCCGATAGTACTTCGACCCAGATAGTAATCGCCACTGTAAAAAATTTAAATGGAGACGATATCTCGATGGTAGGCGCCAAGTGGGCGCAATCCTGGGGGGTGGGACAAGCAGAAAAAGATAACGGTATTTTTATTCTGCTTTCTAAAGAAGACCGGCAAATAGATATTAACACGGGCTACGGAATTGAATACCGAATGACAGACCGAATGACCGAGCGTATCATTAACCGGGTTATCATTCCTCAATTTAAACAGAACAACTATTACGCGGGACTGGACCAGGGAACCGACGCTATTTTTAAAGCGCTTCAGGCGGAATTTGAAGAAGAACGAACGTTTAATGACGGAAGTTCCCTGAAACTAATCACACACATCCTTATTATTTTCTTTATCATCATCATAATTCTAAGGCGTAGAAATAAAGGAAGAGGCAAAAACAACGGCGGAAAAGGCGGTGGAAGCCTGCTCGACGTAATTATCCTCAGCAATATGGGGCGCACCGGAGGATTTGGCAGCGGTGGAAGCTTTGGAGGCGGCGGTGGTTTCGGAGGAGGCTTCGGAGGCGGTGGCTTTGGAGGAGGCGGGGCTTCTGGCAGCTGGTGATTTGAAGTACGAGATACGAACGACGAACTACGATTTATTTTAAAAAACTGAAGTGAGCCGAAATTGGCGGTGGTTGTTTATTCAAATTTGTAACTTGAAAATTATGGGTTGGCAACTTAAGGCACGAGTTTTCTTACTAGTTTAATACCTAAAGTCATAATCAGAAAACTAAAAAGGATTCCTATAAACAATATAACTGCCCAAAATAAGCCTAAATTAGATGCTGTATTAGGTAACAATATATCATTGATAAAGTTATATGTAAGACCTCCTAAATCATGATATAAACCTGTTAACATGAAAACACACACAAAGATTATAGCTGCTATAATTGAGCTCTTCTTATTTAACTTCAAAATAGTTTTTCCAAATATATAATAGCCAGTGAAGGAAATAATATCAGCTAAGATTTGATATTTAAATCTTAAAAAGCATCCCATTCCTCCGCAGAAAACAAATTCAGAGTTGAACTCTTTATTAATTTCAATTTGAATTATTCCATTCTCAATAAATGCTCTTGCGAACATTAGTATTAGAATCAGAAAGTAAAATTTAAACTTCATTTTTAAAGTATGTAGAAACACCTCCTAAACTCCTAAACTCCTAAACTCCTAAACTTAGAATACTAAAACTGAAACATCCCGCCATTTCCAATTTCTCCTTTCTTCCCCAGGCTATTAAATTTCCAGCTAAAACTCAGCATAAAATAACGCTCCAGTACTAAGCTTTGGGAATCCTGAATATAGTTGGCCGTGGCGGTTCGACGGGTGTTATTGTTCTGGCCCAGTAGATCATAGGCTTTTAAGGTAATTGTACCTTGATCTTTTAACACCGAATAGGCTAAGGTGCTGTTCCAGAAAACAACGCTTCGCTGGAATCCTGCCGCTACATCCGGATTGTAGTTGTAGTCTATAGTATTGCGCCATTCCAGCTTTTCAGGAAAAAAGGTAGCGGTTTCTAGTCCAGCATTATGGCGTGTAAATTTTCGGTCGTCAAAACTAGCCAGGTCGTAGGTTGTATTTGTAAAACTTACTCTGTAGTTTGGGATGAATTCAAAGAGCTTTTTCCAGGTAAACGTAATACGCACATCAGGGGAATAGGTGGTACTATTGGCAGCATATTCCACCCCATTATTAAAGTTGATGTTTCTATTTGTACTCACCGATGCTGCAGCTCGAAATTTTACATCTCTAATGGTATCTAGCTTAACCTTCTTACTATAATTTCCACTTCCGTAGAAATAATAATTTCCATCTACATTCGTATAGGTGGTGGTTCGCACCAGATTTTCATCTACAGTGGTTTGCGGTACTACCTGGTTTTGTGTGAAATTTGCGTTAGACCAAAAACCAAATCCAGTTCCCTTCTGAAAATCGAATGCGTTATATCTTGCATACAATTGATGCTCATTGGCGGGCTCCAGATTTGGGTTTCCAGTAATAATATTTAAGGGGTCGCTTACATCCTGAAAGGGCTGTAATTGCTCCACTTCTGGCGGACGGTTACTCACCCTGTAATTTGCGTACAGCGAAGCTTTTGGGTTAAACCTGTAATTAAGATACGTATTAAACTCAACGGCTTCAAAATCCTGCTCGAAAGAGGTTTGCGGGCGTAACTGGTCATTGTTTTCCAGAGTTCGAAATACATACGACGCGCTTATATTGGCATTTAATTTATCCGTATTGTATTGAAGCCCCAAGGAAGGGGTGGTGCGTCTGTTAGTATATTTAAAGTTTGTACTTAATGACTGATTAAAATCTGAAAATTGCTGGGTATCTTCATTAAAATCGAAGGTACTCTCGGTACTATTCCGCACATCCTCCCGGTGTGTAAAACGTGGGTTTAAGTATAGTTTTTTGGCTAGTATAGGCATCCTATAGCTTATCGTAGCGTTGTAACTGTCTAACGTAAACTTCCTATCGGTAAATTGATTTCGGTTTAAAACCGAAGGAGTATCACCAAAGACTTCTGTGCTGGATTCTAAAAATTGTTCAGAATCATTATTTTCAAATTCAGTGTCAATATCCAGGCTAACAGAAGCCCCTTTATCGCCAAATTTTTTGGTGATGTCTAACGCATTTCTAAAACTTCGGTTTATATTTTCAGAAAAACGGGCAGCGTCTGCCTGGTTTGTAATAGTGCCTTCCTCATTCCTGGAGACTTCGTTATTGGTAGACCTCCTATTTCCCGTTCCATAGGTAAACGATGGACGTAAATTTATTAAAAAGGTTGAATCTGGTTTTATATCCAGGCGTACGTTGGTGTTGTTGTTGTTATTTTCGGTAAAGGATTCTGAATTTGAATTGGTAAAGAAACGTCTGTCGGGTAAAATATTCTCACGTTGGGTACTGTTCCTGTCTTCGCTGTTACTGCCCGCATAAAAATGATCTGCAGAGATTTCTATCTTTTCTCCATAGGAATCGGCATAGTTTGCCCCTGCATTTTTAGAACGTACAATTCCTTCACCCCCACCAAAACGGCGTCCATCAATACCAAAAGAACCGTCACTGCTAGTAAAAATACTTCGCCCCCCACCAAACATTTTCCGAATCTCGCCAAAGCTAAACCCGGCCGAGTTTATATTATTTCCTCCCGCCAACACACTTATGCGCTGGTCGTTGTCAAAACGATTAAAAAAGCCTGCAAATTCGTAGCGCTCGTCAGTTCCGCCACCGGCTGCTACTCTTCCAAAGACTCCTTTGTTGTTTTCTTCTTTAATGGTAAGGTTTATCGTTTTGTTTTGCCCGTCACTGGCTTCCCCTGCAAAAGCTTCAGCATCTGTTTTGGTGTCGGTTACTTGCACCTTTTCGATGATTTCCTTGGTAAGGTTTCGGGTAGTAATGGTGGGATCGTCCCCAAAAAAGGGTTTCCCGTTTACGAGAATTTTGTTTACGGGTTTCCCGTTTACGGTAATCTGTCCTTCTTCGTCTACCTCAACACCTGGAAGTTTTTTCAGCAGATCTTCTACGTTGGCATCTTTTTTTGTTTTAAAAGATTTTACATTAAACTCTAAGGTATCCTTTTTAATGGTGATGGGAGCCCTCGATTTTATGACTACTTCATCCAACGTATTGGAATCAGTTTTCATTTTTATAATTCCCAGGTCTATTTCTTCAGAAGTTAAGGTGATGTCTTTCTGAAACGTTTCAAACCCAACATAAGAGATATAAATTTTTAGTTCCTTCACCCCTACTCGTTCCTGTACGCTGAAAGCCCCATCCTGATCTGTAATGGTATAGGTAACCAAGGTACTGTCTCTGGCTCTCTCTACATACACAGTAGCAGATTCCAGCGGTTCTTGAGTGTCCTGATTTGTAAGTGTACCTGTAATTTTAAAAGGCTGTAATTGAGCAAATGTAGAAAGGCTACATAAAAATATGAGCGCACGTAAGCAATGCTTCATAAGTGGTATGTGTTAGTTAGTTGATTGATGTTGGTATAAAACTAACGACATAAGTAAAACAATGTTTCGTATTAAGATATTCTTAACACAAAGGTTGTCTCAAATAAAGCAATTACTTCTTCCGAATATAAATAGTCACAGGAACTCCTGTAAAATCAAATTCTTTACGCAACTTGTTTTCTATAAACCGTTTATAAGGTTCCTTTACGTACTGCGGAAGGTTCGCAAAAAATGCAAAGGAAGGATACGGTGTTGGAAGCTGGGTACAGTATTTAATCTTAACGTATTTCCCTTTGTATTGTGGTGGCGGGAACGCTTCAATTATGGGTAACATGGTTTCGTTCAATACCGAAGTTTTGATCTTTTTGGTTCGGTTTTTATAGACTTCAACAGCAGTTTCAATCGCTTTATAAATACGCTGCTTCGTCAATGCCGATATAAATACAATAGGAACATCGGTATAAGGCTCACACTGCTGGCGTACGTAGGTCTCCATTTCTTTCGTACTCTGGTTGTCTTTTTCAATTAAATCCCACTTGTTTACCAGGATTACCACGCCTTTATTGTTACGTTCAGCCAGCCAGAAAATATTTTGTACCTGCCCATCAAACCCACGGGTAGCATCAAAAACCAACAGAATAACATCGCAATGCTCAATAGCACGCACACTTCGCATGACCGAGTAAAATTCGAGGTCTTCTTTTACCTTACTTTTCTTTCTGATTCCTGCCGTATCCACTAGGTTAAACTCAAAACCAAAGCGATCGTATTTTGTATCAATACTATCACGTGTGGTTCCCGCAATATCAGTTACTACAAATCTATCTTTACCAATTAATGCATTTATAAAAGAGGATTTTCCTGCGTTAGGACGTCCTACTACAGCAAATCTTGGCAGCGGTTCTTCTTTAACTTCAGGTTCGTCCGGGAGTGCTTTTACCAGATCGTCCAGTAAATCCCCACTACCACTACCATTTATACTGGAAATAGTATAATATTTTTCAACCCCTAAGGAGTAAAATTCTACAGCATCGTTTTCACGTTTGGCGCTATCTACTTTGTTTATAGCCAGAAAATAAGGCTTTCCGCTTTTTCTGAGTAATTCGGCTACTTCCTCATCCATGCCAGTAACTCCAGATTCTACATCTACCATAAAAATGATAGCATCTGCTTCGTCAATAGCAAGTTCTACCTGTTTGTCAATTTCAGCTTCAAAAATATCATCACTTCCTACTACATACCCTCCTGTGTCTATAAGCGAAAACTCCTTTCCGTTCCAGTCACTTTTTCCATAGTGACGATCACGGGTAACACCGCTTACAGCGTCTGTAATTGCTTCACGACGTTGGATTAAACGATTAAAAAAAGTAGATTTCCCTACATTGGGTCTTCCTACGATAGCAACAATACTCATGGTTTTTTTCTTAAGGGGTACAAAGTTAGAATATAGTTGGCAGTATTCAGTCGCAGTTGGCAGTTTTCTATATAATATTATTCCTGTTTACTGCAACTAAGCACTGCTTACTTGTTATTGTACCCAAAGCGACGCAATTGTCTGTCGTCGTTACGCCAGTTTTTATTCACTTTCACATAGGTTTCCAGATGCACTTGTTTTCCAAAAAACTTTTCCAGGTCTTTTCTTGCCTCTACACCCACACGTTTTAAAGGAGCGCCTTTATGGCCAATTATAATTCCTTTCTGTGTTTCCCGCTCTACCATTATAATGGAACGGATCCGAATGATATTTTCTTCTTCAAAAAACTCTTCGGTATCTATTTCTACGGAATAGGGAATTTCTTTTTTGTAATGCATCAGGATTTTCTCGCGAATGATCTCATTTACGAAAAAACGTTCGGGCTTATCGGTAAGTTGATCTTTTGGGTAAAAGGGTGGGCTTTCAGGAAGTAACTCTATAATTCGGGTGAAGACTTCAGCAACACCAAAATTTTCCAGGGCTGAAATGGCAAAAACTTCGGCATTGGGAACTTTTTGCTGCCAGTGTTGTAATGCTTCGGCTAACAAAGACTCATTTCCCTTGTCAATTTTATTGATAAGCAACAATACAGGAATTTTTGCATTGGTGATCTTGTTGAAAAACTGCTCATCCTTAAGCTCCTTTTCACCTAATTCTACCAGATACAGTAAAACATCAGCATCTTCAAAAGCAGATTTCACAAAGTCCATCATGCTTTCCTGTAATTGATACGCTGGTTTAATAATTCCGGGGGTATCACTTAAGATCATCTGGAAATCGTCCCCATTTACGATTCCTAAGATACGGTGACGGGTTGTCTGTGACTTGTTGGTAATAATGGAAAGGCGTTCACCAACAAAGGCATTCATTAATGTGCTCTTTCCTACATTCGGGTTACCAATAATATTTACAAATCCTGCTTTGTGCTGTTTTTCTTGCATAATGCAAAGGTACGGCGTTCTTAAAAATCGAAGTGTCAACTTTTATAAATTTTTGGTTTGTTCTCAGGACGGTGGTACAACCTATTACTTCAAGACTGCACCTCACGTTAAGTAAACCAGAAAACCGAATTAAAAGCACCTATTAAAAATTCCTTTTGAGAACGCTATTACTATTTGTCCCTGCAAAATAAGCTGCATTTTTTAACTACCAATTACATCATTTTATAAGCTGAAATACCAGTACTAAAAGCCACTATTACTTCTTACAGATAACTATGTTTTTATCGACGTAAAGTAAATTATATCGATGTAATACACAAAAAAGCAAAAGTTTTGCAAAAAAATTCTTACATTTATACCATATTTTTTTTACATTGCCTTTCCTTAACATCTTGAAAGCTTTTGTTTTAAAGAAAAGTTTTGGAACTGATTTGTCCTTGTAATAGTAGACTTTGAAGTCTATAAAATTGTTTGCTACAGTTGAAATCACACGTTGTTAAAGACATTAGAGTAACATCAAAATTTAGTAATGATATAGTAAAAATTAGAATTAAAATCTTAAAAATATTCCCCCATGAAAAATATTACGATTCTAGCCGCCTTACTCATAGCTATTCCTTCTATGAAGGCACAAAAGCAAGAAATAAAAAAAGCTGAAAAAGCCGTAAATTCTGGCTACCTATCAAGTGCCTCTTCCTATTTACAACAAGCAAAACGAATTTTTGCTGCTGCTGATGATAAGACAAGGGCTCACTACTATGTTGTGGAAGCTGAAATGAATCTTGCTCATAAGGATTTAGACAAGAATCGATTGGAGTCCATTTCAAATTCTATAAAACTTGCTAGCAGCTATAATCCAGATTCATCACTATTACTTAGAATTTCCGAAATTGAATCAAAACTTAAGGGATTATCAGCAAACGCAGCAGTAGGCGAGTTTAAAAAGAAAAATTACTCTGAAGCCGCTACCCTTTACAATGTAGCTTACGATGCTACTAAAGATACCATTCATTTTTTCAACGCTGCAAAAAGTCATTTATTAGCTAAAGAGTATGATGAAGCTTTCAGAGCCTATAGCCGTCTTTTTTACATGGGTTATACCGATGCTAAGATTCGCTACGTGGCCACAAATGTTGAATCTCAAAAGAAAGAGGCTTTTAGTTCGTCTTCTGCAAGAAATACAGCGATACGTCAAGGAACACACAAAAAGCCTGAAATAGCGATGACCAGTTCCAAAATACCCGAGTTATTAAGAGGTGTTACCATGGCTTCTATTGAACTTAATAACAAACATGCAGCAGTAGCAATTATTGATAACGCATTAGCAAAAATGCCTAACGACAGGTTATTATTAAACCAGGCTTTCCATCTATACCGCCAGTTAGACGCCAAAGACAAGTATTTTAAAATAATGGATTTGCTTAGTAAGGAGACCCCTAACGATCCTAATATGTATTATAACTTTGGTGTATCCAGTACGCAAAATAACGATATTGAAAGAGCAATGGAGTTTTACAAAAAAACCCTGGATTTGAAACCTAACCACGTAAATGCAACATTAAATTTATCTCTATTACTGTTGGAACAAGAAACAGGTATTGTTGAAGAAATGAACAGTTTAGGCATGTCTGATGCTGAAGAAAAAAGGTATGAAGAACTAAAACTGGAGCGTACTAAACTCTACAATGAAGTGCTCCCCTATTTAGAAAGTATCGTGGCATCACAACCTCAAGATAAAGATTGGGTTACTAAACTTATGAATATATATAGCTATCTGGGTAAAGATTCTAAACTGGCTATTTTACAAGAAAAAATAGACGACTAGAATTAAATCTCGAAATTAAAAACCTAGCCATTAAGAAAGGGTTTATCACGAGCTCTATCATACATCACAATACTTCCTGCAACGGCTACATTTAAACTAAACTGAGACGGGAATTGAACTAAAAAATGCGACCTTTCGATCGCTTCATTGGTGAGGCCGTTGTCTTCGGCCCCTAATAGATATACGCAGCGTCTTGGGTGATGAAAGTCTTCCAGGTTTTCGGCTGTATCAGTTTTTTCAACCCCCACAATACGAACCCCTTTAGGAAGGTGGTTGAAAAAATCTTCAAAATTTTTGTAGTGGTAATACGGCATAGATTTTACCGCGTTATGCGTATCGCTCGCCTGGCTGGCGTATCGTTTTCCTACAGTAAAAATAAAACTAGCGCCTAGGTTTTGAGCTGTTCGCCAAAGTACCCCAAGATTTTCTGGAGTTTTACCGTGGAGAATACCTATTCCGAAAAATTCAGTTGTGAAGTTATTGGGTTGCATGAGGCAAAGATATTCAGTAAAATTAAAATACTAAATTCCTTTACTCAAAACTCTTACAAGTATAAGATTTATGCATTAGTTTGCTTTTCATCTGTAACCTTACCGTTTTCATTTTCTGTTGGCACAAAAAGATGAAAGTCGAATTTAAATTTATCCATATCTATATTTGCATATTTTACGGATTTCTTTTTTTCTGTAGATTTTAGCATTGCAGTAGGCTTGTATAGTTATGAGGATTGGGGATATCCTGTTGTTTTTTTTTGCAAAGATGAGGACAAATTTGCATTTTGATGTTAAGTATCTGTTATATTTTTTCTTGTTTTAACATAATGAGCAGAATTAGTAACACAATACATAAAATTCTGCCTCCAAGTTCAATAGAGAATATATACAGCTCAGAAAATCGATCGTATTATACACCATATTTTTGATTTATCTTTGGAGGCATGAGTACACTGGTTCAGGTTTCAATTTTACCCAAGCAACAAGAAGATCTGTCCTATATTTTAGAGTTGGGTCTTACCAAAGCAAAATTGTATAAAAAAGATATTAAGGACTGGCGCATTAGGAAACGTTCTATCGATGCACGTCGCGCCCCGGTAAAACTGAATCTACAATTAGAGTTCTGGCATAAAAATGAGGACATTACTCATATTCCCCCCTTTATTCCACAACAGGTAAAAGATAAAGAAGCTATTGCTATTATAGGAGCAGGCCCTGCAGGACTCTATGCTGCACTTAGAGCCCTAGAGGTCGGGTTAAAGCCTGTTCTTTTTGAAAGAGGCAAAGATGTTCGGGCACGTAGAAGAGATCTGGCAACAATTAATAAAGAGCACATTGTTGATCCAGATTCAAATTACTGCTTTGGCGAAGGAGGTGCTGGAACCTACAGCGACGGAAAACTATACACCCGTTCTAAAAAAAGAGGGAATGTTTTAAAATCACTAGAGTGGTTTGTACACTTTGGAGCCGATGCCGAAATTCTTGTAGACGCACATCCGCATATTGGCACCAACAAATTACCGAAAATTATTACGACCATGCGTGAAGCGATCATAGCTGCCGGTGGTGAGGTGCATTTTAATTCAAAACTTACTAATCTTAAAATTGAACATAGTAGCATTGTTGCCATTGAAATTAATAACACTCACTGGCATTCATTTGACAATGTGGTTTTAGCGACGGGTCATTCTGCCCGTGATATTTTCTACCTACTTCACAAGCACAGTATTAAAATTGAAGCAAAACCTTTTGCCATTGGTGTGCGGGTAGAACATCAGCAAGAGTTAATTGACGCTATCCAATACCATGGAGATGCAGACAATCCGTATCTGCCGCCTGCCTCCTATGGTTTGGTAGAACAAGTGGATGGCCTTGGCGTCTATTCTTTCTGCATGTGCCCAGGTGGTATAATTGCTCCTTGTGCCACAGCTCAGGAAGAAGTGGTTACCAATGGCTGGAGTCCCAGCAAGCGTAACAATCCGTATGCTAATTCTGGAATCGTCGTGAGTGTTTCTCCAGAAGATTTGCCTAATTATATTAAAGGAGATCCGTTTGTATGCCTTGATTTTCAGAAAAAGGTGGAAAAAGATTGCTGGGAAGCTGCAGGAAAAACGCAGAGGGTTCCTGCGCAAAGAATGATAGATTTTGTGGAAGGGCGCGTATCTGAACACTTTCCGAAGACCTCTTACCAACCGGGCATTGTTTCGGCAGACTTAAACAACGTATTACCGCCATTCCTAACTAAAAGGCTACGCATAGCATTTAAGGCTTTTGGCAAAAAAATGAAAGGGTATTACACCAATGAAGCCGTGTTGCATGCTCCCGAAAGCAGAACCTCATCCCCTATCTCTATTCCAAGGAATACGGAAACCCTAGAACATATTGAAGTTTCAGGGTTGTATCCCTGTGGAGAAGGCGCCGGATATGCTGGCGGAATTATTTCTGCAGCAATCGATGGAATTAATTGCGTAGATGCCATTGCAACCAAAAAAGGAATTTAAAGCAACCCATTGCTTTCATTTGCTTTTTTAATGATTTCCTTTAAGCGTTCTTTTCTAAGCGCTGTTTCACTCTTTAATTTATTCTTCTTGCGATCCATCAATTTAGAGTGCTTTGCTTTATTCTTTGTGTTTTTTGCTTTTCCCTTTTTTGCCATTTCTACATATTATTCTAAGTTGAAAATACCGGATGCATACCCATTATTTTTTACGTTTATCCCACCAAATATAAGCTCCAAACAGCACCAGACTAACAACAGAACCCCATAACAAACCCGTTTTCAAGGTTTCCGTACTTTTCCCTAGAATTGCAATAAATACAGTTAACGGTAAAATACCCAGTAAGGTTGCTCCTATAAATTTCCAATAGTTCATCTTTAAGATGCCTCCTACAAAACTTATAGCGTCATTGGACAAAATAGGATTTAACCTTGTGACAATGACAGCCCAGAACCCATAGCTTTCAATAAAACGCTCTATTTTATTTTCAGTTTTTGCTCCTAGCAGCTTTAGCACTACTGTTTGCCCCAAATAACGTCCAATAAGATATCCTACAGAAGACGCTGCAAACACAGCCACTAAAATAATTATACTTCCCCAGATGGGACCATATGCCAAAATAGAAACTACCATAAGCGCTAGAGAAGGGACGACCAGTAAAAACATCTGAAAAATCATAGCCAAAATCAATACAAAGGGTCCAAACCACCCAAAGCCGGACACCCATTGTTCAATACGTTTCTCATCATTGCTGGTGAGTACGTTCCAGGCTTCATTAAAAAATTGCTGGACACTCGGGATTAAAAAATAGCAAACAATCATGCCCCCTACCAATAGTATAGAAAGGTAAAGTGGCACATTACTTTTTGATGTTTTTTCTTCTTTGTTTTGTGACATTACTTAAAAGTTTCTAAACATTTGCAACGTATATCTTCTTAGTACTCTTTTAGCTATCATTGACTGTTACAAAAATATGTCAGCTATTAGCTGCCGTCTAAGAAGGCAAGGTAATCAATTAAATATTTATGATTTTATTGTAGTATTCTATAAAAAGTGTATCCTACATTTGCCTGTAAATTAGTAACTATATTGAAAACGTTTCAGAAAATAGTGAGCCTATGCATGACGATTTTGCTTACAGCATTATCTGCAAACGCAACTAGTATTGGAACTACTGGCAGTTTAGACACAACTTCTACACCTCAAAACCTAGTAGATGCTATTTCTCTTGGTAAAACTGCAGCATACCTTATTGACAGTTCACAACAAGAACTAATTGTTGAGAAGGAACAGGAGTCGCCTCCTTTAGTATGGGATGACGGCCCTTTTTTCACAGGTCTTTTTAATAAGGGTGGCTTTTTAAGCGTTTTAGAACACTGTACAATTACTGCTACAGAGAACGCTTCAGTACACAAATATTACACAAAACAGTTACTTTTTCCTTTCCATTCGCATTGGTAAATTATTGTTGATTTTCTTCTGCTAGTATAGGGTTTCATTGAAAAACCCTGTACAAAAACAACAATTTAATTACATTAAAAATATACACTCATGGAAACAGGAATGATCATGATTGCTGTGGTACTCTTCACAGTAATCTTAGTACCTACTTTGGTACTAATTCAAAATACAAAAAAACAGTCTAAAAAATTATTTAACGGACTCAATGCCGTTGTGGCACAAAAGAATGGAGTATTATCTCAACACACCGAGCAATATAATTTTGCACTAGGGATAGATAAAACCCACAAGATTCTCTACTTTTTTAAGAAAAGTGAAGAAAATGAAACCTCTCAAATAATTGATCTTACAGATATAAAATCCTGCGAAATTGTCAGCAAAACAAGACGTATTAAAAAGGATAAGGGGTTTGATGAAATGGTGGAAACCATACACTTAGAGTTCATTTCAAAAAAGAGCATCGAAGTAGTACAACTAGAGTTCTACAACGAAGCAGAAAGTCTCTTAACCGACGAGCTCGCCATTGCCGAAAACTGGAAAAAAATAGTGCAAGGCGTACTCTCTGAAAGGAATTCTGTTATAGAACAAAAGAACGAACAACAAGTTGCTGCAGCAGTAGCCTAAGAAATGAAAGGTAACTTAGTTTCATAAGATGGTTTACAGTTAGATGAAATGGGTCGGGACACCTCCGGCCCATTCTTTTTAAACTTTATAACCGTACGGGTTTCTATCAAAAACTTTTGTTACCCTGGTTCAAGCCACAATGCTATGTCAAACCACCTATGGCTCATTACCTCTTTAGTGAACAAGCGCTTTTTGAGTGCCTAGCTCCTTATCCCCTGCAGCAGCTTTTACTAAATAAATTCCCTTCGCAAGAGAAGACAGGTCTAATGAGACTGTAGTACTAAGCTCATTAAATAAAAAAGAACGTATCTTTTGACCCGTTATGGAGAAGACTTCCACGCTAAGGTCTTTATGTTTTTCTGGAAATTTCAACTTAAAATAACCACTTGGGGAGGGGTTAGGGTACAGTGTTATTGTACTTGTTTTTTCAGGAATGGCATTCCCCAATGTTTCTTCCGTTAACTCTACTGAGCAATTAGTTACGCAAGTAGTGTAACAGTAACTAAAACCACATGTCACTCTACTTTCGGCCTGAACCGATATGAGAACTTCATCTAAGGTTGCCAGCGATACTATAAAATCAATGTTCTTCTTATCTGAAACTAGAACCTCCTTGGTTTCATACCCTAAATGCGACACCCTTAGAGTATCCTTAGGTTGCGCTGTTATTTGATACCTTCCGTCTATTGCCACCACACCTGTTTGTTTACCCACTATAATGATGTGTGCATCGTTTAGAAATTTTCCCCACTCGTTTGTAACAGTACCCGATAGTGTTTGTTGACTATAAGTGGTAATTGTAATTAAAATTGCGAAAATGCTTAAAATTTTTGTTTTCATCTTGATTGGTTTTAAGAGTATTGTACAAACGTAAAGCCTGACAGAATCTCTTAAAAAGGGGAATGAGGGAACGTTGTTCTTGAATGAGCGAACAGGAAAAAAAAAGGGTTAGAAAGTACTTCGTCAAAAAAGAGCTACCACAAAAAACACATTCAGAAGTGTGTTGAACCAATCTATATCTTCTTGAATAAAGTATTCGTAAGCTCAAGCATTTTTTCACTAATGGAATGCAACCACCGCAATTGTTCCCAGACCAGGTGGGCCTCCTGATAACTGTACTCGTTCAGCGGTGTGGAGTGAATCATTGCCTCAACATCAGTAAATGAAAACCTGGACAGCTGTTCACTGTTTAAAGCTCGTTTTGCCTTTTCCGGAATGGTTTCGGTCGTTAGGGTTGGTTTATCTAAACGATTGAAAACCCGGGATAAGTCTGCATTAATTAACCTTACGGCATCTTTAAACGCATCACTTGCCGGTGTAGTTTGATGATGCTGCAAATAGGTACTCAAGGAAGCTAAAGATGATAACATTGCGTGGTTAAGCACCACAAGTTCATAAATAGCATCTATGTTTTTTTGTTTGGACTTTGGTTCTTGCGCCATTCTCTGGAACGCAGCACTAAGGTTAGAGGTTTCCAAAAAAGCTGTTTTTCGGGCTACTTTGTATGCTGTTGAAACTGAAGTTTTTTCAACATATACTTTGCTAATATGTTCAAAGAAAGTACGATTTGCCGAAATACTTGTTTTAATGTTCTCGCGAATTTCTATAAATCCCCAGGCTGGCCACAACCATAGAATAGCCATAAATGAAAGCGCCGCACCAATAAGAGTATCAAATATGCGGTATTGTATGACCACTAAGATATCTGGGCGTAAAATAGCATAAATAAACACCACGCTAAGCGTTACAAAAATGGCAGATACCTTATAATTTTTCTGAATTACCGAAAACGCAACAATAAGCGAGACCATTCCCAGCCCTCCCAGTAGAAATGGATCTTCAATAAACAAGACCAACCCCGTTGCAATAACAGCCCCTATAAGAGTACCAATGATCCGGTCTTTGGAGCGTGACTTTGTAAGTCCATAACTAGGCCTCATTATTACAATTATGGTAAGTAAGATCCAATATGGGTTTTGAAACTCGAACAAGTCTCCAACAAGGTACCCTGCCATCATAGTAACCGAAAGTCGTAAGGAATGTTTAAAAATAGCCGATTTAAATGTGAAGTTTTGCAGCACTATTTTTAAATCGAATTCCTGCGGAACCAAAAACCGCTTAAGAACTTTGGTAGGCAGATATTTTGATGCGTCTATTTTGGAGTTGCTTCGTAGCTTGTAGATTCTTTTTAGTTTTTCGAACTGCTTTTCCTGGTACTCCCATAAATTCTGGAGAATTACAAAACTTTCAAAATCGGCTTTGTTGTCTAATTTTTGAATGTTTTTTTTTGTAGCCTTAAACAAGGCTGTCAGGGTTGCAAAAGCTTCATCTTTTTTAGGTTTAACTGAATTTGAAAAATACTCTAGCTGCTTCGAAAAGGTAAAAATTATGGTCTGAAAATCACTTTTTAACTCCTGATGTCCTTCAAAAACCGTATCCATTTTATCATAGTCGACCGGGTTTGCAATGGCGGTCTCTAGCATTTCAACCAGCTGAATAAAAATGAGTAATTGTTTATTTTGATAGTTTGAATTTCCAGATGTTTTACGCGAAGCAATTAAAATATCACGTAAGGTTTCATGGTGTTCAATAAGTTCTGTTTGTAGCTCGTGAAGTTTTTTTTCTAGGGGTTCGCGCTCAACTTGCTCTCCCATTAACAGCGCGCGTGTTTCAAGAAAATCGGCGGTAAGTGAAAAAGTTTCAGAAAGTGATTCTTCGGTTTGCGCTTTGGGGTTGATACGGTAAGCAATGGTAACCAGTAACAGGTACCATAAACCGCCAATTCCTACGAGAAGTGAATATTGATAAGGTGCTAATTCTGATGGGGTGTGAGCAAATCCTAAAACCAACGCCAGCAAGCCCGAAAAACTAATGAGCGAAGCACGAAAACCGTAAATAGAAATGTAAGCGATCCCAAAAGTAAGTGCACCTAAAATAGGAAGCAACAACCACGTGGCAATATTCAGATGCCCTCCTATAAAACTTACGACAGTAATAAGAACTGTAGAAAATAGAATCCCTATTTTTTTATGGTAATAACTACCTGGCGTATTGCTGGGCGAACTCCAAAATGCCCCAAAACACAATGCCAGCCCAACCCCTATGTGCCCCGTGACAATTCCTAAAACAACAGGAATACTCACAGCAATGCCTACAAGCATCGCCTTTGAAAAGTTAGTGCTTTTCAAAAATCGTAGTATTGACGAAGTGCTGCTTTGAGTTGCTATAGCGTTATTTTTTTCTAACTATATTTCAACTACAAAGATACTTCGTTCCTAGAAGGAAGTCTGTAAACAGGGTTGAAAATTTCTTTAATAAAAACTACTTAGACTTATAACTACCACTCAAAAATATAAAATTCTCTTAAAAATTTTTATATAACTAACCGATTGTTTAGTTTTGTGCCATCAAGTAATTTAATAATGCCTAGAACAAAAAAGTATAACGAGCAAGAAGTAGTAGAAAAGGCGATGAATCTTTTCTGGCGTAATGGGTATGAAACCACTTCTATGCAAATGCTTGAAAAGGAAATGGGAATTAATAAGTTTTCTATTTATTCAAGTTTTGGGAGCAAGGATGGGCTTTTTATGGAAAGCTTAAAGTGCTATAAACAGAAGTTGAATAAACTTATCGAGACGTTAAAAGCATCTTCTGATGATGTTATGGGAATTAAACAATATTTCTATGATTTTATAGCGTTTACAAAAGTTACAGATTTCGGGAAAGGTTGTTTAATCACCAATACTGCTAATGAAATACGAGAGGATTGCCAAGATTGTATCAAAGAATTACTCTCACAATTTACCAATGATGTGAAAGAAGTTTTTGCCACCAAACTCAGGCAGGATACTACTAAAAGCGAAACTATTATAGAAGAACAGGCAGATTATCTTTTAATATCGATGTTCGGCCTTTCTTCAGCAACCAGAATTTTTAATAAAACCCAACTTGATAATTATATAAAAAATATTTTTAAAAATCTCTAAGCATTTTTTTTAACTCAAAACTAACCGATTGTTTAGTTTAAAAACCTTTTATTATGAACTATGTACTCTCAACCATTGCACTACTACTGATCTCGATATCGGTTATAGCACAAAACTTTATTACTGTTTCAAACAGTATTGCTACAGATGAAATGGTTTCATCACCCTCCCATCAAATTTCTAACTTCATGGTGGAAGTTGCATCTGAAAACGAATTTAAATACCGTAATTTTTTGAGGGAAGCCAAAAATTCTGAAAAAATCTATGAAGTAGGTCAGGATACGTTTACGAAAAAAGAACTCACCAAACTATTGAGGAGAGCAGCCATGAAGACCAATAATTTAAATGAGTTTAAATCATTTCTTGCCACAAAAAATTACAGCATTGCGAACGAGCTATCGCATCAGGATCTGCACTCCATCTTTCATTTGTTCCGAAAAAATTCATTTGAAAAATATCTGGATGATCTCGCTTGCTGCATATAAAATATACTACCACTAAAATTTAAAATAAATAGTAATTAAAACAGAAATTATGACAACATTAAAAATTCACAACCTAGAAACTACACCAGAAGATAGCAAGCAACTGTTAGAAAAATCTCAAAAAGCATACGGTATGATTCCTGCTTTGCACGGAGTGCTGGCAGGAGCGCCAAAAATTTTAGAGGCGTACCAAACATTACATCAGCTATTTACTGAAACTTCATTTAATGAGGAAGAATTAACCGTAGTATGGCAAACCATAAACGTAGAACACGCTTGTCATTATTGTGTGCCTGCGCATACGGGAATCGCTAAAGGGATGAAGGTAGACGATGCCATTACAGAAGCATTGCGCAACGAAACAGCTCTTGAAAACCCAAAATTAGAGGCTTTACGCACCATGACGTTAACTATTGTTAGAAATAGAGGTCATGTGACCCAGGAAGATTTAGACACTTTTTATAAGGTCGGTTATAGCGAAACACAAGTCTTGGAAATCATTTTAGGGGTATCCCAAAAGACCATTAGTAATTATGTAAACCATATTGCTAACACACCTGTGGATGCACCTTTCGAAAAATTTGCCTGGTCTAAAGAAAATGTGGTTTCCTAATCCCAAAAATCACAGGTTGGTTGATAACGATAGACCTTCCGTTTATTAGGAAGGTCTATTATTAAAAAATTAAATTATGAAAGAAAAATTGAAAATAGATATTGTATCCGATGTGGTGTGCCCCTGGTGTACCATTGGATACAAACGATTAGAAAAAGCGATATCAGAATTAGGAATGGAAGACCAGGTTGACATAACCTGGCATCCGTTTGAATTGAATCCAGCTATGCCTCCCGAGGGACAAAGTGTAACGGAACATATTACTCAAAAGTACGGTTCGACCTTAGCACAACAAAAGGAATCGCAACAGCGAATGACCCACATTGGTAAAGAGCTTGGGTTTACCTTTGATTATTTTGATGCTATGAGAATGGTGAATACGTTCGATGCACATATTTTATTGGAATATGCGAAAGCCTTCGGTAAGCAAACCGAACTGAAAATGCGGTTAACGAACGCCTTTTTCAGCGAACGCAAAGATGTTTCAGACAGGACGGTATTAAAGCAGGCCTTAGTAGATGTTGGGTTAAATGCAGAGGAAGCGCTGGCAAAATTGGATAGTGAAGAAGCACGCTCTGACGTAAGAAGCAAACAAGAATATTGGAAGAACCTTGGAGTTACCTCAGTTCCTACAATCGTTTTCGATAAAAAAAGTGCTGTAACAGGTGCGCAACCAGTTGATGTGTTTAAAAGAGTTATTGCTGAACAGCATGATATTAAATATGAACAATAACAGAAGAAATTTTATAAAAAATCTGGGGTTACTAGGAACAACAGGAATACTAATCCCCCACATGGTATTAGGGCAATCAAAAGAAAACACTATGAAAAACAACAATAGCGTAAGACCAAAAGTACTATTCTTTGATGTTAACGAAACACTTCTGGATCTTACCGATATGAAACAGGTAATAAGCAAAGCATTGAACGATCGGGATGACTTACTATCCCTTTGGTTTACAACTATGCTACAGTATTCATTAGTAACAACCGCAAGCGGACACTACAAGCATTTCGGAACCATTGGCGCTGCAGCCCTACAAATGGTTGCCGCAAATAATAATATCGAAATATCCGAAGAAGAGGCACACAATACAGTCGTAAACTCATTGCGCGGATTGCCTTCGCATCCTGAGGTTAAAAAAGCCTTAGCCCAATTAAAAAATGACGGTTATACACTAGTATCCTTCACAAATTCTTCAAATGAAGGTGTGAAAAAGCAATTTGAAAACGCAGGTTTAACTGAGTATTTTGATGAACGACTAAGTGTGGAGGAAGTAGGTAAGTTTAAACCCTTTACAGACACATATTCCTGGGCAGCCCGTAAAATGGGTATAAAACCAGAAGAATGCATGCTTATTGCAGCTCACGGATGGGATGTTGCAGGAGCACTCTGGGCTGGATGGCGAGCAGCCTTTATTAGCAGGCCAGGGCAACAACTGTTTCCTTTGGCGCCAAACGTGGAGATAAATGAACCCGATTTACTTAAAATTTCTGAAAAATTAATCGCTTTCAAGAAGTAGCGCGTCAACGATAAATACGATTTTGGTTATCTTGCATAAAACTTCATTTTATGAAAAGTATTACCTGGCTTTCGCTTGCATTACTCATTTGTACGGGATGTTCAACTTCAAAAACAATCCCGTCACAATGGATGTCAAATGAATTTAAAAAACAGCAATTTGATCGCATGTTAGTTTTTGCTAACACTGAGGACAGGGAGCTTCAAAACCGTTTTGAGGACAAAATGGCCTTGTTGTTGGCTGCTGAAGGCATTGCCCCGTTAAAAATGCACGAACTGTTTCCAGAAATTGAACATAAAGAAGACCATACACAAGAAGATATTAATGCGTTTGTATTACAATGTAAAAACAAAGGTATTGACAAAGTGCTCTTGGCTTCACAAAAAGAGATGATCGTAGATACAGTACTCGCCAAATCTTTACATAATTATATGAATTCCTTAGAACCCTTGAAGTTAAATAGCAGGAATGAGGATGACCTTGTTTACGAAAAGAAAGAAATAACTACCTATACTTTAGAAGCAGCCGTATATGATATAGCCGTGACTTCTGAAGACAAACCCATTGCAGCAACCATTTTAAAAGCTATAAACCCAAAATCCTTTGAAAAATTAGAAAACACCTTTCTAAATGCGATCAAAAAACTATTTAAAAGCAGATAGTTTTAATGGTGGAGGTCTTATTGAAATAGCACGGGATTTTAAACCTAATGCGTATGCTGTTTTGTGCACGCACATGTAAAGTAATTTCTTTTTAGAACGGGTGCTCTTTAATCGTATATTCTAATCACTTCCCCATTTCCTTTTCCGTTAACACTCCGCACATAGCCGTTAACCACTTTTTTCATTGGGATAGGATTGTGGCCCGGAAAATACTCTTTATACTTTTCATACGCTGCTTCCACCATTCCTGAAGAGACTACATTCACTCTAATACCCTTTTCAATTTCAAGGGCAACAGCTTGCACAAAACTGTGGATCCCGCCATTAACCATGGCCGCACTCGTTGTTTTTACAACAGGGTCGTCTGCTAAAATGCCTGTTGATAACGTTATCGATCCATTAGGGTTTACGTAATGTTGTCCTATCCGAACCAGATTAACTTGCCCCATCAATTTACTTTTAAGACCCATATAGTAATCGTCTTCCGTAAGGGTATTGAAATCGTCCCATTTGGCCTCACCAGCGATACAGATAATGGCATCCAGTTTTCCTGTTTTTTTAAACATCGCTTCTATGGATTCACTTTCTGCAATATCGACCGTTACATCGCCACTCGTTCTTCCAGCGATTATAACTTCGTTGTTTTCTTTGAAATGGGCGACCACTGTTTTTCCTATGGTTCCATTTCCTCCAATAATTAAAATTTTCATAGTATCTTTTTTTAAGTTAAACACTGCTTTTTATGGTTCTTTGGTTTCACCTTTCTGGTTTTATAGATTGTGAATGTTGCAATGACACTCCAAAGCAAATTGGTTACAAAAGGCGGAATTGCATTGTAGTAATAACAGTTTACAGCGATTAAAAGCCCGCCAAGCAAGTTCAAATATTTGCCATAGTCCAAATATCTTTTACTTTCAATAAGCGTTAGAGCATAAGCAAAAACGATAAAGCCAGAACCCGACCAACCGAGGATGTCCACAAGTGTTTTCATAATTTGTTATATTGGTATATGTAGATATGTTTTTCAAATTTTTTAAATTATAAAATCTGCAAATTGTTGTATCATCGCCTCATCCCTCTTTAAATACGTCCATTTCCCATGTCGTGTTGAAATTAAAAGGCCACATTTTTCCATATTGGTTAAGTAGGTTGAAATGGTCGATTGTGACAATCCGGCTTTTTCCTGAATATAGGTGACACAAACCCCATCTTTAAAATGCTTTAAGGTCTCGTGTGGCGGAAAATGTTTTTCTGGTGCTTTTAGCCATTCCAGTATTTGTACCCTGGTCTGGTTCGATAAACATTTTCCTATTTCAGTAGCCGATTTCAAATCCATAACACAAACATATCTATAAATACCGATATATAAAAATGAATTAATAAAATTTTGTGATGATATCAGGTGTCCAACCTTGTTTACCAAATTTATTTGTTTCCATTTTTGCCTAAATTATTTTTAATGATTTTATAAGGCAAATTTCTTTTTAACAGCTTTAAAAAACGTATCTATTTCGCAGAACCTTGAATACTTTTTGCAGAAATTTTAAAGCATTGACTTATTCTTGAGCTGAAACTACCTCAAACCTTCCATTTGCCCTGATATAGATAATACTTTCGCTGGCTGCTGAAGTAATTGTATGCATTGAATTCTCAGCAGCTCCAAAATAGGTTCCAGCTTCCAAAGTAGATTCTTCTCCTTTTTCAGAAACACGATGCTTAATACTTCCTTGAATAATTACGGCTCTAAAATTCCGACTCATATTTTTGATTTCACCTTTAAAGCCTTTCGGCAATTTTATAAGTGACCCATTCAACTCACCTTCTTTATGGCTTCCCCATAAAAAAGCAGTTTGTATCGTGCTGTCATCTGAAACCCATGTAATATCTGAGGCGTTTAACCAAACCAGATTTGTTGGATCCACATTTACAGGGCGTTCACCATTATCAAAAGCCTCAGTGGTTGGTTTTACTAAATACGGACCTTCCTGAATTTCGATATACGCCATATTTTCTTTACCCGCTGCTGCGGTAATGTGTGCTTCTCCTGCTGGCTGTTGCCAGAATGAACCTGAGGGCAACCACATTTCCTCAGCTTCTTCATCATCATTGTGCAATAATCCCTTAATAACCACACCACGGTAGGTGACATTATGAATGTGTTGTGGTGAAGAGAACCCTTTTTTGAACTTAACTAAAAAACCAGACGCATCCGCTCCAGTACGATCACCCCAGAGTTTTCCGGCTGCAGGACTTTTATCGCCCCGAAGTGGGTTTAACCACCCCCATTCTATATCTGTAGTTGTTACTACTTCGTTAATAGATTTTGTGTTGTCTGTTTTAGGTGTCTGTGCATTTGCTGAAACCCCAATTGCTATTACTAATACAAGGAAAATATTCTTTTTCATAAGATACTGTTTTCAGTGGTTTAAAATTTCATTTGTTACGCTTATCAGGCGTTCTATTTTATGCTGGTCGTAGGCATCCTGGTGTGCATTTCCAAAAGCACCTCTATCATTATCAAAATATTGTTCAGTAATTCCTTTATATGCATATGAAACTGCCAGATCATATAGAATGTTTGCGCCTTTGTCAACAGAAGAATAATGATGTCCAAAAGCTTCTTTTACCATTTTAGTATTTAAAAGCGATCCTGGATTAACAGCGATTACTTGTATGTCTGGTTCTTTTTCAGCCAAATAAAAGCTCCACATCAGCAATGCTAATTTACTTTGTGCATAGGTTTGCTGTTCTGTAGCTGTTTGAACTCCCTTTAATACTTCTTCTGAAACACTCATTTGTGCAGCTGAGCTCAGATTTATAACACGGATGTCTGTACCTTTTTTTAAAGTAGGAAGTAGTGCATTTGTCAATACATAAGGAGCGAGGTAATTTACTACCATTCGCATATCAATCCCATCCTTATTTTGTAATTGCGGACTGTTATAAACACCTGCATTATTGATGAGAATGTCTAACGCTCTAACCTGATCTTTTACCTGCCTCGCCATTTTTTGCACAGCTGACAAGTCGGAAAAATCTGCTATAAAACTGTATATTTCATCATTATTTGATTCTTCTTTAACCTCTTGCACTGCCTTGGCTAATTTAACTTCATTTCGGCCGTGCACATATATTTTGTGACCTTCTTTAGCTAACTTAATGGCGGTCAATTTTCCGATTCCATCGGTACTTCCCGTTATTAAAATTGTTTTACTCATACTAGTTCTTCTTTTAAATGATTAAAATGTGGTAGTACTTTTTCAGAAATTTCTTCCAGTGTTTTCTGCATATCTCTTGAATTAAATCTCAAGTTAAGTGCCACGTGATTCACACCTATTTCTTCTGCTTTTTGCAGATACTCTTTTAAATATCTGGCTCCTATCCTGAAACCCAATTGAATGGGTTGTGGCTTAAAATCGTCGTCCTTTTCCAACACCACATATAAGGGTTGCATAAAGGGTTTGTCAAATTCGTGATATTCTTTCACCAATTTTCGCCATTGCCTGATCGTTTGTTTTTGAGTGTATAAATCTCTTGGATAGTTCATCCATCCATCAGCGTTTTTAGCATTCCATTCCAGACTTTGTCGGCTACTTCCGGTCATTAACAATGGGATTTTGTGTCCTGTTACTTTTGGCAGTATATCGATATGTCCGTTCAAATTTCCGTAGTGTTTTGTTTCTACCCTTGGAAAGCTCTCCTGGGCTTTACGGATGTACTTAAAACTTTCGCGGAAACGTGCCTCACGAGACTCAAAGTCGATGCCCATAGCAGGGTATTCGTCTGGTCTGTCACCTGAAGCTACACCCAAAATCAATCGTCCGTTGGATAATTGGTCTATCGTTGCAGCACTTTTTGCCACGTGAACGGGATGGTGTAGGGGCAGTGCAATGCTGGCAACGCCTAAAGCAATCTCTTTGGTTTGCCCAGCGAGATAGCCCAAATAAGTAAAAGGATCGAAGATTTGTCCTGCATCACCAAAAGAGGGTACATGAAACGGCACATCACGAATCCATAACGCTTTAAATCCCAGTTTCTCGACAAGCTGCACGCGCTGCAAATGATCTTGCATTGTTGGCACGGGCCCCATTGCGTACCTTTCGATGGGAACCACAATGCCCACGCTTAACCGATTGGTTTTAAAAACGCTGTTATATCCTTTGTTAATTTGTTCAAACTTCTTCATTAGTTACCATATATATATAACTGAAATGTTGTTATCAGTGGGATTGAGGTCATTTAGGAATACCCGAGTAGGTCTCGAAAACTGTGTTGGATATTTCAATAGTATTCTCATAATCTTTCAAATAATGCTCGACCAGATGATACTATTAATTCTCTACTACCACTTTTCCAATAGCTTTACCACTTGTCAAATGAGCATAGGCATCCCCTAGTTCCTTCAGTGAAAAGTTCTTTTCATCTACAATAGGTTTTAAATCACCTGCTTCAATAATCTTAGTGAGGGCTGCAAGAATTTCTCCGTGTGCTTTCCGATTATGACTGTGTATCATGGGAATGAGCATAAATACTACGTGCAAGCTTAACCCTTTAAAATGCGCAGGGCTTAAATCGAGTTCACACAATGATACGGTTGTTGCTATGTGTGCATTGAGTGCTGCCGCTTCAAACGATTTTGATAAGTTTTCGCCACCTACTGAGTCATAAATAATGTCAAAACCAGCACCATTGGTGTGTTTTTCTACATACTGCTCTACTGTTTCGGTTTTATAATTAATTGGTGTTGCCCCTAAATTTTTAATCACCTCCATTTGAATATCACCACCGCCTGTAGAGAATACTTCAGCTCCAAAATGATTCGCCAGTTGTAGAGCGATATGTCCAACACCACCAGATCCTCCGTGAACCAACACCTTTTGGCCTTTCGAAACTCCTGCACGAATTAAACCTTCGTACGCAGTAATACCCACCAAGGGCAACGCAGCAGCTTCTTTCATGCTAATATTTTTTGCTTTTTTAGCTAGTAACTTACTGTCTGCTACAATATAGTCTGCCAAGGTACCTTGCAGCTCTCCCAGACCTCCAGCACACCCATACACCTCATCCCCTACGGCAAATTCTGTAACATTTTCGCCAAGTGCCTCTACCGTTCCTGCGAAGTCCATTCCCAAAATTGCTGGTATAGCAGGTGCAAAGGGCAGGTCATTTCCCATGTTTCTTATCATGGTATCTACCGTATTTATACTCGAAGCAGCAATTTTCACTAAAACATGATCCGATCGTAGGGATGGTTTTTCAACGTCCTTCATCTCAAAATTCGCGTTTTCACCATATTCTTTTAATTGCATTGCTTTCATTATTCTTCTGTTTTAAGTTTGATATACTACAAATATACTTTCCATTTCACCACGATTATTTGTACATAAAATGGGTATTTAGGTATATTTAAAGGTTTATAACACAAAAATTAGTTTGAATAGCTCTTTTTTATATAAATTTGACCTTAAATGATACAACAATGGAAGTTTTAGAAGCATATAAACCTTTTGAAATACAAGAATTAAAATTGTCTGAATGGAAACAACGTCCTGTAAAAAACAATTTTTTTGAACTGGTTTTAATCAAACAAGGGGAAGGAACACAGTGTATTAACTACAATCTGTACCCATATAGTGAGGGGAGCATTTTTCTACTACCTCCTTTACAATGTCACTCCTTTAACATAGAGTCTCCCTCTAAATTTGTGTTTTTGAAATTTACAGATTCGTTCTTTAAAAATTCGAAGCGGGTTGCTGTGGACAGGGCTGAATGGTTCAGTGAAGCTGCCTATATTCTTTCCAATTACAATCAGTTGCCCGGTGACATTATTAAAAGTGACATTGACAGAGAGCACCTTAACCGGTTGACAGCAATGATCCTACAAGAATCCCGAAATTATGGCGGGGATTCCATTTCATTAGTTTCCAGTTTAATGACCAGTGTGTTGGAAATCTTAATACGGAATATTAAAAAAGGAAGTCATTACGAAGTGGCAGAAAATAGTAGTGACGACAGAGCCACGAAAATGCTGACCTACATCAATGAAAACCTAGGAAATACTGAATTATTAAAAGTAGAGAATTTAGCTGATGTTTTTATGATGTCTGCAACCTACGTGAGTGAGTTCTTTAAAAAACAGGTGAATATGCCTTTGCGGGAATACATTATAAAAGCAAAACTTCGATTGGTAGAGATACGACTTTTAAATTCAGACTACACCTTAACTGAGATTGCAGACGAATTAGGATTTACAGATGTGAGCCACTTGTCTAAAACCTTTAAACGCTACGTGGGTATTTCGGTACGTGATTTTAAGAACAACGGAGAATATATGCTTCTGAAACGAGCGGTTTGTAATTAATACGATTTAATATAAAAATCTAACTACCTAGTATGAGTGGAAGCATCCTTTTTGAAGCCATTGTTTTTCTGGCCGGCGCAGTAATTTGTGTCCCTATTGCAAAGCGGTTTGGCTTGAGTTCTGTCATAGGCTATTTAATGGCAGGAATGTTAATTGGACCTTATATTTTAGGGTTTGTGGGACAAGAAGGAGAAGATATCCTCGAATTTGCAGAATTTGGTGTCGTGATGATGCTTTTTGTAATTGGCTTAGAGATAAAACCCAAAAGCTTCTGGCAAATGCGAAAGCTTGTTTTGGGGATGGGAAGCATCCAGGTCTTTGGAACGATGGCACTTACCTTTGCTGTACTGTATGCTTTCGGGATAAATTGGAAATTAGCCTTGACCGTAGGTATGGCAGTAGCACTTTCATCTACAGCAATCACACTCCAGACCAATAAGGAAAAGGGATTGATGCAAACCAACTATGGAACCTCATCCTTTTCGATTTTACTTTTTCAGGATATCATTGTAATTGTAATGTTAGCGGTATTACCATTATTGTCCAATGTTTCAGAAAACGCTACAGCAGAAGCAGGTGGACATGGTGCCCATACCAACCTTCTCGATAATTTACCCTTGGGACTACAGGGACTTGCCATTGTTTTTTCCATTGTCCTCATTATAGTGGCAGGTAAATATTTAATTGTTCCTATGCTACGAATTGTTGCCAAATCCAGAGTTCGGGAATTATTGGTAGCTTCAGCGTTATTGATTGTTGTAGGGATTTCTTTTTTAATGGAGCTAGTGGGCCTAAGTCCCGCCTTGGGCGCCTTTTTAGGAGGCGTGGTTTTAGCAACCAGTGAGTTTAAACACGAACTGGAAAGCACACTAGACCCTTTTAAAGATTTACTCCTGGGTCTATTTTTTATGGCCGTTGGCGCCTCTATCAACTTTGTGGTTATTGGCGAAAATCCGTTTTTAATAACAGGACTTGTAGTTTCAGTAATCATTATTAAAGCCATTGTCTTATTTGTAGTAGGGATTATTTTTAAGCTGAAAATTGATCAACGCTTACTATTAATGGTAGGGTTGGCACAAATTGGGGAATTTGCCTTTGTTCTACTTTCTTTCGCATTTCAACTAAACATTTTTGAAAGAGAGCAACTTGACATAATGCTCGTAGTTACCGCACTGACCATGACACTAACCCCAATTTTATGGATCTTGAACGAACGTATGTGTTTACCTAACGTTGGCACCAAGGAATCTGAAAAAAGACCCATGGACGATATTCAAAAAAGCCATAAGACCATTTTAGTGGGGTTCGGACATTTTGGAAGCACTGTGGGCCGATTTCTACGTGCCCATGGCATTCCCACAACAGTTCTTGATATGGACTCTAACAGGGTGGATTTTTTACGACAAATGGGATTTGAGGTCTTTTATGGAGACGCTTCCAGAATGGATTTACTGGAATCTGCAGGAATAGCAGAAGCCGATTATTTAATATGCGCCATAGATAATCCGGATGCAGTTTTCGGAATCGTAAAAAAAGTAAAGGAAAAATACCCACAGGTAAAGCTTCTGGTCCGGGCAAAAAACCGATATGATGCATATGATTTACACGAGCTAGGGATAGAACATATTTACAGGGAGTCGTTGGATACCTCTGTATTAATGGCGAGTGATGTATTGCGCTTTATGGGATTTGACAAAGAAGCCATTGAAGGGCAGGCCCGAAAATTTATTGAACTTGATGTCGATAGTTTGAAAAGACTAGCTGGAACCCGAAAAAACGAAAAGGAATATATCTTTAGAGCAAAAGAAGAAATTGCGCAACAGGAAAAATTATTGACTGAAGATTTGAAGGTGGGTAGTAGTAAAGTGGAAAGCAAAATTCAACCCAAAAATTAATATAGTAATGAAGAACAGGGAAGTAAAATTGAAGAAAATAGTTGTTACCGCTCTATCCGTTTACTGTTGTCTGCTATTTTTATCCTGCACAACCTTACAATACAGAAGAACCGATACCGAGATTATAGATGAATTCAAGGAAAAGGGAGTTGCCACAAAGCTAACCTATTTTAATATTGATAGTTTAGACCTTAAAATCCGGGTTCAAAAAGTAAATCTGTCCGAGCGGGAAATCAACATAGTCTTTTTTCACGGTTCACCTAGCTCCCTTACCGCTTGGCAAGCCTATATGAGTGACTCAGATTTAGGAGAGGCTGCAAATTTATATGCTATTGACAGACCAGGCTATGGGTACTCAAATTTTGGTGAAGAAATGCCCTCAATTAAACATCAAGCCGAAATAATGAATACCATTATAAACGATTTAGAACTGAATAATATTATTGCAATAGGCACATCGTATGGAGGCCCATTGGCGGCACGATTAGCGGTGCTCAATCCAAATGTAAAAGGTGTCATGCTATTGTCTGCTGCTATGGATCCCAGACAGGAGAAAGATATTTGGGCTTCAAGATTTACAAAATGGTGGTTCACACGATGGATTGTCCCTACAGGGTACAGAGTGGCAGGCGATGAAAAAAAGGTACACGCGTTAGAATTAGAAAAAATAGAAAAGGATTGGAGGAAAGTTTCTATTCCAATACTACACCTTCATGGCTCAGAAGATAATGTGGTACCCGTTGGAAATTTAAAATATACAGACAGTATTTTTTCAAATAGCACTGTAAAAATAATACCAGAGGTAGGTCACAATTTAGCCTGGGAGCACGTTGAAATAATAAAGCCTTTAATACTTGAGTTTATTAGAGATATTTTTAAGTAGAATAGTTGCTCTAATAATAGTAAAATTTTGTAATTGTGTAATTAAAGAGTCTAAGTATTTACAGTTTAGACATTTATAAGATTACAAAAAAATACAAATCATTACAAAATGGCCATACAGTCTTGATACCCATCTTAGAAGCAAGGAAAAGGGCTCATTTCTAACCATCAATAAAATTTAATAGGTAGAAGTTTCGAAACACCTGATTTGTTCGGAATTCTCTTAATTACGGATACCCATAAGGCAGCTTGTTAGATTATTCAGAAATCAAAGGGAGGAATAAAAGGTGTCGTTGTACAATGAGGAATACTTTTTATTGAGTGATGAGTTAAGTCTGGCTAAAAGCTGGACGCAATTGGCAGACCACTTTCTCTCTGAAAAAAGATCAAGAAACAGCAAGCTGTGCATTTAGCGCTAACCTCTTGATGCTAACAATAAAATGAATTTTGATATTTTATAACTGATAAGAGTCGGAGTTTTCCCGACTCTTTTTTATTTCAACTACGTACATTGTAACGTTTATTCTATAAAAGAGCTATATCGTGAGTTGCTGACCAATAATCCCGAGTAACATCCTTTTAATATATTCGTCTTGAAAGTGAGGCAACCAAATGCTCACGATTTGCGTCTCTATATAAAAACCAATCACCATGAGAACCTTTTTTTTCTTTTTTATCGTATTTCTAGGAATCCAGCCTATAATTAGTCAGGACCTAACGGCAACCATCGTCGATGCTCAAACAGACGCCCCTATTCCCTTTGCTACCATAGTTACAGGTAAGCACAGCGGACTTATCACCAACGAGAGCGGTGTATTTACGATCACACAGGCACAGCTAAAGCGTATTAAAGATTCTATTTTTATTTCCTCCATGGGATACGAAAATGTAGCCCTTTGGAAACCTACGGGAGACTTAACCATTCGCTTGGCACCCAAAACTTTCGAGTTGGCAGAGGTATTTATAAATGCCAACCCATTGTCTGCCCAGGAAGTTATTGAAAAGGTAAAGGAAAATCTAAACACAAATTACAACATCGCTCCGTCCAAAAGGAAAATATTCTTTAGACAAAGCGACCTTAACCTTATGGACAAAGTAGATTTTGGGTTTAAAAAGTCTACTATCAAAGAACTCAACAAAGAACTTATAGATGAGATTGCCGCCTCTATATCCAGGGAGTCCTGGAGCTATAAAGAGGCTGTGGGCGACTTTTATGGCGATTACCGCACTCAAAAATTGTATGTAGATAAGGCAGCACGGCTCTATGACAAAACCAAAGATGTCTCTTTTGAAGGGCTTACAGAAAACCTAGAGCGTATTTTTAAAGAGAATGTAAAACCAGATTCCTATATTAAAATACGTTCCGGACTTATAGGAACAAAGTTAGAGTTAGATTCCATTACAAATGAAAACAAGGAAGAAGCAGCTGTGGTACAGCGTGAAGTTGAAAAACCCAAAAGCTCCAGTTTCCAGTCCAGCATGAAAAACCGGCTTTCTGAACTCTACGAACAGTTATTTTTTAAGGAGGGTACCGCCTTGGATATTTTAGATAAATCCAACCGATATCGATTTACCCATACGGACTACACTTTTATAGACGATGCGGCCGTGTACATCATCACCTTCGAACCGAAAAGAAGAAAAGATTTTAAAGGTGTGTTATACGTAAATACGGAAGACTTTGCGGTGATGCGCTTAGAATTTCAAAATGTGCGTCCCTTAAAGAAATTTGGTTTGTTTGGCATTAGGTACCGGCACTCGGTTTTTAAAGGAAAAATGTTGTTTGCAAAAGAAGCAAGTGGCGGTTATGGTCCCCGATATATAGAACTGGAAGACGGGAAAACTGTTGGCGTGGATAGGCCCCTTAATGTGATAGAAAAGAACAAGCACGTAAAAGGCAGACGCAAGCAGAACGAACTGGCCTTGCATCTGGATATTGGCATCACCAACAGGACCAAATATGAACTGGTCGTTTTTTCCTCAGAAACTATAACACAGGGAGACTTTGAAAACACAGTTGAAAACCCAAAAGTGGAGGCTAGTTATCTTACCAAATACGATCCGGATTTCTGGAAAGATCATACCATTATGGAGCCAAATGCGGCGATTCAGGCTTTTGAAGTCGTAGAATAATTTTTATAATTCTTATGGCTACGCTCCTCATACTACATAATTAGAGGCGAAAGCACCACTAACAGAAATATTGCAAAAGATAAAATTCATCCACTGATGCTTCAAAAATTATATCGTCAAAGTGATTTAAAAAAAACACTGTACTAACAAGCCAATTTTACTCACATAAATGCAGAATACGCTTTGGATAGTGTGTGAATTTTTGATTAAAATATTTAAGCTTTATCTTATAGCTTTTATAGTATTCAGTTTTGGTTTCTCCAAACTGACAAAAGTCATAAAATACCCTTCCCTTCTCTGCTAATTTTGTCCTGTAATATTAAAATAATAGATATGACAGCTTTAGCAAGATTAGAAAAAGATTTTACAGAAAACGTAATGGGATATTCGGCATTAGGAATTGTACTTTCCACGTGTGTGGGTTCTATTGCTATTTTTCAAATACTCAATTTTGGACACGGAGTTTTAAATATGGCGCTCGTCTTGGTATGCGTAGCCGTTTGTAGCTTGCACAACGCGGCTATCCTAACAGTTCAAAAGCCTACATTAATATTTAAACTTTTAATGGCAAGTGTTCTTATTAATAGTTTTGTAATTGTAACAAGCCTTTTTATATGAAACGTGACACTTATTTAGTCTCTAAATATAACGTTCCAGGTCCTCGATATACAAGCTATCCTACCGTACCGTATTGGGATGGAAATAGTTTTTCTGTTGATGGATGGCAGAAGAGTATTCAACAGGGTTTATGCTTGTCCGAAAACCAAACAAGCAAAGGTATAAGTATTTACATACATCTACCCTTTTGCGAGCGTATGTGCACGTTTTGTGGATGTACCAAAAGAATTACAAAGAATCATTTGGTTGAAAAACCGTATATCCAAGCATTGCTGAAGGAATTGAGAATGTATGCCAAAATTATCGGTCACAGACCCTTGATACAGCAATTGCATCTGGGGGGTGGTACACCCACCTTCTTTTCTTCCGAAAATCTGGAAGACCTATTGATTGGAATTTTTGAAATCGCAGATATGGCTGATTCAATCGAATTTAGCTTTGAAGGCCACCCCAATAATACTACACGGGAACATCTCAAAATGTTCAACCGCAATGGATTTAAAAGAGTCTGTTATGGAGTACAGGATTATAACGAGACCGTGCAAAAAGCCATCAATCGTATCCAGCCTTTCGAAAATGTAGAACGTGCTACGATAGATGCACGTGCAACCGGATTTACATCGGTAGGCCACGATATTATATTTGGTCTTCCATTTCAGACACAGGACGACGTAATTAATACAGTCAACAAAACCATAAAATTGATGCCAGACCGCATTGCATTTTATAGCTATGCACACGTACCTTGGATAAAAGGAAACGGGCAGCGTGGATATAGTGAAGAACACTTGCCATCGCCAAAACAAAAGCGGTTACAATATGAGATAGGTAAAAAAATGCTGTTGCAGGCAGGATATGTGGAAATTGGGATGGACCATTTTGCGCTTAAAACCGACAACTTATATAGCGCTCAACAAAATGGGAGTATCCACCGTAATTTTATGGGCTACACTTCTTCCAAGACAGATGTGATGATTGGCCTGGGCGTTTCTGCCATAGGCGATAGCTGGTATGGATTTGCGCAAAATGTGAAAACTCTAAAAGAATACTACGAGCTTTTACGTAATGATGAATTACCTGTTATGCGCGGGCACATTTTAAATACAGAAGACCTTATTATGCGTAAACACATCTTGAACTTGATGTGTAATTTTGAAACCTCTTGGCAAGAAAAAACAATGCGCGTTCCAGAAATAGAAGAAATTTTGAGCAAACTTTCAGAAATGCAGGATGATGGTCTTATTGAAATAACAGAAAACCATCTAAAAGTTACAGAAGCAGGAAAACCCTATGTGCGTAATGTGTGCTTGCCTTTTGACTTGCGGTTACAACGTAAAAAACCACAGACTAAATTGTTCTCGATGACGGTTTAAATATTTTAAAAGTTCATTACTCAGAAAACCCGTTTGAACCTATTTGTCTTGCGGGTTTTCTATTTTCTCTTTTCAATATCTTCTTTACGAATGCGCTCATTGCGGCGTTTACGTTCTTTTGCCTTTCTTAATTTATAAATTAAAAATACCGCAATGGCTATTACTACAATGCCATACAGGCTATAAGCCACCCAGCCGTCTGTCCAACGACCTATATCTTGAAGTAAAATTTGTGTTGTTCTCATCATTATCTATTTATGATAGTATCATTTTCAGAATCTTCGTTACGTTCGTTTTTGATATTTTGATTGCTACGGGTAAGGTTATAAATAACTGCAACAAGTACAATACAAACAATTGCAAATACGCCAATTAGTATTGTGCCTAATCCCCAGTTCACAAGTGGCAAGAAGAGTGAGTTCATAATTTTATAGTTTTCTGGTTATTCTTTGTTTTAATGACACGAATGGTTGTTTGATACTTTTTCAATGGCTACCATATTTGAAGGCGACACGTAGGGTATTCCCAACCCAAGTCCTCTTACTATAAAAAGCACACCTACAATTATTACAAACACGGGTATAGCTTTTACAATACGCTCTTTAAAATTGGTATTGAGAAAATTACCCAAATAAGTAGCTGTTGTCATCAAAGGGATGGTTCCCAATCCAAAAAACACCATATATACCCCCCCTTCCCAAGTACCACCTGCTGCCACGCTTCCAAAAACTGCCATATAAACCAAGCCGCAGGGCAAGAAACCATTAAGAAAGCCAATGGTAAAAAAACTGTCTATTGATTTTCGTTTGAGCTCTGCACCCAAAGCACTTTTTACTTTCCCGACCCATTTGTACATAAATCGAGAACCATTGTATTTACTGAATACTTTTGAAGGTAATATGATTACCAAAATCATCAGTACACCTATCACAATGGATATATGTTGTTGAAAGCCAAACAAATCCAACCGTCTTCCCAAAAAGCCAAACAACAACCCAATGGTTCCATACGTAAGTAGTCGCCCAACGTGATAGCTCAATATTTGTAACACACGTTTTACCGGATTATTCCTATCTACCGGAAGCAAAAAAGCAATAGGGCCACACATTCCCACACAATGGAAACTGCCTAATAATCCGAATATGAGTGCCGTTAGCAACATTGTTAATAGGTTATCTCTTTTTTAAAGCGGTATTTCTTCTCTTCGTATTCCCAATCTATGGTAATGTTCCAGCGACCGTCCAGCAAGCGATTGTCAGGTATGAGCAAATTAGGATCTGTGAGTTCCAGCGGAAGTTCAAAATCCAGTTGCTTATTAGACGGTCTGTATAGGAACACTTTTCCTTTTATTTTTTGTGGCTCAAAGCCTTCAGGAAACTGAAGCAAATAGCCCATATCATTTTTAATTCCCGTGATCTGTTTTTCCATAGCAGCAGTGTTTTGTTGTGCATAAATATTGTCCTGCAATTCCATTTCTTTTTGATAATAGCCTTCTGTAACCAAGTCGTGTTCCAAGTTATTATCCGTCGTCATACGGTACACCAGAAATAAGATAAAGCCTATAAAAAGTGCCATCCCAATGACCAATCCCGTTCCCCAGTTTATTTTCATAACCTTTAATTTCTATTTTTTAAAACGTGTTGTATGTCCATCTTTTTCATTTTCTCGACCATCAGTTTTGCTTGACACGCAGCATTACCCCCAGGTCGTCCATTTTTACAACCATTACAACAGTTGCTTTCGTGTTGGTTTTTCATCTATTACTTTTTCATTACGTTCTGGTCTCGTTTAGAACAGACATCCATATTATTTATAATTTCTCGGGCCAAGAAAAGCTGTCCGAGTTGTTTCTATCTGTTCATCGCCGCTGAACACACCTATGACCACTTTATCCTTATCCCCACTCAAAGCGCTAGCATTTACCTCTATAAAAAGTGTGCCTTCGGCAAAATCGCTTGCTGGCACGGTAAAGGTCTCGTGGCTCACTATTTTAATCTTGCCATTGTGGGATAAAAGTTTGAAACGTACATCCTCAATGTCGTTATTGGTTTTATTGACCAGTTTATAGGTGTACACATTGCTGATAATATTATCTGCTTTTCGCTCGTATAACTGACCTGGCAATCGTAGAATATCTGCTTCCACGTCGTTGCGCAGAAAGAGCATTCCTACTAATACAGCTGTTAGAATTCCAAGAACCACGGTGTACCCTTTAAGACGTGGTGTGAACTCAAACTTGGCCTTCTTTTCTATATTTTCTTCACTCGCATAGCGTATCAACCCTTTGGGCAGGTCCACGGCTTCCATTATATTGTTACAGGCATCGATACAGGCGGTACAATTCACACATTCCATTTGTGTTCCGTTGCGTATATCAATTCCTGTAGGACAAACGTGTACACATTGAAAACAATCGATACAATCACCTTTACCCGAGGCTGCACGGTCTTCTTTTTTATTGAACTTTGCACGTCCCTCTTCTTTTTCACCACGTTTATGGTCATAAGCAACCACAATACTTTTATTATCCAGTAGCACGCCTTGCAATCTTCCGTAAGGACAGACAATGATGCAAACTTGTTCTCTAAACCATGCAAACACAAAGTAGAATACCCCTGTAAAAATGATGAGCGAAATTAGTGTACTCATGTGTTCCATCGGGCCATCTGTGATATAGCGTATCAGGCGGTCACTACCTATTAAGTATGCCAAAAACACATTGGCAATCAAAAACGAAATCACAAAAAAGACAAACCACTTTAAAGAGCGTTTGAGAATCTTTTCCCTGTTCCACGGCATTTTAGCCAATCGCATTTGTTTGCCACGGTCGCCATCTATCCAGTATTCTATCCGGCGGAACACCATTTCCATAAAGATGGTCTGCGGGCATACCCAACCACAAAATAAACGCCCAAAGGCAACGGTAAACAGAATGACGAATAACACGCCAACCAACATAACCATCACAAAAATGTAGAAGTCCTGTGGCCAGAACGGTAGACCAAAAATATTGAAACGACGTTCCAATACATTAAAGAGCAAAAACTGATGACCGTTAATTTTTACAAAGGGTGCAGCAAACAGAAAAACGAGAAGCACGTAACTCACATACTTGCGATACTCGTACCATTTGCCCACAGGCATTTTTGGAAACACCCAAGCTCGCTTTCCTTCTTCATTGAGCGTACCTATGGTATCTCTGAAATTATCTTTACCCTGTTCTGCCATTAGTTTGCGTAACTCTCAATTTTATGAAGCATCAATCCAGCTATATTCTTACCTCGCTGCTTCGCTTCTGTGGCTGTGATGCCTTCAAAGTGCTCTTCAATAGTTGTATTCCACAATTTTAACCATTGGTCGAAATGTTTTTTGCTCATTTTTGTCTTTTTACTCAATTGGATGTGTTTAAGCATCGGGTTTCCCTTAAAGCTCATCTTGCCCAGCAATACAGTTTCCCAGAAGCTGTACATTTTAGGCAGGTGTAGGATCCAATCTACCGCAGCAACATCATTAAAGATGTAGCCTATAGTTTTATCTGCTTTTACTTTATCATAGAAGCTATTAACCAATACTTCTATATCATTCCTTGTCTCTATATCTTTCATTTTTTTCATTCAAGAACAATAAGAATATAGCGTCATCCCAAGCCACTACGCTATGTTTCACATTCATTGGAATATCATAACTTTCGTAACGAGCAAATCGTTTACTTTCCATTTCTGTATTAAAATCTATTTCGCCTTGTACTACAAGTAATTTTGCTTTGCAAGGCGCAACGTGCTCTGCAAGTTCCACACCACGCCTTAAACCTATGGCCATTATTTTCGTTCCGTTTTCATCAAAAATTTTTTTAACAACGGGACGGTCGCTTACCTTTAGATTTTGTGCTACTTCGGTCATCATCTTGGTACATATTAAGGTTTCAGAATTCAGAATCAATTTATACTGTCATTCACTACATCGCCAGTTACTGGTTGGTCTTCTATAATCACTTGTACTTTTGTACTATCTATTACTTCTACGTCTACTTCTTCAACAGGTGCAAGTGGGTCCCTCCATATTTCGCCTTCGGGTTCTTTAGCATCGGCTGGGTTGGTACCGTGAAGACTTAAAATATAACTCGCAACCTGTGCCATTTCGAAAGGTTTCAGGTCAGATTTCCAAGCTACCATTCCTTTGCCGGCACGTCCTCCTTCAGAAATCGTTTTAAACACATTTTTAATTCCACCCCCTAAAATCCAATGGTCATCCGTTAAATTCGGCCCGATACCGCCACCACCACTTGCTTTATGACAGGCAACACAGTTTCCTGCAAAAATGGTTTTACCTGCATCGAGGTCTCCTGCTTCTGTCAATAATTCCACGGTATTAAAATCTACTAAATCCTTTGCTGTTTTCTTGTATTCTTCGATTTCTATCTTTGCTTCGGCAACTGCTATCTGATATTCCTCATCTTGATTTATTCCATCAAAGATGTGGTAGCGCGCCATATAAACAACAGCAAAAATGATAGTGGCATAAAAGCCATATACCCACCACGGCGGTAGTTTATTATCCAATTCGCGGATGCCGTCATAATTATGATCTAGAACTATCTCGCCTTCTTGCTCAATGGGCTTGCTACCCAATAACTTTTTGTAGGTATCCTTAAACCATTTGAATTGGTTTATTTTTGCAAGAGCCATATCGGCATCATATTTTGCTTGTCTTTCTTCTGAAAGTGTTCTATACATTATCTTTTCAAAAGCGTGAAGACATACTTCAAATGCGATATAAAATAGCATTAAAGCACCCAAGAAAGCCCAGACCCAAGTCTGTTCTACAAAAACAGATGTTTCGCCTTCAGACCCAATCCAATTCAGGAAAAAATACCCAAAGATTGAGAATCCCAGTATTCTTACTATTGCTGCTGTCTTCATAGAGATTCGTTGTTTTCGTTATTATCAAATTCTAACGGTATGTTGCTCACTTCTGTGATGTGTGCTTTCTTGGCGGTAAATACCCACCAGAAAAGCACTACAAAAAAGATGAAGAAAATGAGTAGGGAAATCATTGGGTAAATTTCTACACCATCTATATTTTCCAAGTTGCCTTTTATATATTTCAACATAACTATTGGTTTTGGTTTGTGGTTACTTCTTCTTTTGTTTTAATCTTGATATCTGTACCAAGACGTTGTAGGTATGCTATAAGAGCTACTACTTCACGGTCGCGCATCTCAACAAACGCTTCACCGTTTTCTTCTGCATATTTCTTATTGGCCTCGTAGGAACTTACAAAATCAGGGTCTGTATATAAGTTCTTTTCGATTTGAGTTCCTTGTTCGTCCATCCATTGTTGTGCCCGTTCTATCTCTTCCATTGTGTAAGGCACACCCAAAGAAACCATTGCTTCCATTTTATCTTCAGTCTGTGATTTATCCAGCTCTTTATTTATAAGCCATTTGTACGATGGCATTATCGAACCAGAACTTGTGCTCTGTGGGTCATAAAAATGATTTAAGTGCCAGTTGTCACTATATTTTTGACCTACACGCATTAAATCTGGCCCCGTTCGTTTACTTCCCCATAAGAAAGGGTGGTCA
>CENR01029984.1_pt1 | contig 45043 bp, 76 predicted proteins | sample 530181 | NCBI WGS metagenome assembly CENR01 (sample SAMEA2619677, study PRJEB7988) | marine metagenome | biome: marine biome (ENVO:00000447); feature: surface water layer (ENVO:00002042); material: "saline water (ENVO:00002010), including plankton (ENVO:xxxxxxxx)" | depth 5 m | reverse complement strand
GCCAGCGGAACCAGTTGACCGGCCCCTCGAGCGCGAACAGGAATGCGCGCCATTGGCGCTCCTGTTCCTCGGTCGTGATCAGGTCGATCGTCGCTTGCCCGGTCCAGACTTCGGTGCCCGCCAGGCCGATGACCTTGCGCCGCCCGGTCCATGTCGAGCGATTGACTTGCGCCGGTGCGCGAAGGCGCAGGCTGTCGAGCAGGAAGTCGTCAGCGTTCGGGACGATGATCTCGGTCATAGCTTGGGCCTGCTAAAGCGGCGCGCGGTTTCGTTTGCCGCCGCATCGATCAGGCGCGGGGCCGTTGCGCGGGTGACCTCGACCGCGACGTTGGTGCTGCGCTGGTCGATGCGCGCGTCGATGTCGCCGGAAAGCTCGAGGCGCACGACCGCGACGCCGCCGCCCGCCGCCGAGCGCATCCCGCCGTTCGCGAGCGCGTTCATCTGGCCTAGCGGGATGATCTCGCCAGAACCCGCCGGCCGGAAGCCCTCGACTCGCCCGGGGCTTGAGCCTTCGTTGACGCGGTACATGGTGCCCGGCGAGACATAACCGCCCGATGCGCGGCCGCCCGCGAATGCGCCAAGAACGCCGCCGATCACTTGAATGAAACCGCCGCCCCCACCGCCGCTCGCGTTGGCCAAGCTGTTCGCCAGCGGCTTGAAGATCAGGTCTTGCAACAGCAGGTCGAGCAGCCCGGTGATCAGCGGGTCGTCGGTGCCGATCGCGTCCGCAATGGCGTCGCGAATACCGCCGCGCACCGTCTCGATCTCGTCGACGATAAGCTGCTCGGCTTCGTCGCCAAGGTCGCTTTCGTTGAGCCCGCGGGCATAGCGCTGCAGCGGGCTTTCGTTGTCGCGGGCAATGCCTTCCGCCTCGTTCGCGCGGATCGTGTCTAGGTCAGACAAGCGCTGGCGAAGCAGGGCGACTTCTTTCTCGCGCCCCTTGGCCAGTTCCAGCGTCGCGATCTGGTTGCGTAGTTCGGCCTTGGCCGCCTCGATCTGGATGTCGAGTATCTGGCGCTCAAGGCGAGCGCGCTCTTCGCGGTCGGACGTGATGGAAAGCTGACTGCGAAGAACATCCTCTTTCGCCCGCGCGGTATCGGCTTCGAGTTGGCCGGCGCGGCGTAGCTCTTCAAACTGCGCCTCGCGCTCGCGGATTTGCGCATACAGCCCTTCGTTGCCGCGCACGATGATGCGGCCCTGCTCGTCGATCTCGCCCGATACGCCGAACAGCCCGTTGAGGATTTCAAGCTGCGCATCCTTCTGCGCACGGCTCAGGTCGGCGTTGCTCTCGATGTCGGCGCGGCGCTGGGCAAGTTCGATTGCGTCGAGTTCCGCCTGCAGGTTGGCGCGCTCGTCGATGTCCTCGGTGAGATTGAGCCGCGCCTGAATTTCCTCGGCGCGCAGGCGGGCGATCTCGGCTTCCTGCCGGGCGGCGATCTCCGCAGCGTCGGGACCGGAACGGGTGCGGGTCTTGGCGCTCTTTTTCGCCTTATCGGATGACGCAGTCGGCGCGCGAACCGCGACCCCCGCAGGACCCGGATCCAGCCCATAGTTCTGAATTTGGAAACGCAGCGCCTCTTCGAGACGTTGAAGCTCGGCCAACTCCTGATTTTCGCGAGCACGGAATGTAGCGTCGCCAGAGGTGGCCAGCGCGTCACCCGTGCGCGTCTGCGAGGCGATGTTGCGCTGGCGCGAGTTGCGCGAATTGGTGATCTGTTGGCGCTGGCCGAGAACTTCCTGCAACCGCATCTGCAGCAATTGCTTGCCGGTGCGCTCGGCTTGCTGGCCAAGTTCCGCAGCCTTCTGCCGGGCACCTTCCATAGCGCCGGTGAGGTCGCCCATATCTCCGCGCGCAGTTTGCGCAGCCGAGCCCAGCTTATCGGTCTCGCCCCCCGCATCCTTGATGCGCTTTTCCATCGCCTCGGCTTCGGCTTGAGCCGCGTCGGCCTCGCTCGCAAGCGCTGCCACTTCGCCGCTCGCACGGTGGGCCTCGACAGCGAGATAGCCAAGCGCGCCGATCACTGCGGTTAGCGCGGCGAGGGGGAGGACGCGTGTCAGGCCCGCCATAGCGAAGGTGAGCCCTTCGGTGGCAGTCGCGGCCCCGCCCATGACTGCCGTCAGCGCGAACATTGCACTGCTCGCTGCCACGGCGCTGCCGACCATTTTGACGCCGAGAGCGAGAGCAATGGTGGCCAGCGCAGGGATGATGACGTCGAGATTGTCAGCGAGGGCGTTTATGGCTGATGTCAGCGCCTCGGTAGCCCCGGCACCCTTGCCAGCCTCGCCAAAGTAGACGAGCAACTGGCTGCGCAGCGCTTCGAACGAACCGGCCAGCGTGAGGTTCGCCTTTTCGGCGTCCTCGATCGTCTGAACTCCGCCGCGAAGCACGCCTTCGAAGAACTCTTGCGATGTGACCTTGCTGTCGACCACCTCCGCGCGAAGCCGCGCGACCGATCCGCCGAAGCGATCAATGCCGCGAGCCGCAGCTTGGACAAGCGGCAGCGCATTTTCGAGCAGCGAGTTGAATTCTTCGCCGCGCACCACGTCAGAACCAAGCGCCTGGCCAAGTTGCAGCAGCGCCCCCCGCGCTTCTTCCGCGCTGGTGCCGGTGATTTTGAGCGAGGCCGCGACGATCTCGTTGAGGCGAATGATCTCTTCGGTCGACGCGCCCAGTTCGTTCTGAGCCAAGCTGGCCTTGAGGAACACGCCCGAAAGCGTCTCGACATCCACGCCGTATTGCTGACTGATCGAAAGCAGGCTCGATTGAACGCGGGCGAGGTTTTCGCCTTCCTGCCCCGCAACGCGCAGATTGTTCTGCAGGCGCGTAAATCCGTCGATCAGTCCGACCAGTTCGCGCCCGGTGAATGCCGCGGCGAGGGTGCCAGCTAGGCCGCGTAGAGTGCTGGCAATTGCGCTCGACGAGCGGCGCATTTCGGCTTCAAGGCGTTTAGCCGACTTCTCCTGCCGGCCAAGAAGCCGCTCGACGCTGGTTGTGGTGGAGCGCAGTTCCGCCTTGTACCGGCCAAGCTCGGCGCGGATTTCAAGGATGACGGGATCGACTTCGGCCAAGGTGCTGCTCCTTGACACGATCAGTAAATTGCGGTGGCTGTGAAATTACCGCCGCAAGGGGAGTGGAATGCTACAGATTATCGGATGGCTTGGGTGCGCTTACCTACTGCTGCGCTCGGTGCAGATGGGGTTCTCGCGCGATATGCAGGATGAGAACGGAAAGATGCGCGACGGGGCGACCTACACCATGATCATAGGGATCGTTGCCGCAGCCGGTTTTGCATTCTGGCTTGGCGCACAAGGTGGGCAATTCGAAACGCAACCCGATCTTGCGGATCTCCGCGCGGAGGCTGATAGAGCCGAGCGCGTGACTGAATGCATGGAGCGCGCATCGCCCGACTATGCCGCCATGATGGCGTGCCAGTAGCCGCGATGCGCTAACCCTCCCGGTGCGCCTTCACAAAGCGCATGAGGCCAGGCGACGCCTGCTTTTTCTTGTCGGAATCGGGATTGTGCGCCTCGGAGTGCGCTTCGAGCGCTTCGAGATATTCGGCCATGTCGACCGAGCGCCAGTCGATGCCTAGCTGTCCGCAGTTTGCGATGACGGCTCCGCGTCGGAAGGGTTCGGCTCGCTCGTCACCGCGGCGCTTTTTTTTTCAGCCTTGAGGTCCACCCCCCGCACCGCGGCGTCCGCAATCTGGAACGCCAGCGCCGCAGCCTCGGCAAGTGGGCGGGCAGGGTAGCAGTAATCGTCGACCAGGTGCTTGGCTTTGGTCGGGCCGACGCCGTCCTCTTCGCCATCGATCGTGCACTGGTCGCCGCCGATCAGCGCGAGGCGGATGAAGTCACGCAGCGCGGTGACAGGCGGGCCGCTCGGGCCGATGTAGTGGAACGCGCCTTCTTTATCGATGCCGATCGCATCGGTGAGCTTGCCCCAGAAGTCGAAGATCGAGCCGTGATCGCGCTCGAAGCTCGTCACCTGCCGCATGGGAAGCCAGAAGCGGTACGTCCCGTCCGCGAACTCGGTGACGACTTCGGTGGTCATGGATTAATCGCCGCCCCAGCCTTCGCGCATCAGGCTTCGGCCGTCCACGTCCAGGTGCCATCGCTGGCAAGCGTGACTTCGCCCGAACTGTCGCCGTTCGCGTCGAGGCTCATGTTGGCGCTGGTCATATTGAAGGCGCCGGCAAAGGTGCCCATCAGATCGCCGGTGTCGGTGCCGTCGTACTGATAGAGCTCGATCTGATAGTTGCCCACGATGCCGAGAGCAGCTTCGAAATCCGCGATGCTGGCCTTGTCCACACCGCCGGTGCCGGTGATGTCCATCTGCTTGCCGGTCGTGCGCGAGCGGCGAACGGCAGGAACACCCGGCTTCGCACAGTCGCGGCGGAAGCGGTCGTTCGTATTGGCAGTACGGTTGATCGAGACGTTTTCGATGCCGCAGATCGCGGTGAAGGTCTCGGTTGCTTCGCCGTCACCGATCTTGATGAGGGCAAAGTCGGATTCGTTCGGAACACTCACTCGGCTTCTCCGCGTTGAATTACACGCAGAGACGCTAGGGCCGCTCGCCAGCCCGATTTACCGCCGCTTGATTTCACCCAGCAGGTTCATGAGCGGAAGCGCAGCCACCCGGTCGGCAATGTCGTGATATTCGGACTGCTCGAGCTTTTCCATCACGCGCGCCAATCCTTCGTCGTCGAGCGTGCCCGATCGGTGAAGCTCCGACAGCAGGATCAGGAACACGTCGAGCGCGGGGTTGGGCGGGTGAACGTCCACGCCGCCTTATACCTATTCCGCGAGCACTCGGCAATTCAGTTGCGAAATCCAGTGCCAGTGGTCGGGCTCGTCGTCGGGTAGCAGCTGCATGTCGGAGAACTCGATCTTGCACACCGCGCCGCCGGCCAGCACCAGGCGGTTGTCGGCGAACACGGTCTCGATCGCGGATCCGATGCGGGCGATGTGATCCTCGCCGGTCTCGACTACCGCGCCGCCGCTCTCCCGCGGCCCGGCGAACGTGTGAACGTCGAACGATACCGTCGCTCCGCGGACACAGGCGGATCGAAGGCGCAGCGTGCGCGGGCTTGCGATAAGGATGAACGGCCAAGACGGCGTACCGTCTGGCGCGATAGAGGCGGCCGGAACAAGGGCCGTCAGCCCCGTGTCAGCCTTTGCCCTTGTCAGCAGAGCGCGCTTTGCGAGGCGTTGCAGGCTTGTCGGCGTCGCCATCGGCTTCCTCCTTCTTCGTGATAGCGCCCTCGGCCTCGGCCTGGTCGGCGATGTATTGGAAAACCTCGTGCTTGCCGGCCGGATAGTTGATGGTCTTTTCCGGCGTGCGGTAGGTCCACGGGGCGTCGAGTTCGATGGTGGTCATGGGGTTTGCTCCTATCCTGACCGCTTCACGAGGGTGTTGAACTGCTCGGCAAGGCGGTCGCGAATTTCCGCCGCCTTCTTGTCTCGGGCCGGGCGAATGTGCGGGCGGGGCGCCATTTTGGACGACCCGAGCTCGAGCGGTTTAGCGTGCGCCGACCTGCTACGGAACTCGGCCGAGACGCGTCCGGTCTTCGCGGTTTCGAAACCGGCCTGCAGGTCGCCCGTGTCGCGGTTCGGGGCCTCGCCGGGTTTCGATGCGACGTGGCCGGCGCCCGATACCGAACCTGCGGACACCATGCGGAAAGCCTCGGCGCGGATCGTGTCGGCACCTTCGAACACGACCGCACCGGCCATGCGCTCGACCTCGGGGCCTTGAAGTCGTTTCAACCGGCGCAGATGCTTGTCGAGACCCTTGAAGCCCATCTACTTGCGCCTCGCCCGGCATTCGTACCCGACACCGGCGGGATCGCGCGTGACGGTCAGCAAGCGCCACTGGCCAGCGTTATCGCCGGATGCGACGCGGATCTCGGCATCGGCGTCGAGCGTGCCGTTGAAATCGAGCACAAGAATGCGCGCATCCTGCTCGGTGAAGCCCTCGGCCTGCCGCATCGCGATCGTGGGCACGTCGAATTGTGCCCGGCACGGATACTGGACTGGCGTGCCGGGGGAAATGATCGAGCCGCCCGCGTCCTTGACCGGCTCACCCGGCCACCATGCTACGGCGTCAACGAACGGCGCACCGAAGCGCTCGGCAAAGCCCGCGGCGATCGAGGCGAAGGCTGCGTCAAACACGGGTCGGGGGAGTCCATGCGAGACGGGGCCCGCCGAAGATGCGCTTGGAGAGGTCGATATAGTCGCGGCCGTAGCCGGTCGCAGCGAAGCCGGTCTTGCTTGCGAGGCCGTCCGAAACGGTCGCCGAGAATGTGCCAGATTTGAAACTGGTGACACCGGCCGGAATCGCGCCCGCACCAAGCCCCTGCGTCGTCAGCCGGTGCGCGGTGAAAAGCATAATCCCGTCGTCGCGGTTCGCATCAGGCCAGTTCGCGGTCTCGGTCTCGCCCTTGTCCAGCCATGCCTGCACGGTCGCATCGGCCACGGCATCGAACGCAGGGTAGAGCGCGCGGAAAGCTGAGAGGGTAGGCGCGGTGTATGCCATGACTTCGGTTTGCTCCTATGCGCGGCGCGGAATTACCGCCGCAATGGAAAGGGCCGCCCCGCGCTATGCGAAGCGGCCCGCCCCCTGAGACCCGACAGGGCTCATTACTGCTGGCCAGCTTCCTCGCGGGCCAGTTCGATCGCCGAGACGATGTCGGCCTTCTTGGTCGCATCGCCGAGGTCGATGCCTTCTTCTTCGGCAAGCGCCTTGAGATCATCGACCTTCATGGACGAAAGCGAACCGTCGTCCTCGTTGCCTTCGATGACTTCGACACCCTCGAAGTCGCCAAGCAGCTTGGCTTCCTCATCGGTCAACTCGACTTCACTGGTAGCACCGGCCTCGATGAGAACCGAACCGACGCCGCGCGCGCCGGGCGCGTTGTTCTTGACGGTGAACGTGGCCATTACGCTGCAACCCCCGTGTACTTGGTGAATGCCTTGGGCAGGCGGCATTCGTAACCGCCGGTAGCGTAGATGCCCGGGCGCGCCCAGACATAGTGACCGACCTGCCAATCCGGGCCGAGCTGCAGGCCGCCACCGGGCAGGTGGAAGCGATGCGCCTCAGGCGTGTTGGCGTAAGCGATCATTGACGTCGTCAGGTGACGGGTCTTCTTGATCGTCAGGTTGGGCACGACCGAATTCTCCTGAATATAGCGGAGAACCGTCATGTTCGTGTCGGTCATGCGGCGCGAGACCAGGCCATTGTACACACCGGTCGGCAGCGCGAGGGTGTCAGCCTGCATCGTTTCGCCGGTATTGACCTCGACCGAAGTCAGAGCCGCGTTGACGATCGTTACCGCTTCGTCCGGTGTGGAAGCCGCCAGAGTGGCGCCGGCCGCGACCGAAGTCACCAGCGGGTTGTTGAAGAAACCGGTCGTGAACTTCACGCCGTCGCCCACCGTGGCGATCTTGTGAATGTCGCGCTCAGCCGACTTGTTCGCCGCATCGACCTTGCCCGAAACCATGTCGACGCCGAGGCGCTGACCTTTTTCGAGATCCGCACGGGTCCAGCGGAGACCGATCGCGCGAATGTGGTTTTCCTGCAGGAACTGAGTACGGCTGAATTCGGCGTAGGGCATATCGTCTGCCGCCACGTCGAACCATTCCGGCTTGCCGGTGATGTCACCCGAGAAGTGGATGCTGCCCGGCGTCCATACATCACCCTGCGTATCGACCGGCATGAACTCGGCGTAGTTCGCTTCCGGGTACTTGGTCATGTAGATGGCCTGCTCGACGCGGTGCAGCTGCGGCTGCAGGAACGCCAGCGTGGCATCGGCATCGCTCAGATCGACGCCGCGAAGCGAGTCGATGAAAGCGAGGTCGGGCTTTTCCGCATCGAGGGCCCGGCGAGCGGTCTCGACACTGTCGTAGAAGGTAAGTTCGCTCATTGGTCAGGCTCCTTATCGACGAGCAATCATGACGCGACCGGCTGCGGTGATGGTCTGGTCGAAGAACCAGCCCGTCGCAGCCGTATTGTCGGTCGAAACATTGGTGACGGCGCCAGCGTCGGTGACATAGACCTGCTGGCCATCAGTTACCGTCACTGCCGTGGTGACATAGATCGTGCCGCGTTCGCGCACGGCCATCGTGTCTCCGGGGGCGTAGCTGTCTGCCGGCCGGTCGGAGGTTTCAACGAGGCCCTGCTGACGAAGGGCAAAACCGCGCAGGTTCGCCGAGACAGTCAGCGTCGCGCCCTTGTCAGCAGTCCCGCGGTAAACCGGGCGGCCGAAAGCACAGGCGGTGGAGCCTTCGAGGTGGAGTGAAATGTCATTCGACAGCTCACCGTTGCCGGGCGAACCCGCGTAGGGAACCGCGATGTCATCGCTGAAATTGGTCTGGAAAACGGCCATGGTTCAGGCTCCCTTGTAAGCCGTCGCGAGACGGGCGTTGCGAGCGGCGCGAGCGGCGACAATGTCGCTGGCTGCGTCATTCGTGGTGGTTTTCGGGGTGATCGGCTCGACCTTGCCCGATGCATCCGCAGTCAGCGCATCGAAGCGAGCCTCGATGTAGTCGTCCGACTTGTCGGTGCAGTCGATGCCCTTGGCGTCGAGAGCCATGCGGCGAACTTCGCCCACGGTCTTGCCGGCAGTGTCGGGCAGCTTGTCGCCGCAGACAGCCTTGGCCTTGGCCACGGTGTCGGCCTTGGCGTCGGCGAGCGCGTCGATCTGGGCCTGGTCGACGACCTTGCTTTCGAGTTCTTCGACCTTCGCGTCGAGCTTCGCGATTGCCTTGTCGTGTTCGGTCTGGGCGTCGGCGAGGGCCTTGTCGGCGGTCGCGACTTTTGCCTGCAGCTTGTCGAAGGCCGCGCTGACAGCGTCAGCATCCGACAAATCGACCTGCAGACCATCAAGCGTGATCTTCTTCATGGGTTCATCCTTGGTTGCGGTGAGTTCCGCCACGCGGGCGGGGTTGGCATCGCAGACCGCAAAGCGATCCGAGATTCGGCATTCGGAACCGGCCCGGCCCCTGTCGACCAGCGCGATATGGTTTCCGGTGATCGAGGTCTGCACGGCGTCATAGGCCGTGCCATCGGGCGCGTTGCCCGGTTCGAACTTGAGGTCGGTGGCGTACCCGTTCGATAGTTCGCGCTTGCCCGCTTCCACGGCGTCGATGGTCGCGCCATCGGTCAGCATCAGGTCGAAGGCCACGTATTCGCCATCGCGAACCGCGCCCATGATCGTGCCCCGCGCATGGTCGCGCCAGTTGTCGCGCGTTACCGGGTCGGTCGGGTGGTTGTCGGTGATGGGCTTGCCGACGAAGCTGGCTAGGCTGGCGCGGTCGAAGACCTGATCGCCGGGGCGATAGACCTTGACCACGGCTTTGTCGCGCAGGCCATGCTCGTTGTTCGGGTCGACCTCGTGGCCTGCGTAATCGTAGATCCCGGTGCGAGCAGCTCGGGCGCGCACTTTGAGGAACCCATCACGGGTCCGCTGGGGAGCGTCTAGCGTAAGGTGGTCCGCACAGAACATGCCCTACGCATAGGCAGGGCAGGGGAGGCGTTTACCGCCGCTAGGTTGGTTCGGAGATTCGCGGGCCGAGCTCGTAGCCCATACCATCTTCGCCATCGCCGAACAGTTCATCAGTGTCGGCAAGATGTAGGTTGTTGAAGAACGTCCAGCCTAAGCTATCGTCACCGTCAAACCTTGCCACGGTCCATTCGGCATTCGGACGCTTGGCGCGTATCCAATAGAAGCCCGCGTCCATGGCCATCACTCTTCCCCCAGCGCGGCGTCGATCACCCCAGCCCATAACTCTTCGAGCATCCAGTCGCGGCCTCCGAAGTCGACAGCTCCAGCCTTTTTCATCCAAGGTGTCGGCTCGCGGATCGCGCGGAGGACGGCGCGGGCCTTTTCCATGCTTTCCAGTTGCGCCTTCGCGGGTAGGTCATCCCACGGCACGGGCGTGAATACAGGCGGGTCTGCCGGGCGAGCGCAGTCACGAACTTCCCTGCGATAATCGATCGCGGCAACTGCCCGCGCTGCGCGTTCGATGATGTCAGTCATGGGATGCTTCCCAACCGCGTCCGATTTCAGCCAAAAGATCGGCGTGCATCTTTTCGCCCAGACCGAATGGTGCATAAATCGTAAGCCCGATACCATCAAAGCGGATCGCATCATCTTCCGAAGGCATCGGGAAATCAGTCGTCCTGTAATTCACCCCGCCTCCCATGGATATAAAATTACGGGGTTTCCCCTCCTCTTTGCAAAGCATCACTCTGCCACCTGGTGCGCCGGGATGGCGGGCCGGCCTTAGAACGTGCTTTCCGTCCCGCGGAGGAGTTGTCGGGGAGGCCGAACTCTGACCAGTCCCTCCGGTCTCATACTCAGTGAAAACAATCCATCCGAACCCGCCCAAATAAGCAGGTGCCTTGCCTTCCGTGAAGCGGATCGAATTCGTCTTGCCGAGATTGAATGTCTCGACATGCTTGGGCCCGTACCATGCGCTGTCATTCGCCGCGCGGGTTAGGCTGACAGTCAGAAAATCGCCGTGCCGCTGGAAGCGGTAGTTGAACCCTTCGACTTGCGAGGCGTGCTCAGCCTCGTATTCGAGCGTGAGGTCCGGAACGCGCTCGCGCAGCTTAACATCTTCCTCGCGAGCCATTTCGTCGAGAGTTTTGCTATATTCCTGCGCGCGAGCCCACTCCGATTTTTCATCAGAACGGTTGATGGTGTCGGCAGTTTCGCTACGAGAGAAAATACCCATGATCGCACTCCAATGCGGTTACTGGTCAGGGCCGCGCGGGTAACCACACCCGTTGCGGCCCGCTTTGATACCACACGGGGCGGCGCGGGCGAAGCGATTATTCGAGGATGAGCACGGCCCGCGAGGTGCAGCCACAAAACGGAAGCTCCCCGGGGCGATCAGACGGCGGCCGGCGCACAGTCTTGCCCTGGTATTCGCGCCCGGCATCGCTTGGCTCATCGGAATAGAGAAACCCGTCGCGGGCGTCATGCTCCGGCCGGAAGTTCACCTTGTCGGAATGGATCCACTGCCACGCCATGATCCCGGCCTGCCGCCGCCGCTCTTCGTTCAAGGCAGAGGCGATCTTGACGTTCTGGTCACTGGCGATGCGCAGCGCCCGGCGCCGCTCAATCCCCACGGCCTCGCGCAACTGGCGCGCAACATCGCGGGACGGCGTGCGGTTCTGCAGCCCGCGGAACACGGCATCGCCAACTCGGCGCCGCGTTTCGTCCGACACCGACTTGATCAGCCCGGTGTTGCGGGCAATCGCCGCCTCGAGCGTCATCCGCATGTCGCCCGCACCAATCATCGTGCTCAGGTCCACGCTCGTAGCCGAGAGCACGTTCGCGACCCAGCGTCGCCTATGCCAGCGCTCAACAGCAGCCGCCCACCGCTCCAGTGCGATCGACACCCGCAGCACGATCGACTGCGCCTCAGCTTCCGCCTGGCCAATCCGCGCCTCGACATCGGCAGGGCTGTCGGTCGTCATCTGGGCAAGGGTGCGCTCGTACTCGGCAAGGATCGCGGGCAGGGAGGCTTCCCATGCTTGGACGACCGGGCGATAGGCGCTTTGGTACAGGTTTGTCGCTTGGGTTGCCTGCGCCTTGATCGGGCGAATGGGGATGACGGTGCGGCGCGGGTTCTTTGCGCGGCGGGTCATTGCAGCGAGGTCAACGCGCACCTACGCCTCCTCGATCTTGCTCTTCCAATCCAAGTCCAGCGGCTCGAAAATCTCAGGCCCGAACCGAAGCTCGCCCGAATACGGAACCAGCGTTTCGAGATCGATGTCGCCCGCCTGATACGAAAGCGTGACGTGCGGCAGGTATTCCGGCCAATCGTGCGAGCCGCCTGCCTCGACCATTTCGCGGTGGCGGCTTTCGAGCGACCAGCTGGCGAACTGCAGCACGACCGCGCCTTCGTTGAAGCGTTCGAGCGCGCGGGGGCCGCCCGGTTTGATGGTAAGCCCGCCGTTCTCTTCGCTCGTCCAGGTCTCGCCCATCTTCATCGGGTCGACCGGCGAGCGGCTATAGAGGATCGTGACGTGCATGTCCTCGGCGGCGAGGGTACTGTCGAAGCCGTTCTTCTTCGCCCACGCCACGAGGTCGGCAGCATTGAGCAGTTCGCGCTTCACGTAAAGCGGGCGCGGCGCGGCATCATTCGCAGCAAGGCGCGGCGGGACATCATCTGCCCCGCCTCCGCCAAGAGATACCGGATCACCTCCTTTCGACAGGGGATCGTCGGGCAGGCCGATCCCGTACCGTTCGTCGTCGCCGAGTTCCGACAGCGCAAGCTCGAGCTCGGGCAGATAGCCTTCCTCGACCATGAGCGATTGCACGCCGCGGTTGAACGCCTCGTCGGGAATGGCCGCGGTCGCCTGCAGCTTGTCGATCGCTTCCATCTGCGTCTTGAACCGCTCGGCGTTTTCCTTCTCCGAAGGCGTGTCGAGCGGATCCCAGGATGCGTTCGCCTTGTCGGCCGATGCACCGGCAGCGGCGAGTAGGTGCGGGTCGAGGCTGTCGAGGCAGGGCGTCAGGTCGAGTTCCTGCATGGCCCGAACCTTCTTCTGCCAATCCTTCTGCTGGCTGTCCCCGCTCGCGTTCATCCCCTCGGGCGCGCGGCCAAGCAGTCGCGTTGCCGGAATATCGGAGATCGCGGCCACGAATTCGCCGTAGGCGTAGAGCATGTCCTTGGCGCCGGCGAAGTTGTATTCGGCGTCGGTGATTGCCTCGCCGCCTTTGCCCTCGTCGTCGCCATTGTCGAACACGACCGCGTTGTGCATCGATTCCGCGGTGGCGAGGATGGCGAGACGGTCGAATACCTTCTGGTCCTCGCCCGCTGCGACCATCTCGTACAGCTTCGGGATACCGATCCGCATCGTCTTGGCCTTGTGCAGCAAGGCGGCGAACGCGGCGCGCGCGGCGTCGCTGTCCTTCACCGCGTCGAGCACCTGCGAGACCGTACTCTCGCCCCAGAACGCATCGGCGCTGTTGAGCGTCGGCATGGCGAGCGAGGCGGTGCGATCGGCGCGGAACGGGATGACGCGGCTCGGGTGGATGTCCTTGGTCCCGACCGTGGTGTTCATCGTCCACATTTCGGGCTCGCCAAAGCCCGGCTTGGTGGCGTCGTCCTGCAGCTGGGCGAAGGTCAGGTGCCAGCGGGAGACGACGTGCACGAATGCGAGCTTGTCGGTCGGGCGCGCGGGCTGCGTCGGGTCACCGGGCAGGCCCATGATGAGTGCACCGCCGCCGAGAGCGCGGAGAACTTCCGCCTGGCGCACAAGGCCGACGAGGCCGATGCGCTTTTCCTCGGCATAGACCTTGGCGACCTGATCGGCCTCAAGCCCATTCCACGTCCGCCACTCGCGCACCATGTCGAGCGCGGGGATCTGGCAGATTTTGCGCAGGAGGCCGGAGCCGGAATAGGCCGCGGCGATCTCGGGCTGCGTCAGCGCGCGGAAGGCGTAATCGTAGGAGGTTCGGGCATCGCGGGCGGTCCCGGTGCCGGTGAGGGCACTACGGAGCCCATCAAACAGGTTTAGCACTTTGCCCATGGCTGCGGGTGTGGCGCGATAGGGGCGTGGGGATTACCGCCGCTAAAGCACATCCCCCAGCCCCGGGCGCTTGCCCTTGCCGAGCATCAACTCGGTCAGCGCCCAGACCAGCGCATCTGCCCGGTCGGGGGAGCCTTCGCCGACGTAGCCGGATGCGGTGAAGTTGCACATCTGGTCCTCGAGATCGGGGAACACGCCGACATGGCTGATCTTGCCCTGCTCGTAGAGCGCGCTGATTGGTTCGGCGCGCACCACCTTGCCCCGGGTCGCGTTGACCGGCTTGTAGGGCACGCTCTTGTCGCTGGCCTGAATGGTCGCGCGCACCATGTCGCCTCCGTAGTTCGCTTCCCCGACCACGCGGTCAGCGCCCCATCGGGTGAAGCGCTCGATGATGCGGCGCCCCCAGCCTTCTGGCGACAGATTCACGCTGGCGTCCTCGAAGACGTAGCCGCGGCCATCGGTGCCAAGTCCGGCCACCACGATGCCCACGTCATCGCCCCCGCCATCTCCTTTCGTGCCGCTCGGGTCACCCGCGACCACGATGCGCTGCATGGCGATGCGCGCGCCGTTGTAGACCGCGTAGGGCGTGTCGCCGACCCATTCGAGCGTTGCCCGGGTGCTGTCGATCCCGGTGATGTCGTAGCCCGGCACTTCGGTCCCGTCCGGCTCGACCGTCGCCTCGACATGCCGGTCCTCGAGCGACCACAGCGCGCCATTGACCTCGCTCGCCCATTCGCCCGCTTCGAAGCGCAGACGCTTGGCCGCGCTCATGTTGGCAAGGACTTCGAAATACTCGTCTGGCAGGTTCTCGGCGTTGTCGGCCGGATTGACCTTCATCTCGGCGTAATCGTCGGGGTTGGCGAGCGCTTCCTTGGTGCCCGGTTTCAGCTTCGCGCGGAACAGTTGGTAGGACCAGTGCAGTTTCGAGGGCGGGTTGCAGTCGAAGTATGCCTTGAGCGCGAGATGCGTGCGCCCGGTCTGCTTGGCGATAGCCGGATCGAGCGCCACCTTCTGCGCCAGTCGGGACATAGCCGTTTCGATCGAGCCCCACGGGATCTGGGAGCTTTCGTTGAAGTAGAGGGTGACATACTCGGCGCCGAGGATTTTCTCGACCCGTTCCTTGTCGTCAAGCCCGGCAATCCAGACCTGCGACCCGTTCGGCATCTCGACGTAGAAGTCGGTCTTGTCGAACCGCACCCGCAGCGTCGGAAAGCACAGCTTGAGCACGGTCGGGATCGTGTCTGCCCAGATGGTCGTCTTCGCGTGGTTGAAGCGGAAGCGGAATATCGCGTGCCGGCTGTTCGGCGCGTTGATGGCGCGCTGGATAATGGCGCGCACGAGCAGGAAGGTCTTGCCTGAGCGAGAGCCGCCGCGGAGCATGATGTTGCGCGCCGGGCTGGCGAGTAGGCGGTTGGCCTCGCGTTGCCGGGGGGTCAGCTGCGCAAGCGGGGCGCTGTTCGGCTTGGTGGCGAAACCGGCGGCGGGGGTCATGGGTTAGGCGGCTCGCGAGACCGCGAGGCTTTCCATGATCCGAACTGGTTGCGGCTGCGTCTCGTCGAACACACCGATCGCGAGGCGTCCGCTATTCCAAGCGAAGCTATCGAGGTTAGTGCGGTGCGCCTTCAACAGCGGATGCGCTTCAGATTGGTGGTGGCCATGCACGATATGCTTCCCGCTGCAATGGCAAAGGTCGGGGTGGATTTCAGCATCGCTGTGGTCCACGTCGCCGGGGTAGAGCATCCACTGTAATGTCTCGGGCTTTGCTTCGGTCACCGGTTGATCGAACGGAACCCCGGCGTGGACAAAAATCCGGTGCTCATCCTCGTGGGTCAGCGGCAGCCCTTCCAGCCACGCAAGGTGCTCGGCAGGGATTTTGAGCGGGAACAGGCTGTCGCCGTGTCGGTAGCCGTAAGATTCGAGCGTCTGCCCGCCACCGTTTCCCACCCACCAGCGCAAGATGCCCGGTTTGCTCAAGCATTCGAGCATCATCGCCTCGTGGTTGCCCTGCAGGACAATCCATTCCCAGCCCTGGCGCGATGGCCCAGCCATAAGCAGGTCGATAATGCTCCGACTTTGCGGTCCACGGTCAACGAAGTCACCGAGCACCACCAGCTTGCCGCCGCGTTCACCAGCATCGCGCTCGATCAAATCGATCGCTTGGCAGAGCAGGTCGAAGCGACCGTGAAGGTCGGCGATGGCATAGGTGTTGCTCACAGCGCCGCATCCTCAGGCGCGATGACAATCTCCAGCGAACCCGACTGTTCGATGCGATCCTTGAACGCCTGCACGTCGACATGCTTGCCGATGAGTTCGATGCGCTTGATGCGGTCGCTAATCTTGATCTTGTCGACGTAGCTGACCGATTCCTCGCCGCCCTCGCGAACCGTCTCGACGCCAGCAACGAGGCCGGTGCGCCAGATCAGGGGCCAGTCCTTCACGGGCCGTAGATTGCCGTTCTCGTCGTAAAGGTCGGCCATGTCGGCCTCCACCTCCAGACCCAGCCTTTCGAGCACCCAGCGGGCGTCTATGCCCGTCTGAGCGGACCTTTCGGCCTTTGAAGCCGATACCGCAGCTGCGATGTCAACATTCGTCAACAGGCGGGCGCCCTGCTGTTTCGCGGTCTTTTCGCTGTAGCCAGCCCGGATTGCGGCTTGCGTGGCGTTGAGGTCGACGAGATATTCCTCGACGAAGCGCTGCTGTTTTGCGTTCAGGCTCACGCCGCGGCCCTCCTGATCTGCCGGCGGGTCTGCGCGCCGGTGATGGTGATCCACTTGCGAATGAGGTCGGAGCGCGCGCCGTAGAGGTGTTCTACACGCTCCCAACCGCCGATCGCGAACTGCTCGGCGAACTCGGGCGGGGCGGGGGGGATGGTGCGGGTCATGGTCACGCCTCGATTACACCAAGAGCGCTGTCGCCCACCATCTCCGCGAACTCCTCCCGCACAGATACCGGCGCCCGGTTCCATGCACGAACCAGCGCCATGAGAGCATCGTCCTCGGCATCGTCCTCGCGCGGCAGGATTTGCCCGGTCTCGACCTTGCGCAGCATGGCCTTGATGCGCAGCTTCTTCGCCGGGAGCCTTTCGCGCTCGGCCTCGCGCAGCAGCGGCAAGGCGTCCTGCGTCGGAAGGTCGGCGACATGAGCGTGATGCTCGAAGCTCAAAGATGCGCAGCGCTGCGAAGGCGGGAAGGCGCGGGCGGTCTTCTCGATGCGCTTGAGGTTGCGCGGATCGTCGGAAACATCGGCTAGCGCGAGATCGAGCTGCTCGGGGAAGTGTTCGCGGCCGAACAGGATCCAGTCACCGACGAGAAAATCGAGGTGGCGCTTGGTGGAGGCGAGCGCACGGCCTTGGGCAAGCCAGTCGTCGAATGCGAGATTGTCGGGCAGGGCGAGCGCAAGGGTTTGCGCGGGCGCAGCCTCGATGGTCGTCAGTGCGTTCATAGCGATCCCTTTCGAGGAGGATCGCCGCGTCGCCGACCGATATGCCAGATGGTGGAGGGAAAGGCAACGATTTGAAGAGTTCAAAAAGTCTTCAAAGCTGATTTTTGGCGGATTTCTGCTGGTTTGGGTAAAGTGTTCAAGTATTCAAGTATTCAATGGTATATATAATATCATAGGCACCACACCCCACCCCCCCCTTATCGCGCGCGCGAGAAAACTTGAAATCTTGAAAACAAAGCCGGAGCCCCGGTTTTCTGCGGGTTTCCTGCTTTGAAGACTTTCCTTGAAGACTTCGGGGAGGCTTGAACGCCTTACCCGGCAAGAAATTTTCGAAGGTTGGGGGCAATAATCTTGCTGTCGCGCAAGGGCTTGTCTACATTGTCTACATTGTCTACAGCGTCTACAAGTTTCGAATGCACGACGACACCCCCAACGATTTCGCTCCGGCGAGCGTCCCAGCCTCAGAATTCGATAAGCTCCGCGCAGTTGGTGCGCGCGGAGATCGAATGATGTACCCGTTCAATCGCATAGAAGTGGGGCAGGGTTTTCACGTTCCTCTCACCGGCTATCGCAATCGAACGCAGGACGAAAAGAAGACGATGAGGCAGCTTTACCTCACGCTCCATCGAGCAGCATATCGTCTCAGCAAGAGTGAGGGTCTGGAATTCTCTATTTTTCAAGACGGTGGTGGCTACACCGTCATTCGCCTCAACTGACATCATAGATAATCTTGCGCGCGAAACCGCGCTGCCCTTCGGGCTTCGGCTGCTCATCGATGCGGATTTGCCCCCCAGCTTCGAGGTCGTTGAGGATCTCGGTGCGCTCTCGGGCCTTGAGCCATTGCGATCGGCGGGTGAGTTCGGAGAGGTCGATACCGGCGGCGCCGGCGTCCTTCACGATCATGTGCAGGCGCTTGAGGCGTGCTTCCTGTTCGTTGTCAGCCACGCGTTCCTTGACCGCCTGCATGAGCGCCTCAACGCTCTGGCGTGCGACCATCATGCCCCATTCGAGATCGCGGCACGAGATGGCGGGCCGGTCGGGGTTGTCGGTGATCGCCTTGACGAGCGCAATCTTGGCGGCGTTCTCGGCCAGGCGGGCAATGATGCCGGTGAGGTTGGAGCCGCGGTGCTCGCGCAGCATGGATATTTGCCGGTCGCGGTAGGCCCGGGCGAGCTCGGCCGCGTCATCGTCCGCATAGGGCACGGTATAGGGCTTGGGGACGATCTGCGACGCCTCACCGATCGGGAACGGGTTGTGTCCCGCCGCGCCTTCCGAGATGGCTTGCACGAGGTCGACAAGGTCTTGCGGGATGTCGCGGCGCGCGAGGTCGTGCTGCGCATCCGGATAGTCGTTCTCCGATTGGAAAATGAGCATGCGCGCGAGCGAACCATCGAGCACGTTGCCCGATGACAGCGAGCCCCAGAATACGCCGGGGGTGGTGACGCCGAAGAGGCAAAGGCAGGGCTGCTCGATGACCTCGCGCGGCTTTTCCTTGTCGTTGGCGTAGGCCGTGCCGAGGAAGGTGCTGTCGGCCAGCGAATAGAACTCGGTCAGGTTGTCGATGATCTCGGTGATGTGCTTCGGCGCGCGCTTGCGATCGGCCGCAGAGGATATGAGAAACCCCACCTCGTCGAGCGGGAACAGGATGGCGGGGTGCCGGGTGACAGCCGTGACGAGGCCCGAGCCGCTGGCGATCTTGGATCCGCCAACTTGGCCCGCGAGCCCGGCCTCGATCATGAGGCGGGTGACGGCGCGCAGCGGGTGATCCTTGCCGCCGCCGGAATCGCAAATGCCGATGCTGTAGATATTGGTGCGCAAATTGGTGGGGCCGGCGTAGCGCCGCCCGGCGATGGCGCCGAACATGGCGATAGACGCGCCGAGTGTGACCCACGGCTGCGGCGAGGGCGCGGTCGCGATGACGTGGCGCACGAAGCGCGCGAGCCCGCCATTGCCGAGATCGGCCAGCCATTGCGGCTCCGTGATCAACTTTCCGGGGTTTCCGGATGGTTCGATATTTCCGCTATCTTCGGAAGTATCTCGCGGCGCCATCTGCGCACGCGCCTTGGCCTTCATGTTCTCGACCAGCGCGCGGTGCTGCTCGGGGCTCATGACCTTCTCGCCCGGGGGTGGCGAGGGCGGCCCATCCGCGCGGACCAGCTGCAGAGTACGGGCCGCGGCGCGCTTGGGATCGCGCTGGTCGAGGTAATGGGCGGAAACCGCGTTCTCGGCGTTGAGCAGCGTCCCGACGATCTGCTCGTCGGTCAGCCCGGCGTTGGCCATGAGACGCGCGGCGGCCACTCCGTCGCCCGAGCGGTCGTCTCCCGGCGGCTCGGATATGGCGAGGCGCACAGGATCGAGCGCAGCCAGCCCAAGACTGTCCGGGGTCTCGGGATTGATGTTCTGGGGCAGGGCGATGTTGGCGGCCGGCGAAGACGCGGAAGAGGTCGCCGCGGGGAATGCCGCGGAGAGCTCGGCGGGGTCGTGAACCTCGCCTTGATCATCAACCGCCCAACCGGCTTGCGTATCGCCGCGCCCGCGCGCGCGCTTGATGGCGTTCGGATAGTTGACGGTGCCGGGCACGCGCAGGACGCGATCGATGTTCCAGGTCCCGGGGTCGGCGTCGAAATACTCGCGCACTTGCTGATTGATAGCCTCGATGCTGGCGAGGTTCTCGCAAGGCTCGTCGAGCCGCCAGAGGGCGTTGAGCCCGCCGCCGCTATCGATGACGAAACTCGGGGGATGCGCAAGGCCGGTGAGCGCGTCGACGATCGCTTCCTTGTCGAACTTGCCCCCGGTCTTCGGCGGGTCGATGTCGACATGCACGAAGCGGGCGTGCGAGATGTCGCCCTTGGTCGGCTTCTTATGGCGCTGCGGCCGCACCGCATTGACGCTCCAATAGACACCGAACCCGTCGGCGTTCTGCTTCTCGGTCCATTCAAGCGCGGCATCAACATCGCGCTCGAAGTGCTTGCCGTAGATGGCGGGCGCCTTGGGATGGATGGCGACGAGGTGGATCCCGCCGAATGGGGCGAGGAGATCGAACAGGGCCCGGGCCTGGTCGGGGATGAACTTGGGTGCGGCGCGGGTCATCAGAAGGGCACTTCCTCGGTCACGATGTTGCGGACTTCCTCGGCGGTGCAGGTGAAGGCGTGGAGCAGGAACCCGCTCCACTCGTCGGCCGTCATCGCGGCGAGGTCGGTCTTGCCGATCTTCTCGAGGTAGGAGCCGATGCGCTCGCTTGCGGCCTCGACGGCGCGCTGTTCGGTATGGTCAGGCATGGTGGGCGATCCCTTGAGGGAGGAGATGATCGAAAGGCATTCCATGGAGCACGCGTCTGTGCCGGGCGGGCGGAGATGGCCTGCAATGGAGAAGTCGTGCCAGGCGAAGCCGCGCGGCGCGCGGTGGCAAAAGCACGGGGCGGTCATGCGGTGACCTCGTCCGCCTCGCGCGCGGCGGTGATGATCTTGCCGCGCGTCTCGAGCCGGGAGGCGACAACCGCGAGTGCGGCTCCCTCGGCCTTATCGTAAGCCTCGGTCTCGCTGCTCGCTTCGACCACGATGTGCGCCTGGATGATGGTGTGGACTTCATATTTCATGCTGCTTCCTTTCGCTCGTCGAAGCGGAACCCGATCACGCGGTCGTATTTGCCCTCGCGCTTCACGCGGATGTGAGAGGGGCGGGCGAGTTCGCCGGCCCGCGCGATCGCCTCATCGGTATCGCGGGGCACGGCCGGCGCTGCCCGCCTGAGCCACCAGCCCTCGGCCTTCTGGCGAGCGAAGCCGGTGTGCGAGAAGCAGACCCATTCCTTGTGGATGGTCAGGCCGACGCGGTACTCGACGCGCATGCTGTCGCGGGAGCCGGCCTTGCGGTGCGTCCGGTAGTTGATCTCGGCCACCTCGAGCCATTCGGGCTCGACCGACAGGATAGGTTTTACGTCTGGGGCCGTGCTTATTTTCCGTTCCGGTGGCGGAAATTCGAAACCGCATTCTGGGCATGCCCGGCTCATGGTACCGCATTGGCACTGACATTCGGGGCATTCTTTTACGGGAGCTTCGCCCTCTCCATCGCCAGCCTGCTTGTCGGCCACCCAAGGATCATCGAACGGGCCATGTCGGGTGATATTCCCGCCAAGATCGAGGACGTAGCAATAGGGCTTCGGCCCCGCTTCGATGGCTGCCAGTCGGCCTTCGCGGCTGCTTAGGTCATACCCGGGGGCATACAGGGGGCGCGTTCCGCGACCGATCGTTTGGATGTATTTGACCAGTGACAGCGTTGAAAACGCTAGCACCACGAGGTCGATCCGCTTCACATTGAAGCCTTTGACCAGTGCCATATTGCTGATGAGATAGCGGTAGTGTCCGCTGTCGAAGCGGCTGATATTGGCCCGCCGTTCCGCTTTATCGGTTTCGCCGAATACGCACCCGCCGACGTAGCCGCGTTGGGCAAGTCGTTCGTGAATTGCTTCGCAGTGTGCAACCGAGACGCCGAAAATCTTCCACGCCTGCCTGCTCTGGCCTGCTTCGATGATATGCTCGACGGTCTTTTCCAGAGCCGCATCATCCATCGCGGCGGCTTCAAGTTGCGACACGACAAACTCGCCAGCGCGCTTGCCTACGCCTTGGAGGTTGATGTCGTCGCGCCGCCAAGTGCGTGGAGGGCAAAGGTAGCCATCTTCGATCAGCCGGATCGCGGTTGTTTCGTGCGCGATCTCATCGAAAAGTGCGTCCTTCCCCTTGTGCAGCTTCCCGCTATCCAAGCGGAACGGCGTCGCGGTTGCCCCGACTATGGCGAGGCTGGGGTTGATGGTTTCGAGGTCGCCAATGAAGCGCCCATACATTGCGTCCGAGCGCCGGGGGATCATGTGGCATTCGTCAATCAGGAGAATGTCGCAGCGCTGGATTTCGTATGCGCGCTTGTAGATCGAAGCGATCGAGGCGAAGAGGAATTGCGCGTGGATTTGTCGGCGGTTGAGCCCGGCGCAGTATATGCCTGCCGGTGCATCCGGCCAGATTCCGATGAACTCTTGGTAGTTCTGCGCGACCAGCTCCTCGCTATCGACGAGAATGACGACGCGAACGGTAGGGTCCATCTCCCACGCCTGCTTGCACAGGCTGGCCAGTATCAGAGCTTTGCCGCTTCCGGTCGGCTCCACGAGAAGCGGGCGCTTGACACCCTTACCCAGCGTCGCCCAGGTTTCGTCGATTGCCTCTTGCTGATAATCGCGAAGGGTCAGCATGCCTGCCATCCGAGTTCCGCCTTGATCTCAGCCCACAGAACCGTGGCATGCGTCGGAGGAATATCGGCCGCGCGCGCCGCAGCGGTAATTGTCATGCCTTGGGACATATGCTCCGCGAGGTCGGCGCGGAGTTGCTGCTTTGAGCGAGCAAGAAGGCAGGGCTCGACCGTCAGGCGGTATTTGCGAGCGCCCTCTGGGGTGAGCCCGATCATGTTGTAACCACGCCCATGTGGTGGCTTTACTCGCCCGAGTTCATTATCCTCGATCATGGCGGCGATGACGGCTTTTGATGCCTGAAAAGAGCGCATCCATCCCGGCCCTTGGGCGAGATCGGTGGCAATAGCTTTGCGAACAGCGTTCATGCGGCTTTCCTTTCGGTCAGGATCTCGATGGTGCGATCGATGCGGATCAGGCCGTTCGCTTCGAGAAACGCGAGGGCTTCCGCTGCTTGATCTTCGCGGCAACCAAGGTGCGCGGCGAAGACAGCATCGGACGGACATGGGCCGCTCCAATCGCGAAGAATGCCCATGAGGTCAGCGGCGCGAATTATGGCGGCGCTCACAGCGCCTGCCCCTTATCGACCCACTCGTCGCCGCCGGGGCGCCGGTAGACGATGCCCCATTCGTAGGCGTCGATCTGCTCGAAGGGCACGAGCGAAGGCAGATAGCGATGCTCGCCGCATCCCGCGATCAGGTCATCCTTCGAAAGCTCGTGGCCGAACTTCGAGCACTTCCACGAACCATCGCGCTCGGGCGTCACGTTGATACAGGTACGGCAGGTACGCTCTGCCATCGGCTCCGCGCCGTGGCACAGGGCTGCGAAATCGCACCACCGACATTGGAAATAGGTCTCGTCCCCGATCTTGGGCGGTGCCTCGTCGGTGAAGATGATGCGCTCGGCGCGCAGCCGAAGCGTCTCAGCATACACCGGGTCGGCGTTCGTCCGCACCGCGGTCCACCGGCGGCCACCGGGCGATGAGGCCACGATGTAGTGCCGTTCGAGACCCGCATAGTGCATGTAGAGCGCGGCCTGCGCGTAATAGGTGGTGTTCCACTCGGCGAGCGCGTTCTTCTCGCCAACCTTCTTGCGCGCCTTGTCGAGATCGGTCCACTTTTCGGACGCCTTGATCTCGAGGATGTGCCATGCCTTCGGCGCTTCGAGCAGACCAAGGGCCACGCCATCGCAGCTGCCGGAAAAGTGGCCGCCGAAATCGTTGAAGCGGAATTGCTCGCCGCGCTCGTCGGCCTCGTGCAGTTCGATGCCGGGCACCAGCTTGAGGCGCGAGACAATCAGGTCTTCGGTACGGTGCCCGTCTTCGAACCGCTTGAGGGTTAGGGCGTCGAAGCTGGGCTTTTGGACCCAGCGAAAGGAGTACCAGAGGGCGCGGTCGCAGGGCCCGCCGATCTGGCTCATGCCGAGATGCGAACGCCAGCGGCGATCTTGCGCCTGCTCATAGGCACGGTCTGCGGCATCTAGCGTTTGAGGCGAGAAGTCTGGTAGGGCGACCACAGCCGACCTCCTATGATTGTCAGTCAGGGGAATGAGGCGGCCGGGCGGCGGCCTTCGAAACTACCGCCCGGCCATCCTCGGCTTGCGTCAGCTCGCGCGCTTCCAAGGCGGCGAACTGTTGCTGTTGGCGGGCGCGCTATTCTGCGCCGCCGCTGCCGTGACGTTTCCGCCACCGGCCGGCTTGTAGGTCTTGATCGAGTTCGAGGGACCGTAGTCGCCACGAGCCGGGTCGACCTTCACCACTGCGATCATCGGGATATTGTGCAGTTCGTTGCTGTCCGCGATCGAGAGCTTGCCGACCGCGACGCAGATCGCGTTGAGCGTGCGCTGCGCGATGTCGACGGCCTGCTGGTTCGGGTTGTCGATGTTCAGGCGATCGAAGAGCTTGCGCCCCTGGTGTTCGCCGTCGAGCACTTCCATCTCGAGTTCGAGATAGTTGCCCGTGCCAGCCTTGGTGGCCTTGAGATCCGAGCCGATAACGTGGACCCGGTATTCGCCCGGGGGGATGGGCGAGTAATCGCCCTGCACGTTGTCCGGATCTGCGGTATAGGTTCCGCCGAGAGCTACCATGTGTAATTCCTTTCGTCAGTCAGGGGTTAAGCCGCTTCGCTCATCGGAGCGGCGCTCGCGTTCGACATGGCTGCCGTCAGGGCCGACCATTCGAGCGGGAGTTCGGGAGGAAGGCGGTGCCGGTTCTTCGCGAGGAATGCGGGCCGCTCTTCGGTGTAAACGGTGCGCTGACCGGCGCCGATGCCGCGCGTCACCTTCTTGTTGAATCCGGCGTCGGTCTTGGTGGTCGACACCTTCCAGTTGGCGAAGAGCACCATGTCGGCATGCTCCTGCACCAGTTCGCCAGCGCGCTTCTGCAGCTTGATCTGATACCGATCGTAGGGCTCGGTCTCGGGGCTGTTGAAGGTCTTGATCTCGGCATGCGCGGTCTGGATGACCGCGAGGCCCTTGTCGTTGCGCAGGCCATTGATCGCGTCGAGATACTCGCGCCACACATCGAGCGCGGCGATATAGCCTTTGCCGTAGCCCGGCTGTTCGATGTCCGACCAGTTGTTGCGCTGGCAGGTTTCCGCCCAGACGAGCGGTTCGAGCCAGTCGAGGCTGTCGACGATCAACGTCTCGAAGTCATGATCCTCGGTGTAGAGCGCGCCGAACGCCTCCATCACGTCCTGAAAGGAGGTTGCCTTCGGGAAGGCGTCAATCGGGCTGTCAGCCGGGTGACCGTCTTCGAGATTGATCAGGACCGGCTTGGGCGCGCCTGCGGCGAAAGTGTTCTTGCCGATGCCGTGCGGGCCGTAGAGCACGATCCGCGGCGGCTTGGGCGTGTCGATCCGGTTGAGGGATGCGAGAGAAATAGCCATTACGCGGCCTCCTTCTTCGCAAGGGCAACGTCGAACTTGGGCTTGCCGGTCTTCACCGTGCGCGCCGGCTCGAACAGGTCGCGGATAGCCGAGGGCCATGCGTCGAACTTGCGCTCCTGCACCTTGATCGTGGTGTCGACGTATTCGGACGGGTCTTCGCCCCACCCCTTGATCGTCTCGACCGCTTCGACGAGCTTGGGCTGCGACCAGTCGACGCGCTTCGGCACCGTGATCTTGATGTCGAATTCGCCGTCCTGGCGGTGATGCGTGCCAGTCGAGTTGAGGCCGGCGGCATAGCGGCGCTCGAATACGCCGTGCAGGATGGCGACCATCTGCGAAGCGGCGGCCGCGTGTGCGTCGGCTTGGCTCTTGAGGCTCGCCAGCACGTCGATCGGCAGCTGGTCGAGAACGCCCGGGGGCTGTTCGGTGATGTCTTCGAGTTTCATTTTTCGGTTCCTTGTCAGTCAGGGGTTGAGCTCTTTTCGTCGGGTAGCGGCGGAGGGCCTTGACGCGGCGAACTCGAATTCCGTGGGGGCCTTACGGCTGCCCCAGACCCTCCTGTTCCAGAGGCGCGATGGTGACGCGCGCAATTCCAGGAATGTTCTCGTCGCGGCGCCATGAGCCGGCGTCGTTCCAGCGGTCGTCGGGGATCGGCAGGTTCTTCACGAGCAGATCCTCGATTGCCTTGATGCAGTTGGAGCAGTCACGCTTCCGGCCCTCGATGCCGAGCGCCATGTCGATCCGCATCGGCGCTTCCGGCCATTCAGGCTTTCCGGCGCCGCGCCATGCGGTCATGACGTGCCAGCGCGCCTCCTCGAGCCATGCCTTGTATTTGGCCGACTTCGCCCGGCCGCCGCCCTTGAGGTTGACCGTCAGTTCGTTGACGCTCGGGGGAAGGGGAAGGTCGACGGTGAAGACGCGCAGGATCGGAATGTCAGCCATCACCACCACCCCCGAACAATCCCGACGCCGACGATCGAGACGACGACGAAGCCGGTGAGGAAGGAAAAGACGACGCGGCGCCACAGGGCGGAGCGGGGTTCGTCGAGCGGTTGCAGGGCTTCTGCTTCGATGAGGCGGGGGTCGATCATGCGGCCACCATCACGATCAGATAAGCGGCCACCTCCACAATCAGGAAGACAGCCGCGACCATGATCAAGCCAGCGACCGCGCCGGTGAGGACGTTGCCGAGCCACAAAAGGACGTTCTCGCGGGTGAAGGGGAGGGGCTCGCTCATGCTGCTTTCACCACGGTCAGGTGCGAGCGCAGGTCTTTGGACTCGTTCGGCCCAATCGCCTCGCCGCACTCGCTTTCGGGGCAATGCGCTTCCGACTTCGCAGCAAGGAACCGGTGCATCCCGCGCGCGGCTTCATCGAAGTCGACGTCTTCGGGGACGCGCACGATCATGCGGTCGCCTGGCAGAAGGTGAGAAAGCAGTTCGTCGGGAACGACGCCGATCAGCGCATCGAGCGCTGTGATGGGCATGGTCGTTTCGCCGTTGGCGTAATTGCGGACGCTATCGTAACCGAGCCCGGCTTCGTCGGCGATCAACTGCAGCGTCAAGCCATAGCGGCGGGGGTCGCAAGCGATGCGAAACACGCGGCGCTGACGGTCGCGCATCTGGCAAACCTTCTTATCCATTGGGATGATCCTCTTGACGGGCTGCGGCATCAGCAGCCGCATGGACAGGACGATGAAATGCACCGCGGAGGCCAGCAGTGGAGGAGAGAGAAGCCTCCGCGGTGCGCCCGGCCATGGAGAGAGCCGGGGATTGGGTTGCGCCGCCGTCGGCCAAGGGGGACAGGCGTTCGGCGGCGCTGGCCGTTGCGTCGTGCGAGTGACGCGCGGGCTTACTGGTGAGGGTGGTGAGCAGATCGCGGGCTTCGGCGCGGCGCATGGGGATGCCGCCGACATTCACCGGATCGGCGAAGGGCTGGGCGAGGGCGACGCGCACGGCGGCGAGGGCGGACGGGCAGCGCTGGCCCGTGTTCTTGCGGACCTTGAGGCCGCTGCTGACGAGAGGCGCGCTCATGCGGCACCCTTCGGCGCGGGAATGTGCGGACAGCCCTCGTGAGGCTCGAGCCAGACATCGCATTCGGCGCAGTGGGCCAGCCCGCCATGTTCGCAGGTCGGGCAATTGCACAACGGACCATGCTGGTTTTCGTTCGCAGCATTGCGCAGCGAGAACCGCAGGAACGGGCGCGTCGCACGGCGCTGTCTTTGCAGCGTGTAGCGGGTGAGGGCGTCGTGAAGGGTCATGCCGCCGCCTTTCCGACCATGCGCTCGGTCGAAGCGAGGTATGCCCGAGCCTCGTCACCGAGCTCGTCCAGCTTCTTTTCGCGGCGCGCGAGGTCGAGGACTGCAGGCCGACGCCAAGGCGGGATTTCCGCTGGCGGCTTGTTGAGCCAATCATGCACGGTCTGAACCGGATGACCGGTGCCGTTCGCGATGGCTGTCGCGCCTCCGAGCACCTTGAAAATGTGGGCGATCACGTTTTGCATGAGCCCCGAATATCCGAAGATCGGATATTAAGCAAGACCTATTGCAATCCGAAATGCACAGGTGCAGAAATTTCTGCGATATGCCAAACCGGATACATGCAGGAAAAGGCGTTCGACGCAGAGCTAGTGAAGCGCACCATGAAGGCGCGCGGGGTCACTCAGGCCGATATGGCAAAGGCCATGCGGCTGACCTCGCAGTCTGCGTTCTCGAATATCCTACGTGGCAAACGGCGCATTACCGCGCAGGAAGCCCGGTTGGCATATGACTACCTTGGAATCCCGATACGGCCTTCGGTTCGCACGGTGCCAATTATAGGCATCGCGAACGCCGGTGCCTGGAGGGAAGCTATAAATATGCCGCTTGGAGAGTTGCCTATACCTATCGACGCCGCTGGCCGTGACGCATTCGCGATCGAAGTCTGCGGGGATAGCATGAACAAGCTGTTCGCAGACGGCTCGCATGTCGTGGTCGATCCGCGCGACAAAGAGCTTCGCGACGGCAAGGTCTACCTGATCCAGAACAGCGAAGACGAGGCCACTTTAAAGGCCTACTTCCGAAGCCCGCCGCGGTTCGAGCCGCTTTCGGACAACCCGGACCACAAGGGATGGGAGATTGCCGATCACGACTTCGTTGTGCTCGGGCGGGTGGTGCTCAAAGTCGAGCCCCTCTAAATTATCCGCAAAACGGATATTGACAGCTAATCCGATAATCGGATAAAGGGTTCCCCACAAGGTCGACGCCTTCCGGCGCCGGCCAGGGGAGTCCGCGGCCGATCGCCTCGCGCTCCTGCCACTTGGCAAAGGAGTAAGACAGATGGCGAAGGTTCGTATCATCGAGCAGGGCGCGGCAACGGCCCCCGGCTATCCGCCCTGCACCGAGTTCTACGTTTACCACGGCGACAAGCTGCTTCGCGTCTGCCCTTCGCGTGCGATGGCGGAAGAGGTCGCTGCTGGAGCCGGTCAGTGACCCTCCGCACCCTCTCTATGTTTTCGGGCATCGGGGCCATTGACCTCGGGCTTGAGCGAACGGGCGGCTTTCGGGTCATCGCGCAATGCGAGACCGAACCGCATGCCAGCGCCGTTCTCAGCGAGCATTGGCCCAACGTACCTAATCTCGGGGACGTTCGCTCGGCCCGATACCCATTGGCCGACGCGTTGGCTGCGGGATTCCCATGTCAGGATATTAGCAATGCAGGAAAGCGCGCCGGAATTACCGGAGAACGTAGCGGGCTTTGGTCCGAAGTCGTGCGAGCCATTGGCGTGGCACAGCCGCAATGGGTCTTGCTGGAAAACGTGGCAGCTTTGCTTGATCGAGGGCTGGGGCAGGTTCTCGGAGACTTGGCCGCGCTCGGGTATGATGCTGTCTGGCACTGCATACCGGCTTCCCACGTTGGCGCGCCCCATAACCGCGACCGCATCTGGATCACCGCTGCTTCCCACGCCCTCGGGGGTGAACGGTGGGCGAAACCATACTGTCGGGCGCTTGGACGAATGGGGCGGCAGCAGCAATCCGTTCCGTGGGACCGAGATTGGCAAAGTGCGCTGTGCGAGTTTCGAGGAATGGATGATGGGTCTGCCTATCGGGTGGACCGAATTGACACCCTCCGAAACGCAGTAGTCCCCCAGATCGTCACTGCGATTGGCAATGCAATCCTGGAAGCGGTTCAAAACGAGCAGGAGTTGGCAGCATGACCGCCCCCGCCACCTTCACCGATGCGAAGCCCAGCGAGGCGGACAGCCTTATCCTTCGCGCCACGCACCTGATCAACCGCCTGCGCGACCATGCCGAGCGGAACCGCTTCGACGCACCCCGCGCCCTCAAGATCGCTCGCACCATCGAGGCGAACCTGGAGATAAGCGCACCGACGCTGGCGAACCTTTCGCAGCCGGAACAGAGCGCGCTTGGCTGGTGCCTGAACGATTACCAGCACGCGATTGCGGGTCTGCTTCGGGGCGAGCCTGACCGCTTTGTTACGCCGCGAGTGGCGGGAGGGTGTGATGGCCTACTTCCCTAAGGGCGCGGTGCTTTCCGGCTTTGGTGAACCCCCGACCCTTTTCAAGAGGCCGACTACGTGCCGCCGCTGCGGCAAGCCCGCCCTCTATTGGGCAAAGCACAGGGGGGCTTGGCGGCTGCATTCATGGGCAGTCGTGGGCGAGGGAAAGCCCGCCTTCTACCTTCACCAATGCGGCATCCAAGCGGACGGCTCGCCCTCAAAATGGCCAGCCCCCGCCACCCCCAAGGAGACAGATCATGGATAATGAGAAGGTGGCCGCAGCCATGCAGAATAATGTGACGCAGGACGACGCGCGGCTAATCAAGGCGCTCCAGTCGATGGCCACCACTCACGAGTACATGCTCAACGACGATAGCGCACTTATACTGCGCCACGCCGCCCACCGCCTCGCCTCCACAGCACAGCCAGAAGTCAAGGCGCTGGTCGAGGCGTTGGAGATTGCCGAGCCATACGTTGAAACCATGCATTCTCTCGTCCTTCAGGGCCGAGACAGGGGCGTAGTAAAAACCGTCTGGAACGCTTTGGTCAAAATCCGCGCCGCCCTCGCAGCCTACCACGAGGCCCTGCCATGAACGGGGGCAGGGCACAGCAGGCGCGCTGCGACGAACGGGCCGCGCGGGATCTGCGCGAACGGGAGTGGGGGCGCATGGCATCGCAGGCCACCGCAATCGCCCTGTGTGACGCGCAGATAGCAGCAATCGAAAGCATTCAGACCAGCATAGCGCGGGCTGAGGCACTTATCGCAGGACAGGAGAATTGATGATGGCCCGCAAGAATGTTTACGACAGAGGCAACCCCGTCATGATCGATAGCGGCACCTTTTGGCGCTGCGACCACGGACGCACGATGCTCGGTAGCGCCTGCTGGCGCTGCGGCATCCGGCACCCGATCCGCTTCATTAGGGATTGGTGGCTCGACCTGCGGAGCGCGAACTCATGACCCGCGCCAGCACCTACGAGCGCACCCATCGCAGCGCGCCCCCGCAGGCATTCAGCGGCGGCTACACCCCTAACCAGCGCATCCTGCCCATGCAGCGGCCTGGATTGCTTTCCCGCTTGCTTGGGCGGGGCAAATGATACGCAAGGCAGCAGAAGCGGACGGACGCAAGATGCTCCCGCGCTTCGAGGATATTTGCAGAGAGTTTGGAGATTGATGATGGCGGATGAATTGAAGCCGTGCCCGTTTTGCGGGGGTGGTGCCCATGTCGGAACGTGCAGCTACTCGCGCCCGCTAGCAGACACGACTTGGGAAGACGGAAGCGAAATCACACAGTCGTTTTTCGTATCTTGCGTCGAGTGCGGGGCAAGTAACCAAACCTTGTCAGTCGGCCACCAAACCGAAGCGAAGGCCATCGCCGCATGGAACACCCGCCCCGCCCCAAAGGCCGATAGCGCGCTGGTGGATCGGGCAAAGGAAATTCTGCAATCCATTACCGGGCTACCGCACGAAAGTGACACTGAATACGCAGCAACAGACCGACCGATTGACGGTGGGTATTGGCCGCATGAAGTGCTGGATGCCGTTGTCGCCGCCCTCTCCGATAGGGTTGTAGTGCTGGAAGAGGCATGGCAGCCCAAGATTGGCGCCCCCGTTCGTATGACCGACGCCTGCCCCGACGCGGAACTCTGGAACAAGCAGGAATGGTTTGTCGCAGGGCTTCAACGGGAGCGAGTTGCGGATCGCTACACGGGCGCACTGGACGTATTTGTGTCCGCGTCATGGCCTGAAATTACCGACCCGACAGACGGGTTCCTCATCAACCGGCCCGACGCGCCTGACCAACTCGAACCGCGCATCCGCGCACTCAAAGGAGGCGTTGATGAATAGCCGACAGACCGAGGGCGAACAAAGCTGGCCGAGCGCGGCAACCGAGCGAATGGCGCAGATATTGGGATGCCGGTTCGTTTATCGCCCCAAATGGCAGCTCGCCCACCCCCAACCGGAGTAACACAATGACCGACACAACAAAGCTGGCCGAGCGGATCGAGGCGCTGGAGGGTCTACTACGAGAGGCGGCGGAAGCGGCAAACGACATGATCGTGGCACTGAACGACGAGGTAACTCCGATCACGCCGGAACGATACAACACTGCGGGCTGGCGGCTACAAGAGGCGCGCGACCGCATCGACAGAATCCTCCGCGCCCAGGAGGCCCACAATGGATAAGAGCATCGCTGAAATAGCCGGGGGCGCCCGCGAGATTTCGCGTAAGAAAACTGCTTTGCTGCGCCGGGTTGTGATCGATCGCCTAGCCCTCCGCAAGCACCTCAACGGAGAGTAATGTGACCGCTCAGGCTATCATGTCCAAATATCGTCGCGCCCTGCGTAACGGCACGGGCATGACGCTTTCCAACGATCAGTTGCGCGAGCTGGGTGAGTTCGGCGTATTGAGCTTGCTATCCCAGATCGAAGCCGAGGAACTATGTCCAGCGAACACAAATACCAAGACGGCGATTTCTGGCTCGACAAGCGGCGCGACGGCAAATCCCCCGACATCTGGCAGATCGCGACCTACTCCCCCAAGTCGCGCTCCGTTGTCTATCGCAGCACTAAGCGAAGGTCTTTAGAGGATGCCAAGCCCATCCTTCACGCCTACGCCGCCGAGCAGCGGTCAAAGCAGCCGGATCAGGCTCCCGAACAGGCGCAGATCGTGCCTCACCTGATGCACTACTGCCGAGAGCATGGTGAGGACGTTGTGCGGCTCGATACGGTCAAGAGCAGCTTCCGCGCGATTATCGGCTTCCTGCAACAAGACGAGCTTGGCACGGGCGCGACCGTCTCGGACATCAACAAGGTTTCGCTGGCGAGGTTTCGCCGCTGGCGCATGGGTCCGCACGAATGGTCCGTGGAGTGGGGCGGCAAGACGTTCAACCACAAAAGCAAGGGCGTGTCTGGCGAGGCGGTCCAACGCAACCTTGAGGATCTACGCGCAGCCCTGAACCATGCCGAGGCGGCGGGCAGAGTGGCCGCGCCAAAGATCGTGATGGTTAAGCGCGACCTGCGCAGCGAACCGCGCGACCGCGTGCTGACGTTCAAAGAGATTGGCACCCTATGGGGCTACGCTCGCGTCGATTGGCCGGTGTGGCGGGAATTGTGCCTGATGATCGCTTGCGGGTGCCGACCGGGGGCCGCGATGGACTTCTCACCCGCAACGCAGTGGGATGACAAAACGCTGGACCTGCTTCCGCCTGGAACAAGGAAGACGAACAAGCGCCGCCCCGTGGTGCCGGTGATCGAGCCGCTAAAGCCGATCCTCGACGCATGGAAGCGCGTCCCGCATGAGAAGGTCAAAAGCCGCAAGACATGGTGGCGCACAGCCCGCGCGCTGACCGGCGTGGACGCCGAGGCCTACGCCATCCGCCACACGCTGCTGACCTATCTGGACAATGCCGGTGTGCCGAGGGTGCAGGTCGAAGGGCTGGCGGGGCACGCTGGGCGCGGGACCACGGCAAAGCACTACCTGCACTATGACCCACGAAACAGCCCGCAACTCGAATCGGCGCTGACCACTTTCTGGCAGGAGTGCCACGCTGCTGCGGAGCAGTGGTGTGCGGACCACTTGCTGACCATCACAGGGGATAAGAACCGGATATTGGTTGAACGCAAGGCCCCGAAGGGCTAGGATTTCTGCGTGTTTAAGAATGGTGGGCGATGACGGGCTCGAACCGCCGACCCTCTCGGTGTAAACGAGGGAAAGTCATCCGGACGCGCGGTTTTGCGTCCATCGCGGGACGAACGGAGCGTGAATAGATGGCGAACGAAACGAACATTGCGGACCATTCGCGGACCATTTGGACCGAACCTGCGCGTGCGACCGTGGCAATGGCGCTTGGCAAAGAGCTGCTGTCCTATCGCGTGGCGGCCATAGCCGAGCAGCGAGGCTGGACCTATTTCGTTGCCTCCGAGTGCGGCGCAATCAAGATCGGGCGGGCAAGGAATGTCGGAGGTCGCATAAGCGACTTGCAATGCGCAAACCCGCGTCCCCTCAAGTTGCTGGCGGTTGTGCCGGATGGTTCGCAGGAGGCGGAGTATCACCGCCGTTTTGCTGAGCACCGCATTCAAGGGGAATGGTTCGAACCGCACCCCGACATTCTCGCGGAGATCGACCACCTAGCCAGTAGTGAAGGAGAATAGATGATGGCCGACCTGACAATTCCAGTGAAGGGCGTCTACTTCGATCAGATCCGCGACGGGTCTAAGACCGAAGAGTTCCGCCTTGTTACCGACTACTGGCGCAAACGGCTTGTGACGCGTGACTATGACCGGGTTATCCTCACCCGAGGCTATCCGAAGGGCGGGGGCGTCGAAGGCGAAACCCGCTTAACTCGGCAGTGGCGCGGCTTCATCGGGAGAATAATAACCCACCCGCATTTTGGCGATGATCCGGTGAATGTCTACGCCATCGACGTATCGCAGCCCGCCTAGCCACAGGAGACACCAATGTCAGATAAATGGAAGCCGAGCGAGGCAACGTTGCGGATGGCGCGCATAATCGGTGCGAGGTTCGTCTATCGCCCGAAGTGGACGCCAGCCCCCAAGGACGCAAGCCATGACTGAGGCAGGGGATTGGAAACAAGCCGCGCCGAACGGTCTTGAGGCAGCAATCGTGCGCTTCAAAGCGGACCTGCCGGGGTGGTGGTTCACGGTCGGGGAATGTCAGGTATCCGCCGACGCATCGTGCGGCCCGACGCGAGAAAGTCCGCACCTGGCGCTTATCCCGCAAGACAGGCGTTTCGATGACGGTTTTCACGCCGACCTGCCCATGCCCGCGACAATGGCGGATGCGCTGGACTATGTTCGGGCGGGGGCGCTTGAGGCTATCGCAAAGCTCCACCACAAGGAGGACAGCAAACATGGATGATTCTCCCCGACAGGCCGACATTGAGATTACGCCGGAGATGGTGGAGGCTGGATGGAACGCGCTCGCTGACTCTGGTTATCGCGAGGATGAGTGTGACGCCACAAATGCTACTTTGGCTGTCTTGAGGGCAGCTTTCCAGGCTTCGAACAGAGGTGAACACTGATACCGCGCCATGATCGAGGCATCCAATGCGCCTACCTAAGCCCCTGCTGGTGCTGATAGGTATGGGGCTTATCGTGGGGGTGATTGGGGCTTTCCTACAGTAGCGCGCCGGCCGATAAGCCGCCCATGACCGATGACGTTCGAATCCCCCGCATGTCCCTTTCGCACGACGGCTCGAAGCAGCGGCTCGCCAGCGACGAAAAGCTACGGCTTGACGCCGCGTTCGATCGCGTGAAGGAATTCCCTGAGTTCAATCCGAACGAGCGCGCCCACTGGCTCGAATTCCGGCAGGCATATGAGGCGTAACGGGCGCGATGGGGGTAAGGCTGGAATTCGCGCTGATCGCCGCGGGGATCCTATTGCCGGTCGCGGTTTGGCTGGTCAGCGCCCTCGCATAGCCCGAGCGATGGCAGCGACGCTTTCGGCCAGATCTTCGGGCGGTGTTCCGCAGTCCAGCTTGACCACCTCGAGATACAGCAGGTCCGCGAGCCCGGCCGATCGTTCTGTGACCGCATAGCCGGATTTGCGGTCGCGTCTCATGCCGCCTCCAACATCTCGACGCCGCAGCGGACGCGGTTCACCTCGCCATATTCGCGATGGTAGACAATCGCCTTCATGTCCCGGCCGGCGCGGTAGCCTTCGTATCGGTGCCAGGCATCGCCAGCGGCAAGGGTCCGGTGCGTCTCGACCGTGCAGCCGCGATATTCCTTCACCTGATCGTGGTGGAAGTGTCCGCAGTGCCAAACGCGGAAGCGTGCGGCCGCCCATTCATCCGCGGCGTCGTCGGCCATAATGCTGGGCAGGTCGGCCAGCTTGGCGCCGTCGCCGTGCGTGGATCCTATCAGCACCTTGCCGAAGCGATAGTAGAAGAAGCCGCTTGGCGACATCTCGACCTCAACCCGGTCGTTCGCGTGGTAGTATGCCGAGAGCGCAATCGTGAGCATCGCCGCTTGGTGCGGATCGTGGTTGCCGCGGTTATTCCTGATGATCACCCTCTCGTGCTTTTCGAGCAGCCGGTCGGCGCATCGGATCATCGCGCGGAAGCCAACCGAGGCGATTTTCTGGAATCGCCCGTCAACGTCGAGCACGTTCTGCCCTCGCGGGGTGCGGTTGGTGCTGTCGTCGGCATGGAAAAAGTCGCCCAGGTTGAGCAGGAGGACCGTGCCCGTTGCCGGCGTCATTGCGGCGAGCCGGTCGACCGCGTTGAAGGTCAGGCGCTCGGCAATGTCGAGATCGAAGTCGGAGCCGGTTTCCTTCGCCCAGCTGAGCAGGCCGAAGTGCGGATCGCCCATCGGGATTACGGTCAGCAAGTCCTTGTCACAGAATGTCGGCGATGGGGTGGGCCGGGAAAGCCCCTTCAAGTTTTCGGCAACGTCGAGGGTCGCGGCGACGAATGTCTCCCACGCCTCTTCTTTCGTCGGCTCGCTGATCAGCCATCCGCCTGCGGGGTTGCCCTCCTTGTCGAACCGGGCCGAATGGCGCTTGACCGTAAACCCTGCCGGGGCACCGCCCTCCATGTTCGATGCTTCGCCGGTGAAGCCGCGCCGTGCGGCGAGCTTGAGACGGTCTGCAACCGTGCGGCGATCGATGCCGAGCACTGATGCCGCGGCGGTGTGGTTGCCGCCCGCGTTGCGCACCGCTTCAACGGTGCGTTTCAGTTCCTCGTCGGATAGGCCGGGATTGGGCATTGCTCCTACTCGGCCGGCGGACAGGTCGGCGGCAATTCGGTCTTCAGATAATAGTCCGAAAGCCACGCCAGCTTGTCGCCCATCTCACAGGCGACATCGACCATCTCGTTGAGCAGTTCGCCAACCTGCCGATCGGAGAGGCACGGTTCGCCGCCGCAGTCAGCCTCACCGACGGGCGCGGTCGGCAACGGCACGCGCTCAAAGCGGATGGGGTCGGGCGTGGACTTTACCTCACCGCCGCCGCAAGCGGTCAGCAGCAGCGCGAGAGACGGGGCCAGCAGGAGCGCGGGCAGCTTCGGGGTCAGCATCTTCGGCCTCCTTCATTTCTTCGGTGGTGTTGGCGCTGTCGGCTTCTCGGGCCTCACGCCGGGCTTCCTCGCCGCGGTTCGCGCGCCGCTCGCCTTCGAGCGCATCCTTGGCCTCGTTGAGCTTGCGCTTGGCATAGGCCTTCTCGACCGCAGCCTTGTCGTCGAAATAATCCCAGGCCACGAAGCCGCCGACCGCGAACACGATGGCGGCTGCGACCAACCCAACCTTGGCCAGGCGCTTTGCATGGGCCAGCGTCATGGCCGGGTTGCGGGCGATCAGCCATCCGGCGATGGTCCCGATCATATCAGAAACAGCGCGATGAGAAATGCGACCACCGCGAACGCGACGAACCAGTAGTCCGCGGCGATCCCGCGCAGACGCGCGCGAATGCCCTTGCCGATCATTTCGCCCATGCGTTCGCCGGTCATTGGTCTTCTCCGATTGGTTCGGTGGGAGGTTCGGGCGTTCGGATGCCAAGCGCGATCTTCTCGATCTTGGAGAACACCTCGCGCAGCGACAGGAACGCCGCAGCAAGCGCGCCGCCGTCGATTGCGGTCACCTTGCCATCCGCGATGACCGAGACGATCAGCCAAGCGACGATGCCGCCACCGAGCAGGGCAAGCATGACGATCGCGGCGAAGCGTTGCCAATCGTGGTTCACAGCAGCCACCCCTTGATCTTGGCGAGGTGATGCTTGCGGTCGGCAAGCCCATTCGTGCCGCCGTTGATCTTGCGCGTGATCGTCAGCACGTCGTCACGGTCGGCCCACGCGTTGAGCCCGCGATCGCGCCAGTATTCCAGCGCTGTGTGAAGCCCGATCGAGGGGATGGCCGCAATCTCGGGGTGGCGCTCGAGGTCAATGCCGAGGCGCCGGCCGAAGGTCCGGTAGTTCGCGCGGCCGGTCAGCTGGATCGGGCCGCGGCCTTTGTAGCGACGCCCATCGCCTGCATAGACGTTGCCGAGGTCTTCGCGCCCCTCGTAGCCTGCCCCGCTCGCGATCTCTTCCATGTAGCGGAACGAACCGCTTTCGTGGCACAGCTGCGCCATGAAGTGCGCCAGGCGAAGCGCGCTGTCCATGATCCCGTAGGAGGGGAAGTGGACGTTGGCCGACAACGCCAGTTCTTCAGCGCGCTCCTGCGATGCGCCAAGCTTGCGGAACAAGGCGGTGAAGGTGCCGCGCCCGGCGATGCCATCAGCGGTGACGCCGAGTGCTTGCTGCAGGTTCTTGATGGTCACTTCGCACCTCCCATGAGAGCGGTCAGCATCGCGCGAATTCGCTCGCCAAAGAACTCGACTGCGAGCAGGCCCGAGAACCCAAGGCCAATGCCCCACACGGTTGCCATGCCGGGTCCGAGGGGATCACCGCCGCCGAGCTCGCCGGTTACGATCAGAAACAGCACGACGAGCAGGAGCAGGGTCAGCGACACTTCCTGCACGCGCGACAGCTTGCGCAGCGGTGGCGGGGCAATAACGCGAGCTAGGACGAGCCCAGCCACCGAGAGGCACAGCGCCATGACCGGCACGTCGATGCCGAACACGGTCACGATCGCCGGGCCCAAGCTAGGCGCGGCGATGGCTATGCCGGTCGAAGCCTTCATGCCCCGGCCTTGGCTATTGTCACACCGACCGCGATCACCAAGACCGTGCCGATGATCTTGGCTTGCGCTTTGATCGTGTCCCAGCGCGGCCTCTGCAGCATCACGCGCGTCTCGCGCACCAGCTGCTGAGGAAGCACCTGCATTCCCCAGGCGGACAGAACCGCGGCGAGCGTGAAGGGGAAGATGGTCAGGCCGTCGCAGATGCGATCGATCATGAATAGCTGCGCCATCGTGCTATCGCGCGCCTCGCCCCACATGAATAGCACCATCACATCGGGGAAGGCGCCGAGCAGTATCGTGACGAGGAATCCGGTGATGATCCAGCGATGGATTGCCAGCGGCGAAGCGAGCGGCATGGGCGCGCTGATGCGATTGGCCGCGATCTTCTGCGCCTCGCGCCGCGCGTGCCACTCGAAGACGAATTGCAGCAACATGGCGAACGACAGCGCGCAGATCAGCGTCAGGCTGAAAAGCGCAAAGCCGTAGGACCACGGCGAACCCTCGAAGCTCGGCGGGAAGGTGTGGGCGAGGACGTCGTGCATCACGCGCGCCACCCCGTGAACGCACGGCGAAGGCAGCGATTGAGCCGGTAGGCCGCAATGCCGGCTACGCAGAACCCGAGAAGGCCGGTCAAGGCGAGGATGCGGGTCATGGTGCTGGATTCCCGGCGCAAAACAGCGTAAGAGGGTGCGCATGGATGCACGACACGTGATCGCCTATCTCTTGATCGGAGGGATAATCCTCATCATCGCGGCCACCGCGCGTTATGCGTGGAAGCAATTCGCCGCACAGCGGCACTGGCGCCGATAGATGCGCATAGGCATCTTCGGCGCTGGCGGCTTCGGCCATGAACTCATCACCCCGCTGCGGGAGCAATTCGAGACGCTCAACGAAGAGCCAGAGATTGTCTTCATTGACGACACCGCCCGAACCGCTGGCCTGCCCGTGGTCAGCCTTGCCGACATGGACGCCGGAGATCACTTCATCGTTGCTGTGGGGGATGGCAAGGTGCGGCAGTCTATCGAAGAACGATGCCTTGACGCGGGGCTTGTCCCGTTCGACTACACCGGCCAGCATGTCTCGCTCGGCCACGGTATCGAGATCGGCGATGGCGCCGTCCTGTGCAATTACTCGATGGTCACCGCCACCGCCAAGATCGGGCGCCAGTTCCAGTCCAACATCTACAGCTACGTCGCGCATGACTGCGTGATTGGCGATTACGTCACCTTCGCGCCCCGCGTGAACTGCAACGGCAACGTCCACATTGAGGACTTCGCCTACATCGGCACTGGCGCTGTCTTGCGGCAAGGCACCCCCGACAAGCCCCTGCGCATCGGAAGGGGCGCTATCGTCGGCATGGGGGCCGTGGTCACCAAGGACGTTGAACCGGGCGTAGTTGTTATGGGAAACCCTGCCAAGCCGCGCTGACGCATGACCTACCACGTCGAGATCGCCGCGCGCTTCCACGTGTTCGCCGCGACGCACACGTAGATATAGCCCGAATCCCAAGCGATTTCGCCAGCGGTGCCGGTTGCCGATGCGCTGCCAGGAACAACCCCGCCGAAGATCGGGTTGTGGTAGGTCTGGAAATTGCCATTCGGCGTGAACTGCGCGGACAAGTCCAATCCCTGCCCCGACGCGCTGGCCGTGGGGATGCGGGCAAAGCGCATGCTGCCATTGAGCGGCGAATACATGACCGTGCCTTTGAAGCCGCGCGTGCGGAAGGTGTCCCCTGTCGTATCAGCCTCGCAGTTGAAGGCGAGGAAGGGGAAGCCGCCGCTGACGGTCGAACCGATGGTCGAGCCGTAGCCATTGCCCACGCTGCCGAACTCGATGCCCTGCACGGTATCGTTGCGGACCTTCAGGAGCGCGTTGGTCTGGCCGCTCTCGTTGCCGATGTGGATCGGTTCGAGGAAGAACGCGATGCCGCCTTCGGCATAGATCGAATAGTTGCTGTTCGTACCGCCGGTCGCCTTGGCATAGACCGCCGTATTGGCCAGCACCTCGCCATCGCCAACCGCGCTGCGAAAGAAGCCGGCATAACCGTTTTCGATTACCCCGCTCGAACTTTCGACCTCCCCTACAACCGCGAGCGCACTGACAACCCTTGCGGTGGCCGCGTGGGTGCCGCGAAAGCCGACGGCACCGGACACACCCTTTTGCGCGCCGAGCGTGCCGACATGCGAATAACCAGGCTTACCGGGGACCGATACCGCCCAACCGTAAACCGAGATGCGCTCACCACTGTCATTCACGCCAAGCGGAATGTCATAATAGGCATTCGGCGCACTGACCGACCAAGTGACGTTAAAGCTATCATCGACCGTCTTGGTGTAGGTTTCGAACAGCGTGCAGTCGTTATTGGCCAGCGGACTTGCCGCTAAACCCTGCCAGTATTGCTTGACGTTGAGACCGATCGCGGGGCCTGCGGTCGTTACTGTGTCATTGATGACCTGAACGGTCGCTTCGGGAGCGGTTGCGAAGGACGAGAGGTTAGTGAACCCGTAGCGCCCCGAGACTGACGTTTCGCCGCCGGTACGCTGCGCATAATCGTCGAGCGTGGACGGGGTGACGGCGCGGCCGATCTCTGTCGATCCGCCGGCAGTGCGCCGATAGTAGATCAGATTGCCCGTTCCATCGTCGGACGAAAACAGGCCATCGGTCGCCGTGGCCGCCTCGCCCGCCGCGACAGAAGGATGGTAATTCCCCGCCGCCGCAGCCGAAGCTGCCGCCAGTTCCGCTGCTTCTCGCTCCGCTGTGGCCAGCGCTGCCTGCCGCGCTGCTTCCGTTGTATTCTCGCCAGTGACGATGACAGGCGTCGCGCCCGGCAGAATTACCGTTTCGCTCATTGCGTAACTCCCGGGTAAACGGTGAAGGCGCCCGCCACCGCGACGAACTTTTTGCCGCCGTTCACGCCTGCGGCGGTGATGTGCAGGTCGTATTTGAGAACAAGCGGGTCGGACGTGTCAGCGCTGGGCGAAAGAGCCTCGAGCGTTGTTTCGTTGATGATGATGTTGATGAGGCTCGCACCGGTATGGGTCGTGCCGTTGTGCTCGAAGGTGTAAGCGCCATCGTATGTGATCGCGACACCTTCGCTTCCGCTGGACGAGGCGCCGAGCGTGACAAGAGCGCTTCCGGCGTCGCCCTCTTCCGCCCGGATCTGCATCGAGACGGTCGCGCCGGAATAGTCGCCGCGGAAGTCAGGGATCGTCTTGTCGAACGGGACCCGTTTATAGGCGACGAGATTGATTTTCGGTGCGCTTGCCATGTCGCACGGGTATCGCTGGAGGCGCGCTGAATTTACCGCCGCTAGGGTATGTCGCCGCCGGGATCGTCATTGTCCCAGCCACCGCCGCCGGGGGGCGAGGAACCACCCGCACCGCCGCCTTCGCCTGCCTCGTTCACCGTGCTGATACTGGCGAGGTAATGGCGGCTTGGATTGGCCGCGCTGAAATAAGCATCGCCGCCTGTCTGCCCGCCTGTGCCGGGGGTGATTTCAACCAGCGCGAAGTCCACGCCCAATTCACCGCCCGCGAAATCGGGGTCATCGTAGGACAGGAGATAGCTGGTCGTTTCGTCCAGCGTGAAATCACCGCCCGTTACAGGTGCTTCGGTGCTGTCCGCATACACGCGGGTGTGGTCGGGAATGGTGACGGTTACAGTTCCTGTTCCGGTGCCATCGTGTAGCTGCGTGATGTTGCCAGCAAGGCCCCGCGTGTAGCTGCTCGACAGCTTGAGCCGCGCCGCCTGCGCATCCACCTCGCCAAGCGCCTGCACCAGCGGATCTAGCGCGCGCTGATACGGCGTGGAGGCCACCGGTGCGATCGCGGCGGCAAGCGAGGGCGGGGTGTAGATCGCGGCGTTTTCCTCGACCAGCGTCATCGGCACCACGCCGTCTTGCCTGATCTCCATCTCGGCGACCCGGAACAGCTTTTCGGTGAACCCGGTCTGGGCAAAGGTCAGCTTGACGATGCTGTTCTTCTGCACCTTCCACGCAGTCGCCTGGAACTCGGCCGAAAACACGCCGCCATAGCGCTGGCGCTCGAGGCGCATGGCCGCAAGGCGCTGCGCCTGCCCGACCGATTCCACCATCGGAAGGTTGAACGTGCTGATGCGGTCGATGCCATCGGGGCTGCTGACCTCCTGCCGCGGGTAATCGACCTGCTGATAGAGGCCCACGTCGCTGGCATCGGTGTATGCGCCCTGGACGATATTGAAGGTCTGGTCGAGCGGCGGGACCGACTGCCATTCGAAGGCGTCGATGATGTCGCCATCGTCGAATTCGGCCGCAACGTCCGCAAGGTCGTCGTGAAAGATCGTCAGGCGCAGCTTGCCGCCCACGTCGTCGAGGTCGGCGTTCATCGTGGCCTTGAGCATGTCCATAACGGTGGTCGGGCTGTCGCCCTCGCTCCACACGCCGTCGCAGCGATAGCGCGGCTCGGTGCCGCCCCCGACCTTGCCGATTTCCTCGTCGCAGATGTTGGCCGCCACGGCGAAGCTGTCGAGGTCGATGCGATTGGCCGGGATGCCCTTGCCGACCGCGAGCAGTTCCTCGCTCGTCGACGGGTTGGTAATCCGGTAGCCGAGCAGATAGAACAGCAGAGCGAGCGCAGGATTGCGGCAAGCGTCATCATCCCAGACCCAAGTCGACTGGTCGCCCATGTCCTGCGACGGGTCGCGCGGATCGGGCAGGGCAGCGCCTTTGCCGCGGATCGTGATGCGGGTCGTGATGCCGCCCGCATACGGGCTTTCGGCCTTCTTGCTGTTGCCGGTCAGCTTGTAGCGTAGATGGACGTAGGCGAGCCCGGTGTAGCGCCGCGTAGAGCCCATGCGGCTCGAAATGTTGATCGCGTTCGCCGCGCTGCCTTCGAGCCGCGTCGCGACCGTCAGATAACCGACCGCGTCGCCCTCCACACCACCGGACGATGACCACACGCGTTCGTCGTCGAACCAGATTTCGTCGATGCTTTCGACCTTGTGGCTCGCACAGACGATGAACCGGTGAAAATACGTCTGGTCGTCGGTGAATTCCTCGTCGCGAATGTCGGTTGCAAGCGCGGTGATGCCCACCGCTGTCTTGCGCGGCGTTCGCGGGTCGAGGTTCGCGCGCAATCGGTCGAGCGCTTCGGGGCTGTTCTTGGGCGGCTTGCTCTTCTTGTTGAGCAGCGATGCGCCTACCGAAAGGCCCACGGCTATAGCAGTGGCCGCCAGAGACGATACGCCGAGGCCAAGAGCGAGGAGCGAAGTGCCGCCGGTCGGGATTGCCGCCGCGATTGCCGCCACCGTGGCTACGGCCTTGACCACCTTGCCCATATCAGACCGTCCAAGCTTGTGTGAGGGAGGCGCGAGGAATGGTAACCAGCCCTGCGCGCATCGGGATGCCGGCCGCGTCGGTCAGGCGCTCTTCGCCCACGAACAGACCAGCGCCGCCGACGCAGACGCCAATGCTCTGGTCGAACATCACGAGATCCCCGCGCCGTGCCTTCCCGACCGGGCGCCGATCGAACTCAGCATCGACGGTCTTGAGCAGTGTCCCCTTGCCGAGCTCGCGCAAAGCCTCCGCCGCGCCGCGCGCATCGCTGTAGCGCCCGCGGTATTCAGCAGCCGGGTCAGCGCCGGTTTGCGCCTCGACCGCCGAGCAGGCCATGAGAATGCAATCCCATTGCCCCCACGCGAACTCGCGCGACCGGTTGGCCACGATCCATGCGGACAGCCGCGCTTCCCAATCCGGTAGCCGCGTCATAGGTAATCGTACCTTGGCCCGCCGAAGACATTGCCGCGCCCGCCCGGGCCGGTCCCGCCACCCCCGCCGCCGCTTCCAGTCCGCGCGCCGGTGTAATTGCCGTTCGCGATTGCAATGGCCGCCCGCGCGCTTTCATCACCCGGGTCGTAGCGCTCCTGGTCGAGATAGGTGTTGTTCGACGGTTCGGAGAATACGCCGAGATAGCTCTCGATTGTGACGGTGAGCACCTGCCCTTCACCCGAACCCGAATGCGTGAGGCCGACCATCTTGCCGGTGTAGTAGGCGTCGAAGCCGCCCTGCTGCACGTTCGCGGCATTGCGGATGATTTTCCAGAGGCGGGCGTCGCGGCTTTGCCAATTGGAGGAATCGTTGATCATCGCGATCACGTCATCATCGAGACCGGGAATGCCGGATAGCTGGGCTGTGACAGTCTCGGACCCGCCTTCGCTAATCTTGACCGGGGACACCGCGACAAGCGTGCCCGAGATGCCAATAAAGGTCTGGTCGTCTAAGTCGGGATCGTCGAACCCTGCCGGGGTTATGTTCCGCCCACTCGTGTTCGCGCGCACCGGGTCGCCCACGAAATCGAGGAAGGCGAACCAGACCGGCTTGACGATCGGCTCGTCGAGCGCTGCCGAATAGGTTGGGTCGGGCAGGCTCACAGCGCCTCCTCGACGTCGAAGGTCGCCCCAGACACGCCGTCCGCGCTGTTGAGCCCCTGCTCGGGATCGACAGCGCTCATGGGAATGTACGGGTCGGTCGTCTCGACCGTAGCTCCCTCGGTCGGTGTCTCGTTCAATGCGGGCTTGAACTGCGCCGTCGCATCCCCCGACGCATCGAAGCGCAGGTCTGCGGTCAGGCACACCGCGCGGGCGTGGCCGGAGGGCAGGGGCACAGTCATGAACTGGCCGGCGCGCAGTATCCGCGCATTCGGTTGCCCGCCGGTGAGGGGCAGCGCGTACCCGTCCGACGCGCCCGTATCGACGGTTGGCTTCGGGCCGATATGGCTGTTGCACGGCAGGCGCCAGCGGAACCAGTTGACCGGCCCCTCGAGCGCGAACAGGAA
>CENR01002067.1_pt1 | contig 45601 bp, 58 predicted proteins | sample 530181 | NCBI WGS metagenome assembly CENR01 (sample SAMEA2619677, study PRJEB7988) | marine metagenome | biome: marine biome (ENVO:00000447); feature: surface water layer (ENVO:00002042); material: "saline water (ENVO:00002010), including plankton (ENVO:xxxxxxxx)" | depth 5 m | reverse complement strand
GTGTGTCCGCAGCAGATACCATGACGGAATTGGTGGAAATGGGGACAGAAGCCCTTAACTTCCATATCGAAGGCATGCATGCGGACGGTGAAGAAATTCCCGCCCCGTCGCCGGTCGTTGAACTTGAAGACGGCGCGGTTGGCATTGTCGCCATTACCGCGACCATTCCGGGGAAAAAGCGACGGATCAACCTGACACTTGATGCCAACCTTATCGACCTGATCGAGGCGAAATACGGCAAACGAGCGGTTTCAAGTTTTCTTGAGGAAGCTGGGCGCAAAGCGCTTTGATGAGGAAAAGTTATTGTTTCTTTATTGGCAGTTTAGTACCTGTCTCGAATATACTTATTATAGTACTCACCTTTCGAGCTAGCATTACATAAGCCGACAAAAACATCGATAGGTACATTATCGAAAGAATACGGCCCGCCGCTCTCAACGAACCATATTGTTAGGACAAATCTGACCTCGTCATACTCTGCTCTACTTATCGCAGATGAATTGAAGTAGGGCATTGAAAGCGTCCTATCCTACTGTTGTTTGTGCTCGGCTAAACGAGGTCATATATTTTTTCGACGATGCTTTCGACGAATGGGAATGATGTACCGTCGTCATATGCCTTGTCGAAAATCCATTTTGCTACGGCTGGACGCTTCATTGCATCATTTGAGTTCACATCAAAGAGCTCAAATGCCTCTTCCTTGTATGAAGCGTATTTCTGAGCTCCTAGCTGCGAGCTCACCTTCTTTTCGAGATTCCCCCGAAAACAAGCGTAAGCGTCGGTAATACATTCAGCTGCTACGTCGATCTCTGCATCTGGAACTCCAGAGATGCGTAACAAGTTCTCATTTTCTTGATCACCATTATCTCCATCCCACAAAAGATAGGTTGGAATGGCTAGAGCCTGAAAAACAGCAACAGTCTTTAAAATATTTCCTTTGCTAGACAAACTAAGGACGGAGATATCCTTAGATCCTAAATCCTTCCCAAGTCTCTCAGCTACTACCTCTACAATTGCCTTGTCGCTCTTGCCTTCAACCAACACAACCGCTTTCGCAAAAAAGCCTTCCGAGGTACTACCCTCCATCGTATGCAATGAGCTTTTAACTTTACGCACAAATTTATTATCTATTTCAGAATCATCTTTCTTTGCCTTCTTCATCAATGAGCAAACATCAAAAATACTTGAGGAGGACAATACTGAACTGCTCACCTCCAAAGGGCTACTCTCTCGTTTTACAATTCGAATCTCCTCAAATCGATCAATCGATAAAAGAAGTGGTGAGTGGGTAGTGTATAGCACTTGAACTCTTGAACCTGTTCCAAGAACACCATTCGAAGCCAAATTCTGGAGCACTTTATAGAAATGTCTCTGCTTGGCAGGGTGTTGATAGATTTCTGGCTCTTCAATCGCCAGTATCAGTGTTTGCTCGTCCGCATTTGATTCCACCTCCGATGCCTCGACATCAGAATCTTGCTCTGAAGTCAAAGCAAGCTGTTGAGCCAAGGCCATAACCAAAGCCCGCTGCAACCCATGCCCCATGCGATCAACCGAAGTTTCAAAACCTTCGTCACTGACAGAGAGGCTGTGAACCGGTGGTGGAAGCTGCAAACTAGAACCGAAACCAAGCTCGAGCCCAAGATCTGCTGTTGGATAGAAGCTCTTCAGTTGCCGACCAAGATCATCTTTTAGCTGCACAAGCCCAGGATTATTTCCAGCGCTTGTAAGTTGTGCATATTCTGCTTCAAACTTGGTTTTGAACTCTCTGTATTCTTTCCTACCCTCAAATTTCGAACGAACAACTAAATCGACCAACTGGCCGATAGCGGAACCTTTTGCCGTTCCGGTTTCGGCGGCAGCGTCCTTAACCGCTGGGATATAAATCCACTTACTTTTTTGTGTGAGCTTGTTTTGAGCTACATTTTTCAGACCGAAGAAGCTTCCCCCATCAAGTCCCATTTCGCAAGCCTCTGGGTGCGACAACTCCCAACCCAAAAGTTGAACCTCTATATCATCTCCAGATGCGGCCCTCTCCAACCCGGTGTAATTGGTGTCGTTGAGAAACGTATTGTATGCACTCCGTTTCTCCGCAATTTTTTTTGCTTTTCTGACTTTATCGAATGCTGGATGGTGAGGTGATGAAGTCTGATACAGGCCATGTCGATCCGAACCAGCGTAAAAAAACATTCTGGTTACAGCCATTCTTCCGTCTTTTATTTTGGACTGAAACTCAACTTTCTCCTCTTCGGAAAAGTCCTCGTATTCAACTGTAATTGAAATTGGATCACTGACGTTTCTGTTAAAAAAATCATCTGAGGAGATGCTTGGTAGTTTTGTAGCGTAGAACAAATCTAGAGCTTTAAGCACTGTCGATTTCCCTGCCCCATTCGTACCAACAAATGCAGTTAAGCCACCTATCTCGACGGTTTGCTTTTTCACAGCCCGATAATTTTCAATCGTAACTTTGCTGATCCGCATTCAACCTCCAAACAATACAACTATAAAACACCAAACATAAGAAAAGCATGATTTTTGCGTGTAAAGAAGGAATTGTTGCCCGGACTGATAAAATGCGCGGAGCAGAAATCATCCAAGCCTGTTAGGAGGGAATTGTAAAAACCAGCCTTTGGGCTGCTTTTTATCCTTGGGCTTTGCCCGACGGACCGTTGCGCGTACCGCGCAACGTCTCTCGAAAGCTGCGTGCCTCGCTTTCTCGCGAACCCACAGGGGCAAGCCCGATCCAAGGATGCCAATTAAAAACCCCCTCAGGCGAAGCCATGAGGGGGTTTTTAATTGGTAGCCGAGGAACGCTACCGCCGATACAGTCCGAAAAAGGCCATCATCACGATTGCCTGTTAGCCCCCTAAATCAGCGACTTTTGAGCGCCAACAAGCGCGGCCTCACGGTTGGAAATCAACAGTTCTCCGACACTTTTGGCTTCCCCGCCTTGAACGGTGTATTTCGTTTGCACTTCCAGCATCGCGAAATCCGAGAAAACCTCTCGGATTGCCGGGACATCATTAATCGACAAAATGAACGTGCCCGCAAGACTTGAGAGACGATTAGCCAGGTCAATAAACCGAGCGCGTGAAAACAGGGATTTACCATAATCACCTTCGCCGCCGTAGTAAGGCGGGTCGAGATATACTAGTGACGCGCCCCTGTCGTACCGATCGATCACCTCTATAAAATCAAGGTTTTCGATAATGACACGCGACAGCCGTTTGCGAATACGTTCGATGTTGTCTTCGACCTTCTCAATAAAGAACAAAGAACCGCGCGACGGGGCAACTCCGAAATTCTGGCCCGACGGCTTTCCGCCAAACGCTTGATGCTGCAGATACAGAAATCGAACAGCGCGCTCGATCTCAGTCATCAGATCGGGGCGCTGTTGCTTGAACCGCTCAAACTCTTCACGCGATCCCAGAAGGAATCGAGCTTCATCCAGAACAGTCGAATGATGCCTGCGCAACTGGCGAAAGAGGTTTGACACCTCCCCATTGAAGTCATTTATTACTTCGCATTTGACTGATCGGCGACGGCGGAAAAAAACACCGCCCATACCGATAAACGGCTCAAGATAAAGGTCATGAGGAATGCCCTCGATCAAATCAACGATACGATCTGACAAGCGGCTTTTTCCGCCAAGCCAAGGGGCTGGCGGTTCACATTTGATTACATCTTCCATTTGTTAACGATTTACCTGTAAGGTCCCGCCCGCCGTCGACGGCAGCGCGGGGCGGCTTAGCCGTGGGATGTTAGCGCATCCCGGTTTGGGTCGATGCGACGACCCAGCCCCCGCCGAAACGAGGTTGAAAAACAGAAAAATCAATCCATATCCATCCCGATCGACAACGAAAGGCACGCCATGGCCATCGATTGGGATAAATACATTTCACTGCACGAATCTGCCCGCCAAAACGATCATTGTGTGGTGTATTGCATCGGGAAAGACTGCCAACATTCGAGCAGGCTTGATTTCGACCCGCTGATTGAGCGATTTGGGAAATCAATTGGCTTGGGCCAGATATTGCGAAAATTACGCTGCAATAATTGCGGCGGACTTGGCGCGACACCGATCAGTCAAACCGGAACCAAGGAAGCCCCGGCAAACCCGTTGTTCTGCCCACTATCGGGACGTGGCGAACATCGATGTGACAAAAAAGGGGCGTGCCAAACCAATTGCAGGTTCGACACGCCTGATTAATCAAGCAACTTGCATTTATTGCAACTTGCTCACACCAAACAGATCCCCGATTTTCTGATTTTTCCCATAACAATCATCATGAGCCGACAGCAGGGCGACGATATAACGACCGATTTTCTTGTCTGTGAGGGGATCATTTGGCGCAATCGGTCGACCATCACATTCGGTCAGTTCACCCGGGACTGTCGCCTCAATGTATTCCGTCACCTGAATCGATTCCGGCACTGTCGCGCAGGCCGTCAAAAAGACCGCGCACAGCAGGACCGACACACCCATCATCTGGCGCATCATTCACCCCCTCAAGATAAGTACGATATTTGGTTTCTGCCCGCGCACGCCGAGCGCGTTCATCGGACAGCACGACCTCGATCCGTGATCGCGCAAGGCGAAGCCGATCAATCGTTTCGATGTTCTGGATGTTTGCATCGCGCCAGCGCGCAATTCGAACGTCCGCCGCCTCGATCTGCGATTGTGCCACATCAAGGCGAACGGTCTGGATGCCAACGGTCGCGACAAGGACAACCGCAGTACCACCGACGATCCACCACAGCGACCCGCCCGTGAAGAAACCGGCCAGCATTTTGAAAACACCACCCATCATCCACCCCCGATCATTTGCCCGTACCATTGCCAGATACGGTCGACATAGGTGATGGTTTCGCGCGAATGATGGCCGGTAACATCGGGCAGGCAGGCGATGATATCGCGGTAAAGCGGCGCCCCGCCGCACAGCCTTTGCGATTTCAGAAGATTACCCAGACCGGCGTTGTAACTGCCAAGCGCAAGACTGTGGCGGTCCCATTCAGGACGCTTTGCCGACCACTGCCCGCGCAGCCCCGCCATATAAAAAGCCGCAGCCCGAATGGAGAGTTGCGGCATAAAGGCGGACGCATTGGCCGGCAGGTTCATCTGCCCGGAAACTTGTCGCCAGGTCCCGGGCATGAATTGGCAAAGCCCCATTGCCCCAACCGGTGAAACCGCGTCAGGATGCAAGAGGCTTTCCTGATAGCATTGAGCTTTCAGCAACCGCCAATCGACCCCGGGCAGATAGCGAGAGGCATGTTGACGGAACTCATGATCAAAGTGATCCGGAAACGATAAGGCCGACCAAGATGCAGACGGCCAGAATGCGATAGCCAAGGTAATTAGAAACAGCGTTATCATCCGCATTGGAAATCCACTCCTTGAAATTGAAATCAATCCGGAGATCAAGACGCTTGAGCATCCAGCGAGAAAGAAGGAATGCCAGCAACGCCAACCCAATCTGGATGAGCGCCGAGATCACGGCAGGCGGCAAAACGTAAGCAAGCTGATCCATATTAGACCCCTTTTGATTTTCCTGATTTGAGAGCGCCCAGAAGAATGGCCTGCAACCCCTTGGGACCAAGCCACCCCACAAACGTACCGACCGCGCAGGCACCGGTTATGCTGAGCGCGAAGTAGTCAGCGACCCCCATCGAGATCGCGAAGCAAAAAACGGCAGTGACCAATTCCCACAGTAGTTCCCGACCCCAGAAGGACCGAAAGCCCTTTGCAACGAGATTACGATGCCAAAGAATCCGGGCATAAATGGTCAAACCGGCGACCGGCCACCAAAGTTTCAACGCCACGAGCCATTGCGGCTCAAACTCATGCGGCGGCTTGTCCATGCAGGCACCCCTTACCATTCAGGCATAAAAAAAGCCGCCAACTGGCGACCGACTGAAACGGGCGTGTACAGAGAGGCAACTAGATTTGTGGAACAGCCGGATACCCGACCGAGCAATCATAAGTCTTACAGGCATTGACATTGGCTAGAGCATCAATAGCTGCATCATGTGCGGCCTGTTGGTCATAGCAGGCGGTGATCATGGCGTTGACTGCATCACCAAGGGCGACAATCTGGACACTGGAAAGCAGCGGGTATGAGTTGTCCCGCATACGCCAGTTTTGGCCGTCTGGCAGGCCACCCGATTTCGCCGTGAAATAGATGGCCATCAGGAGAGACCGGCTTTCGCTGTCGGTCTGGGCCACATATGCCGTACCATCCAGATCGATCTCCACACCACCATCCATGCGGTTAAACTTGCATTGCTTTGCCTTTTCCTTGAGCTTCGCCTTCGCGGCCTCAAGCGTGATCGGCTGGGTGGTGTAGGATAGCGTCGCCGTCATGGTTTCCGGCTCGGCTAGATCGCCATCAATCACAACGTCAGGATTGCCAATCACCGTCTGCCATTCCTGATCTGGCTTGGTGCCCTGATCAATCACAAGCACGAAGTTTTCCCGCAAATCCGCCACCGTGGCCAAGGCCGCGTTGGTGTAGGTTTTGCCGGTTTCTGCCCTCAGGCCCATCGGGCTACTGGCCGCGCGGACCAAAGCCCATTGATCGTTACAAATCGCATAAAGTGCTGTCATGGTCTATCTCCTGATTATCGCGCACGCGCGAACTTGCCGGGCGTCTTAGCCCACGCAATGCACCGATATGTCGCGTTCAACTTGTTGATGAAATTGTCGGCATTTCGCGCCTTCACGCCGTTGCTGTTCATATCGACGGGAAAAGCGGAAACGACGGCGGTATCAAGGTTGAACCGCAAGGCATCGGAAACCGGGTTGCCCGACGCAATATCGGAGCAATAAAGCGCCCAGTTATAAAGCCCGTCCGAAGCGTCTTTACCGACAAAGATGCGCGGTTCGAAATCCATCGGCACGAACATGCCATCGACAACGCCGGTGCCTTTGCCGCTAGTCACGGCACAGAATTGCGGCACGATGCGATGCATGCGGATCAGGTATCGACCGGATGCCATTTGCGCGCCAAGCGTGCCAGTATTCGCCGTGCGGGTCAGCCAACCCGCATCGGTGCCGGTCCCCTTGTCATTGAGGATCAGATACCCACCTGCGGCCATATCCCTGTGGAATACCCGTGTGTTGCCACCCGATAGCGGATAAACCTCGGCATAGTCGAAAAGCCCGCCAGTGGCCTGCGCAAAGACGGTGGGTGTCCCGTTGACGTGTTCGACTACCACAAAATCCGCACCGGCCTTGGGGCTGGCGCGCCAGAATTGGTGCAAAACCTGCCCCTGATATTCCGCATCCACACCAACCGAAGCGCCGCCCGCCGTGAAGGCAAGGCTGCTTGCGACCTCGGCCCCACCGACATTGCAATTGATCGCAAGATTGTCGCCAAGCACCGTGCAGGAAACCCGGAAGTTCGAAACCCCATCAAGGCGCTTTGCCATGTGGAAGGTTTTGCCGATGGTCGGGTCCCAAGGCAGATCAGTGATATCTGCGCCGCCATTTGAAAGGCGAACCGTGAAATAGTCATCCGGATTGAGGATTTCCGGGCACGCCCCATTGGCAGTGCAGACAGTTAAAGCATCCGGATCAATTTCATAGACAAATGGCTTTTGACCACAATTAAGATCGATGGTCACACCCGAACTTGGTCCGACTGTAACCATCGGGGCCCACCCCTCGGCCAACGAAATTGCATGAGGGCCAGAGAGAGGATCACCATTGCGGAAATATGAAACTTTCCCGGCTTCTAGGTCCAACCGGACACCGATGTACGATCCAGCAGCAATCTGCCCAACATTTGCGACAATTACCCCATCAACAAATACGTCGCCGTCAGACCGAAGGTAGGTGTTGACCATACCCGTTCCACCAAGAATTCTGCCGCTGGCGGCGTCCTGCCAGCCGACATGGCTAAAGTCCAAGGCTGTATTGAAACATGCTTCGATCTTGTAAACGCCACGGGTTACACGGAGCGTTCCGTATGTGCCGCCGGGTCCCGAACTGGCAATTCGAAGGTTGCCGGATGAAAGTGATGAGCTGCCACTTGGAACGAGCGGGTTTAAAACACAAAAATTGTTGGTCGGGGTATCAGTGACCTGATTATCAACCGTCAGGCCCGACGCCGTGAAATGGTTGCCATTCCCCGACACATCTTTGCCAAGGTCCAGCGGGTCCGCGAAATCAAGATGAGCACCGTTCACGCCATAAACAGCGGACCCTTCACCCTTGCCGCTGAACGCTTTGGGCACCCAGTCGCCATAAGCATTGAAATAACCGAACTCGGTTGCATCTGGCGCAAACCCGTCAAACCACGCGGTTTCAGCAACATATTCCTTGCGATGAAGGTTGGTGCTGCCAAAGCCACCATTGACGCCAACAAAGAATGGAATACCTGCGATATTAACCCAGAGATTGGAACCCAATGTAACGGCTGTCAGGATATCCACGGGCTGACGAATACCATCAATTGTGATCCGAATTCGTTCCGACGCAACCGGGTTGTCGGTGTCTATGACGATATGCCGGTGTGACCACCCGCTGACGTCGCGATAGACCGCTTTCGTCTGGTGTTCGCCTTGAGAAACAAGGCCGGTTTGAATATCTACCTTCAGCTTGTCGTTCGACAGTGTCACTTGAAGGTAGTCAGAGTTTTCAGACGCGGCCTCGGTTCGACCGAATAGCATTTGGAACGTAGAAATTTCTACCCGTTTAGCCCATTCCGAAAAGCAGACCAAACGGCGATTACCTGTGACCGTAGGTGTGCGCTGGAATGACTGAGCTCCAGCAAACAAACACCCAAAATCAATCGGATCGCCCGGATCGCCACAACCGATGGCAGGTGGCGGATTATCAAACAGAATGCTCATGGATCAAGCCTCCGCCCGTTGTGTGATGTGGACGTCGATCACAGCGCCGGAAAATTCCATGTGGATCAAATTGACTGCGTTTGGCTCACTGCTGATCGAACCGTGATTGACACGGAACCCAGCACCAAAATCGATGGAATAATTGCCGGTGGCATCAATGGTCAGCTCAAGCCGCGCCGACCCACCGGCAGGCAGCGGATCCGGTGCCGTGATGGTCAGGGCTTCGGTTGCGGTCAGCGTGAAACGGTTGCCTAGCGCAGTGTTGAACGACACATCACCGTCAGCAACAGTGGCCCCGACCGGCGTGGTCCAGAAGCCAGCGGCAAGGGTTGCGCTGATATCCCGAAACAGACCATTGACCGTCCCGTCCGCAACGGCCTGCTGGATCGCCTTGCGCAATTGCTGCAAGTCCTCACCAGAGGCAGGAAGCGGATTTTCAGGCGTGCCGAGGAAATACGTGATCGCGTGGACGATCTCGCGCATCGGTTGTTCAATCGCCTCAGCGGGCGGGATTGAACCCTCAATCCCATTTGCAGGATTCGGGTTAACATAGGGACGGTCAGGGTTTGAAATATCCCCGTTTACTGGCGGCTGAAACAGCATCACTCACCCTCATACGACATGGTCAAAAAAGAATGGGCCGGTTGATACCGACCCAAGAGACATTCCAAATCTTCTGCCCGCGATATTCGCGCAAGCGGGTCCTGCCCCAAGGTCGAAATCCCGACCTTGAACCACGTCACACGCGGACCAAGCACACGTATGCGCCACCAAGCCCGCATATCAGCGGTCGCACCCAACATGTCGAAGCGAACACTGTCGGAATTCCCCGAAGAATTCGCACCCCCGACCTGGCTAATACCAACCATGAATGGGCGATATTCGACGATTGCAACCTGATATCCGAGCGTTTCGGCCAGCCCGGAATAATACCGCGCGCGCTGGCCACCTCGTGCCCGTTTTCGCGTCAGGACAGCCGCGCGGCGATCTTCAATCGGAAGACCAGCAGTCTGAAAACAACAATCGGGCAGACCGACCTCTTGCTCATGATCGGCAAGCATTTCAACCGCACGGGCAGGCTGACTTTCAAGCACAAGCCGATCTGATCGGATATCTACATCAACCCACGTCGCGACCTTGGCAGTCAGGAAGGCATGGCCAACCCCGTCGTGATCGCGAAAACCCTGCCACGCTGCCCCCGGGGGCATTGCACTTGCGATGACGTTGACATATGCCTCAAGACGATCATTCGACATAGGACACCACACCAAGGACCGGGATTTCACCAATGGCGCATTCGACATCGTCAGCAGGTACCGTCATTTTGTGACGGTTTTCGCCGGCGGCAATTGCCGCTGCTTCGATCAACCAGCTTCGACTGATCGTTACCCCGGGCGCACCACGCCGATAAAGCATGTCGCGGATTTCATCTTCGATCGCGGTTCGCGTTTCCGGGGTATCGGGATCAAGACCCGAAATCGTGATGTCGATGGGTTTCGGTATTGGGGCAACGACAAAGACGTCCGCGGTCACTTGACGTTCGCCGTCGATATAGGATTGAACAAGTGCCACATCCGCCGCTGTCGGGACGCCGTCAACGTCAGCGCGCAAGACATCCATCATGAAACGAACCGTGACGGTCCCGAGCCCCATTTCGCGCGGCGATACCCAAACCCGACTGACACCGGCAACAGATTTAGCCCATTGGGTATAGTCGTTACTATTACCGCCGTGCGGCGGCTGGCGAATGACATCCAAGATACGACCGCGATAAAGCTCCTTAATCCCCGGGCGACCATCTTCTTCTTTGTCGGCACCCCCGGAAAATCCAGCACTCGCCGCCGTCAAAACAGGGTCAACACCCTCTACAGGCGAGGTCAGGGTCAAGGACGCAGCCCCGACAATATTACCAGCCGCCCCCGGAGCGACAGCCACAAACACCGCAACGGCAGAACCCGCACCATTAAGAACAACACTTTCTGATAGCTTGAATTCAGTGCCGTTTTTATCCCGCGCGGTTTGAGGCACGGATAATTCAGATCCGGCGTGCCCGGAAACATCGACAGAACCGATTGCCCGCGACGCTTGAATACGGGGCACCTGATACGTGAACCCGTGACCGTCGAGGTTATCCCCAGCCGCATACAAGACCATAGTTTGCGCGGCGATATGGTCGATATACCCATAGGCACCGTGCGCCAGCATCCCATCGATATAAGGCATCGCCGGAACCGGACCCTGCCCAACCGTGACGCCCTGACCCAATTCGCCTTCATAATACGATTTCGATGTGCCACGAAGCTCGGTGAATTTCGGCGTTTGGAAGCCCGTCAGTTTGGTCATGAGTTATTATCCATCCACTTCCAAATGTCAGAATATCGGCGTTCAAAAAGCTGCCCCGATGGCCGCCGAATGACCGCTTTTCCGCTAATCACCCACCGGCCTGCATCGCGATCGCGCGAAGCTTCAAAGGCCGCGGAACTTGCGAAACCTTCATTGACCAACCAACGCAGTGCATCCGTGCCATATTCGCGCACGCGCGCGACCGTTTCGGCGGTAATGATTTCGCGCGATAGCAACCAAAGCCGCGACCCAACCTTCATCCCGGGCACAACCGGCCATGTATCCCCCCAGAACCCGCGACGGTCATCACCATCAGGAAGGACATCATCATCACGCGCGCGCTGGTCGGTAAACAAAGACACCGTCACAGCGGTTTCAAGGCCATGATCGGTATCAAGGGATGGCACATTTCCGGACAATAATTGCAAGTCAAAGCGACCGGCTGTTTCATCAAACCGGATCGACATATCCGTGATCAAATTGGACATGCTTACATTTCCTGATTTGGCGCACTGGTGGGACCGCCATTATCGTTTTCGGCGTGGTCGTGACTGTTATAAACAGACCGCATACCCGCGACAGTCTGGGTATTCCCGGTAACCGTCTGGTCAGTAATATCGCCGCCAACCGTCAGTTTTCCGCCAATGTCGACGTCCTGCGTGAATTCGCCCAATGGCGTTTCGAAAATGATCTTTTGGGTGGCCACAACACGCAGAATATCGGTCTCAAGCACCGTTTGTTTTCCGCGCTTCAACGTGAAACGCTGACCCTGATCGTCATAGATACCAACCTCACCCGCGTCAGAAACACCGCTCTTGGGGCGGTGCCGCCGATCCATCGGGGGCAAACCAACAACAAGGTTTCTTTCGAGCTGCAGGGCGATCATTTCAGCACCACGACCACCACCTTCAACCGGCAAGGGAAAGTGATCAAACCCGTAAGGTTGCATAATCAAGACATCATCAGGCGTTTCGCCAGAGCGACCGGATACCTGCGCAATGATTGCGCCCTGCCCTTCGGTAAAACGCACACGGCGCACAACCGCGCGGAAAAGCATATTTTCGACGCGGCGCGCCAAGCGCTCAAAAAGAGTATCAAACATTAGATTTACCCCTGCACAGCCGCCCGCAAAGCCGCGTATTGACCATCACCATCGGTTTCTTTGAATACCGGCTTTGGTACCCAAGCCGATTTAGGTTCAAGCGATAGGGCCGTGCGATACCCCCCGGAATCTTCATCCAAGGTCAAGCTGACACCAACAATCAGCATGTCATCGCTGATATCGTTCTTTTCGTCTTCGACAGGGACAACCAACCCGGGCTGCCAAAGCGAACCACCGGGCGTTTGTCGCCACCCCTCGACCTGATAACTGATAGAGGTCGACAAACCGATCCGACGGGATGCCTCCCACTCGACGCGCTCCTTAAGTTGCGCAGACGTGCCGGCACCATCCGATGTCAAAATCGACGGACGGTATCGCTTTACAGCCTGATCAATAGCAACGGCCTCTGACTGAGCCGCCGATATGCCAAAATCCATGTCAGATGTTGCCGCCTGTGATCGCATAATCAGGCGACTAAACCGACCTGACATGCCAAATTTTCCAGACAATTCAACAACATTATTGTCGGTGCGAAGCTGACCGGTTTCGGTGTATCGGTACCGCAAGACGGTTTCCGAACGAGCAAAGCCAGGTCGCCCGAGAATGATTCCGCCATCGCCACCCGACCACGCGTTAAAACCGCGTTCGCGGCTGATCCGGTCAACAACCTGCGAAACCGTTTCGCCCTGCTCTATCTTGATGCGGTCAAACCGCGCGCCGGTATCGGTTAACGCGGTAACACCAATCCCGAAAGGCTGACAAAGCGACCGGCAGGCATCAAGTAGGGTTAGATTTCGCAGCTCCCCACCCTGCACAATGGCCGAACAATCGACAAGATCACCCGCCTTTGACCGACCACTGATCCGCGTCCCTTCACGGTCAGGTACAGTTGACGTATCCACATCGTCTAGCCAGCCATTCAACAAAGGATCATCGCCGATAACGATCTTAACCGACATATCCCCCGCACTCGCCGGCGAGAAGTCATCAACGGTCAGGGCAAAGCTATCGGCGATATCCTTGATCGACATATTGATCGCACATTTTTGCCAGCCATCGTAAATGCGACCATTGAACTCGACCTCGGGCACATCACTCATCAAGCACCTCGACCGGCCCCCATGACGGAACCAAATTTGGATGGGCCAGACCATTGCGCGCGACAATTTCATCCGCGCGCGACGCATCGCCATACAGACGGTAAGCTGTAATCTGCGATGGCTCTGTCTGCCACGGCAGGTCTTCGATGACCTTTGCCTTACCCGCACCCGATTCCCGCGTGAAATCAATCACCGCAGACCGAACCGCGGACAAGGCTGCAAAAACACCACTGTCAGCTTCGCCAGCAACATCACCACCCGCCTTGTCCATTTCCTGCCCGATCAGATCAATGAAGCTTTCCGACACCTTCGCCGCCTGATCGTATGAAATAAACGTGTGTTTCGGCAAAAGCTCCGTCGCCATCGAGATCGACGTTCGGCGCACAAAGGCCCCCAACGCAGTGCGGTTAACCGCCTCGATCTGGCGGGTTAGCGTCGAGATTGGAGCATCAATACCCGGTGCTTCGAAAGAGGCCATCGACAAGAAGCCACTGACAGCATCATCGGTTGATGGCACCGCCTGCGACAAAATAGAAAACCCGGCACTCAGTCCCGATGCGATATCCACCCCCCCACCGGTCAGCGCCGTGATACCGACCGCGCCGATATCTGCAATCGCATCGCTCATGATTGATGAGGTGCCAAGAGCAGTGAAGACCTCCCCGCCGACCTGATCGGTCAGACTGGCGATCACATCACCACCCGCTTGACGCACAAACCCCGGCATCCCATCGGTTACATAGCTGTTGACGAAGGCTTTTTGCGCAGCCGTCGATAGTGCGGATGATTTCTGTGTAAGCTGAAATGCGGCTGAAACACGGCCCGGAGTAACCCCACGCTCTGTATTCTCGCCGACCTCTTCAAAGTTGATCGTAAAGCTGGCAACACATTCAGCATCGAAACTTTCATCAAGACCATAGTTCACGACCTTGACACGACGTTCCGCGAATTGACCGCCAAACGGGTCCACAAATGTTCCGGGGCCAGGTGCATCAAGTGCGGCAAGAAGCCGGTTTTTCGCCTGAAACCCATCATACGTCAGAACAAAAGCAGGCACACTGAAAGAACGGACTTTGCGCCCCAAATCTTGAGATTCGGCCTGATCCCGGTTTGGACGCTCAATCGTCGGACCACGACGCCCAGATGACAGTTTGCGCGACTTCGTGTGAAAAGGCGCGCCGCGAAAGCTGCCTTGCCGGATTTCATCTTCAAACGCCATTTTACATCCCCGGCAATCCGCGTGCGACCTGCGACAATTGGGCGAGGGTACTCCCCTCGGTTAGCGAACCAGCCCCGGGCAAACTCAGCACCGGCGGCACACCTTTCATGGCAATCAAATGCTCAAGAAACATGCTTTTCTTTGGACCTGATTTGGCCGTTTTCATCGCATCGCGCATTTCTCTGACAAAGAGCGCCGCCATGCGCCCCTCGACCACATCGGTCATGGTTTGCTGAAAACGCCACCGGGGCTTAATCACCCGTGAATCTTGGACAATCCAGAGAAGTGAAAGCGGCGTGCGCTTACCCTTTTTCTGGCGGACAACAACGCCCTGCTTTCCCTTTCCGATATCAATCACAAAGGGCTTTTGCTTGGCATATCCTTGTTTGTTTTGCTTGGACCGACGTGACTTAGGATAGGCACGGCTGGACTTGATTTCTTGCCGGATTTTTTTCTTGGAAAATCGCCGCGCAACCCGACCGTCTTTTGATTTTCGCGTGCGCGCTCCAAGACCGGGCAACCATGAACCCTCGCCGGATTTTCCCCGGCGCGTCCCACCAACCTCTTGATCTTCGAAAAACCAAAAGGGCGTACCAATTTCAGCCTGAATAACACTTTGGCGTTTATTGCTTTGCTTCACCCAAAGAGCCCGGCGACCGCCACCAGATGCCTTAAGGGATTTCTCACGGATTTTAAAGCTGTGAGGTAGACGATCGATCACACGGTCGCGACCTTCAATTGCGAGCTTATTTACGGTTCGCGACAGGGCAAAGGGGACATGCTTTTTCTCAAGTTCCGTGAGCTGTTTGATGACATCATCAATATTTGTCGCGTAGTTGAGATCAAACATATCGCCCTCAATATTAACCTGCCCCCATACCAGCCAGACTTGGACCGGTTCGGAGCTTGGTATCCAATCCGATACCGCGTGATGTTTTTTGCGTCACTTGAGCACCTTGAGCACCAGGTCCGACAAGCTCGATCGTAATCTTGCCCTCGGGTGCTTCTGTCATTTGCGGAATCGACCGGGCTTCTGCCCGTGCATTTGCGACCCGATTGGCCGTCCTTGAAACGGACGGACGCTCAGGCTCGGGGCGCGAGCTTTCAGGACCGTTTGAAGCAACCGCCTCGGGCTTGTCACCTGACATGCCAAGCTTTTCGACCACCCAATCAGGAAGCACCGACATCATCGCCCGGATTTTATCTTCGATGATCGAAGCGAGGTCAAAACCAGTAAGGTATTCAACCAACCCGGTGAAACCGTCATACAGCAGGGAAAATGGGTTGAATTCGGCCATATAGGCCATAACCCCATCAATAAACCCGGTCTTGAATGCCCCACGGACAGCGTCAATTTTACCCGTGAAATAGGAAACAATGCCGTCCCAATTGTCATAGATGATATAGACCGCCGCCCCGATGGCCGCGATGGCAGCAATAATAGGGTTGGCAAGCATTACCGCCCCGAGATTAACAATCGCGGTACCGACCGAAACCAAAGACGCGATAAGCGGCCCCGCAAGAACCGCACCGAAAGCCAGCGCGGCATTACGCCACCCGCCAAGGAACTCGACCACCTGACCGCCATAACCGATCATCTTTTCGACTGTGGCGATAAATCCCATAATCGCTTGACCGGCTGGCGTTGATCCATCCTTTGCCACCGTGAACCACTGCGACATGGTTTCGGAGACACCCGCGATAGCGGCCCCGAGTTTCTCGACGATTTGAGGACGCATCGACATCACAAACTCGGTCATTTTCTTGACCAATGGGGTTAGCATCGGCATGAAATAGCCCATCAGGTTATTCCGTATGCCGGTAATCGACTTACCGAAGCTGTCCATCGCGTCGTTGTAGGCTTCGGTATCCTTCGCAGCCGCATCGCTGATCATGCCCAAATCGGTCATTTCATCAAACAGGCGGTTCATTTCATCCTGTGGCTGCGTCAACAACAGCGCCATTTTCGATCCGCTTTCACCAAACAGCTTCATCGCCGTTGATGTCCGCAAGGCAGGGCTTTCGATCTTGCGAAACGCCCCCTGCAGCTCAGGCAGAAGATCGTTAAGATCGCGAACGTTACCCTGATTATCGCGCAGCGGAATCCCCATCGCCTCAAAGATTGGCTTGGCGCGACCAATCCCGTTAGCAGCGTCGCCGACGTTCTTTGCTAGGTCACGGAAACTTTTGCGCAAATCCTCGTTCGTCATCCCTGCAGCTTGGTTTGCCGCATGCTGCCATTGCTGCAGGGCCTCAGTCGACACACCAACCGTCCGGCCAAACTTAGCTAAAACATCAGCTTCATCCGCCCCGGAATGCATCCAAGCCAGTAACCCGCCCCCAAGGCCGATCCCCGCCAAACCGAGCAACCCAACACCTATCCCGGAGATATGGCGACTTAGGCCCGCAAAAGACGACCCCAGACGCCGAAACCCATCCGTGATCTTATGGAAGCCCAGACTGCGCGAAACAGCCGCCGCACGTGCTCGAATAGCCGTCAACATACCTTGCACGCGACGCATCGGACCCGCAACACGCTCACGCGCATTAAGGATCATACTGACAACAAAATTCTTACCCATTAGCGGCACCCTTTAGAGCAGAGATTTCGCGCTGCGCATCTTCCTCATAGGCTTCGATGCACAGCGCAATATCATCAAGCGTCATGTCGTAGATTTCCCCGGGTTTCCACCCGAAACGCGCGACAAAGACCTTTATTATTTGGCGGATGTTTTTCGGCGCGGTTGAGGGAAAAAACTGAAAGCAATCGCCGCAGACCTTAGGGAATCCGCTGCGTCCAGCTCACCCAGCTTCGACAAGGTAACCCGGTCATCACCGAAAATCAGCGGATGAACGAATTCGCGAGTAGCTGAGAAGACTTGGTTTGAACCCTCCATCTTTTCCAGACGGTCCAGATCGCGACCAACCGGACGACGGTACTCAATATGAGTAATTCTATCTGTCCGACGCCCAGAACTATCCTCGATCGAAACCTCGATCGGGTACTCGAGCTTTTGAACCTTACGGCCAAAATCACCAGTCTCAACCCAACCTTCAATGTCGATATCTTCTGGATCAAAGTCATCACTGGTTTTCATGACACCACCCGAGCACTGTTGCCCTCAAACCGAACGGTCAGGCTGTTTTCGGACGCATCGTTGTCACCGGAACCAACCTCAGTCCCGGAATTCATGACAACTGTCCGATCCGCACAGTTAAGCTTGATTTCCTGAAACTTCGCATCGGTTACATCCTTGGATGACTGACCTTCATTGAGGAATATCTTAACCTCGATAAAAGCAGCGCGTGCCTTTTCCGTATAACCAACCGACCCCTTGCCGCCACCAACGATATTCTCGCGCTGCTTGCCGCCAAGGTTATAGGTTGCGGTTTCAGCGGTATTGTAAGCAACACCGCCGACGTCTAGGGCCTGAACCCCTGCTACTGTTGGCATTGATCAAACCCCCGTTAATAAGTGCGGAAATCGAGTTCAAACTCGATCTTCGTGGCCAGAACATAAAGCGGATTGGACAGATCGGGCTGGTAAACAACATTCGCCCGAAAAGCATCATTTGGCGACTTTGATACCTGCAGGCGGCGCTCAAACTCTTCCAAGCTTTCAACCAAACCGAAGGATTGCAGATACTCGTAATGACCGATCAAAGTCGCCTTGATTGAGCGCGGCGTAACATGCGGCACCGCATCATCAATCTCCGTCCCGTCATTGACCAGAATTGGACGAATGGCCATAATGCGAGAATTGATCACACTGCTCAGTTCATCACGAAGACGCCCAAGCTGAGCCACCGTGTTCACCAGAAGATAAGCCGCAGATTCGTCGCCAAACTCATTTGTCTGGTACATTGTGATCGGCATATTGATGCGAACTTTTCCGTCAACCCCCACGTCCGTAACCGTAATACCGGCGAACATCAGAGTGTTCTTTTCAGAGAAATTAAACAGACTACTTTTCGGTGGTGCCATTTCACCAATCAACTCGACGCCATAAAGCGGGCGCGCAGGATGGTTAAACAGCAGGGCCGACAACTGCCCCATGTAACGTGCAGCGCGCATCCACACAGGGAAAGGTGCATCAAAACTTTCAATCGTCGTCACGAAGCGATCGTTTCGCGGCGATCCGTAGGTTACCAACTCACTCAGCGTTCCACGGCGACCGACAAAGGCTTTGACATCTACCTCCACGCCGGCACCTTGCTGACCTTCCAACCACTCAGAAGCCGCATCAAGGGTCGCGCCATCGCTCCACGGGAAGCCGACATAATTGAACTTTTCAGAGCCGATCGCCGCAATCGCACCCGCGATATCCGGGTTTCCAGAACCACCCGTCAGGAATCCATCATCATCAACAGAGATCGAGACACCCTCAGGCACCTTCTCACCGTTGATAATCCCGCGCAGCGCGATTTGGACACGAAGGTCATTCCCGACCTCGCCGGCATTCTTCGCGGTAAAAGTAACAACCGCAGCAGCAGCCGAAGCCGTTACCGGCAGATCCGCCGCCGCCGTGACAGCCGCCGCAATCGCCGCCGCGATATCCGTAGCCGTATCATCGACCGAAACCGATACAAAAACCCGGACGCCGGCGACGTAAACAGCCAAAGCCCGGCTTTCAGACGCGGCGCCAGTAACCGTGAGATCAGCAGTCGCTTTAACACCAGCGACAAGGTCAGCAAGCGCGATTGCGTAAAGCGTCATGGTTGTGTTGTTTTGGCGAAATCCCTTGACCATCAAAGCCAAGTTCGACCCCTTGCCGAACATCTCGCCCGCAGCTTCGCCCGTTCCCGGAACAATAACGAGTTCGTCGTTGTTTTCCGTGCCCGCAGCAAGGCTCTGACCAATCAACAAAGCGATATGGTTCGCAGAGAAACCCGAAGCCCGTGAGCCATCGATCTCGATGTACGAGCCAGCGACACGCGTGTTGATCGGAATTTCGTTAAAAATCTCATTTGGAACCGACATGACTTACCCCTTTTTCTCTGCCTTTGAAGCAACCTTCACAGGCACCAAATCACCGAACTTACCCCCGGGTACGCCACCAGATTTCACGGGCGGCAACAACCGGATGACGCGGGGATCACGCAATTCCTTGGCGGAGAGATCAAACTCGCCGGCAGGATAGAAAACCTTCTTGATCGGGTTGATCACGCGAAGAGGCTTTCCATCGACCTTTCGATCTGGATTAATCCGAACCTTCATTACTCATTCGCTCCTTGCTGAATATCGACGCCCTGCAGCTCACCCGCAGAAATCGACACGACACGCGGACGCGTTAGCTCGCCCGACATTGTTATGATTTCGCCCACCATCGGGCCACCTTCGCGATGCACAAATTGTTTGATGTCAACAGCCGGTGGGAGCTTCCAAAACCGGCGAAACGCGCCATCGGCAAAAAGAGTGTGGATAATCGACGCTGTTTCCGCCTCGGCAACCGCGCACCAATCACTCAATGCGCGACAATGAACCTCGATTGACAACGTGACGGATGGGATAAACTGCCAAGAAGAACCAATCGGCGTCATCCCATCGACTGGCGCATAAAGGCTGATTGCGAGGTCCTGACCGTCCGGAACATCCGTGATCCGACCGATAACAATATCCGGGCTATCAGGGCGCGATGTCAGGCTGTCCTTAACGAAGGTCATCAAATCTGATCGGGTGAAATACTCAGACATTTGAGACCTCGCCCTTCAACAGACCAACCTCGACCCATCCAGTGTCATCTGGATCAATCTGATCAACCGTAAACGTCCCCGCAGCAAGGTTGATAAAATCACCCTGCTTCACGTCAGGAGCCTCGACGAGACGAAACCCGCCAGAGTATTCAAAAGCCTGATATTCCGCATCGCCGCCACCTGATTCCGGGGCAGCATTATGCCGATAATCAAACTCACTGACGGTTGATGTCCCACCGGCCTTATGGCGAATAATTACCGACTGGCCGAGAACCTTTGAGATAGGCAGATTCAACAAACGATCAAAATTAATCATGGAAAATTACCAAACAAAAAAGCACCCGCCCCGAGGGGCGAGTGCTGAAAGCCAGGCCAAAACAGCGGAACCGTTAAGACTTCTCGGTTGCCGCTTCCACGAATATTTCCCACGCCGCGTCGCGACGTTTCGCGCTGACTTCAAGGCCAGTGAGCTTTTCCAGCGCTTCGACCGTCGGACGGTCATCAGCAGTGAAATCGCCATCAGCGACATTCCCCATCACTTTCACGATCTGCTCAACCGTCGCTACAGAAGGATCGGGTACGGTCACCGGTTCTGGAACCGCCGTCGCAGTTTCAGACGCTTCGACAGCTTGCCCTTTATTGAGCAGAACACTGGCTTGAGCAGAAGGCATATCAATCGCCTTGCCGGCAACATGAGTGATACGCTCACCAGTTTTCTTGTCACGACCCTCAAGGGTTTTGGTCGGAACAATGGTTTGTTTCTTAGCAGACATCACCACCCCCGGTTAAAGAACGGTCGCACAAAGCGACGCATTGACGTTGCCCGGGACGATTAGCGGGCGGGACTGAGTGAGAACAGATTCTACTGATGGATTCTGTTCTTCAATGATTTTCGGGAACAAGTCCAAAGGCTGATAGCCAGCGCCTTTGTCCAGAATAGCACCGTGAGCCTGAGTGCCATCAATAGCCTGCCCGGTAATAACGACCTCGTCAGCGCCGAGATAAGGCACCTCGTTGCCATCATCATCCTGATAGGTTTCCGCGTAGACGTAGAAGGTGAAATCACCCATTTCGCCGACACGACGGACAGACTTCACCGAGACCGGACCAAGCTCGACTGCGCTGGCACTGCCACGCCGGGTATCAAGCAAACCCTTAATACCTGCGTTTTTACGGACAACATTCCAGACCGTCGGAGTAAAGAAGACGTCAAGAGCAATCGCACCGGATTTGAGCTGAATGTCCGCAGCCCAATTCTCAAGATCACCAACAATATCCGCGTCTTCGACAGACCAAAGATCAGCAGGAATAAGAGCCTTGGTCAAAAGCGGGTCACGGTTATAGTCAACCGTCATGGACGGATATTCAGGGCCTTCCACAACAACCTGACCAGTCCGCAATAGTTGCCAAGCCATCCAAAGGCGACGACGTGCGATCTGGTCCCGATGTTCCATCAGGATTTCACCAATGATCGCATCGCGGCGGGCCGCAGGATCAAGGCTACCAGCCCCGATACTTTCCCCGGCCATACGCTTAATTAAGCGCTCAGGATCGACTACATCCATCGGCTTAAGCGTAGCCGGCGTAAAGGTCATCGTGCTGTAGCCCTCACGAATACCGGCCTTAGCCTTCGCGGTCGGCAACACAAACGGCGCGAGTTTCTTGTTCTTGATGATTTTATCAAGAGCAATCTCGGAGGTTGTGGAAGTCACCGACCCGGGGAAGTAACGGTCGAGAATAAAGACATCAGGCGCATCGAACATGCGGAGAAGTCCAAGCAGCTCGGTTGTCGAGTAGATATCCATTTTGATCCCCTCGTTTAAACAGCAAACAGCGGGGAACCATCGAGCGCCGCACGGAGGGATGATTTATCCCAACCAGCACCGACCTCGAGCCCGCTATAATGGTAAATTCCAGTCTTGTAGACCGGACCTTCGGCCTCGCCGCCGGTCGTATCCATCGGAGCGACCAAAACACCGATCGGCTTCTGGGTACCATCCTCAGCCTCGGAGGCCGACAGATGCAATTTACCGGTCACTGTGTTGCGCCCAAGAAGCGCACCACGTTTCAAATTTTGGCCCGAAGCAATGATCTCGGGCTCGGTCACCAATGAATAATCACCAGCGATCAAGTTTTCAGGCGTGAATTCCGTAGTCGTCATAAGATCAACCTTTCACCTTGCGGCCAGACGCCGCAGCGAAGTTAGCCGCGAGCTTGTCGGCCTTTGACGGGCCGACCGCTTCCTTCCCGCCATCATCGCCGATGATGGCGTTTGGCTCCCCACTCATCGCCGCCGCAAGCGGGTCAGACTGGGCTGCAGGAGCCTTGGCAAGCAGTGCAACCGCAGCCTCGACCGGCATTTCAGTGCCGTAAGCAAGATGCTCGGCCAAATCTTTGCGGCCCGCAGCCTCTTTGCTGGTCAGAATTCCGGCGATACGCTTGCGCTCGCCATCAACAGCTTCTTTGGCGTCAACACCTTTCGGTGCAGCAGCCTTGGCATTGCCCGGATCAGTATTTTCCGGACGGTTACCGTCGTTCGGTTCATCCATTTCAGAAGCACCTTTGCTTTGAATAGGTCCAATGACTGTCCGTCCGGACAGCTTTGCGATAAAGTCGGACATAGCCGACTTACTGGACTGGACCGCATCGGCCAGACCAATTTCGACCGCCTGGTCGGCGGAGTAAGATTGCGCCTCGGTAGCCAGAACATCCTCAATCGAAAGGCTGGGACGACCCTTAGCAACCTCTTGCGCGAACAATTGACGGGTTTCCTCAACGTCGGCAGCTACTCGATCACGCACATCATCAGGCAACGGTTCAAATGGGTTTCCGTCTGCCTTGTGCGTTCCAGCCGCAATGATCGTAACCCTTACGCCATCATCCTTGAGGCGCTCAGAATAGTCGGCATGCATGGTGATAACGCCGATCGAACCGACCCCGCCGGTTTTTGGAACAATCAGGCGGTTTGCCTGACTACCCAACCAATATGCTGCGCTGTAAGCCTTTTCATCGGCTACAGCCCATATCGGCTTTTTCTCGCGGGCCTCGCGGATCGTTTCACCCAACTCAAGGATACCGGACACCTCGCCGCCGGGACTGTCGATTTCAAGCATGACACCCTTAATCGAACTATCGGAAACCGCCCGATCAATCTTCTGAGCAATACCGTCGTAGCCCGTCATGCCACAATGCGGGTGAAGGCCCAATCGATGAACCAAAGTCCCACGAACAGGGATCACGGCCACACCATCAATCACTCGATAAAACTGGTCCGCATGGTCCGAGCGCCCTTTGACGCTGGTCACACCAGCCATCAAGTCACTAACGGCATGAACGTCCTGATTTTGAATGATGAAACCACCCGACATCTTCGACCGACCCATCAGGTAAGCCGTAAGGTCACGGGCACTTTCAGGCGTAATAAGAAGGGGGCGACCAACAAGCCGCCCCCATAGGTTTGCAAAAATTGCAGACATTCCTAATTTCCTCGCATCTGAGCGCGACGGCCAATATCTTCAAGCCGGGAAACGTGAGCACTCACAGTGTCGCCGTTCTGATCTTCGACATAGGTGACCTGAGTTTGGTCACCCCCCGGATATGCAAGACCGCGTTCCTCGAATTCGTCCCGCTCACGCGCACGCTGATCAAGGATTTCTCGGTAATCCTGCCCTTGCTCTGCAGCTTCGGTTTGCAACGTCGAAAGGTTGTTTTCCATGCGGATTTGCGAAGCATTCGCTTCTTTAACCGGATCAACCCAACCTCGCCCGGGACCAATCCAACTACCCCGACACCAAGCCGCGGGGTTTTCCCAGAACCTTTTCGCACCGGGCGGCAACGTGATCTTTCCCTTGCTGATATGCTCTTCGAGCCACAAGGCAAAAATCGGCGTCGCAAAGCCGTTAGCGAAATGCCCTCGACGGGTTGTTAAAAACTTCCATGACTTGAGCATCGCTGCGCGCGCCGATGAATAGTTGGTCCCCGACCAGTCGTTTGCAAATTCTTCATACGACTGACCAAGGGCAGTTGCCGCGTGCCGCAATGCGTTTGAGATGAAAACCTGAAACGCTGCGTTATCGCGGTTTCCATGATTGAAGTTGAAGCTCTCACCAGCAAACAAGCGATGCACTTTTGACCCACCAAAGAGAACCGGGTTTTCAGCGGCATAAGCTGATCTGTCTTGCTGGTATTGAGATATGGCGCCATCCTCTTCGGTCGCCTCATCCATGATTGTCTTGTCAAACGGACTTTCGATGAACGCGGCAAAGATTGCGTTGATCAATGCGGCCTCTTGTTCGGACTGCTCGTAATCGCCAGCCACCTTGATCTTCTCTATCGCCGGGCCAAGCAACCCGCGCCCGCGCGTCTGACCACCTTGCTCCACTTCAAAGAAATGGACCACCCGAGCGCGCCCCCATTTAGTTCGAGCGTTAACACGGTTCCATGTCTGGTTGCTCATAGACCAAGGGTCGTTCGGATGACGCGACCTGAAATGATAGGCGACAGGGGCACCGTACCCATTAATTTCGATACCGTTCCGCAAACCCTCAGCATTGAACCTGCCAAAAGGATTTGACAACCGGTCTGGATCGACCACTTGGATCGCAGTCGAATATTCGAAAGGGCGCTTAGGTAACCAATGAGCCAGACAAACCGCATCCCCATCACTCATCCGATGGCGAAAGCCTAGGCCGAGGATTCCGGCAAGGTTTAATCGACCACCAGCATCAAGAGGACGACGCGGATCGTTTGCGTAGTTCTGAAAAGCATTCTCGGTTTCTGCGACGAACTCTTTTGCCCAATCGCGATCCAGACCCAACGCGTTTAGATCCGGGTTCCAGTTAAAACGAAAGTTTGCGCCGATCGCTTCATCAACCTGACGCTGGACAGCGCCCGACAGCCAACCGTTGCTGTCCACAAGATCGCGGACCTGGGCAACCATACGGTCACGACCCGTCGAAAACCGATCATCCGCCGACCGCAAACGCGGGGACCATCCGGCAAGCGACCCGCCAAGCGAACCAACACCGCCAGATCGAGGCGAAGCAAACGACGCAGCCATTTTTTTCATGGGCTGACCGTCCGCACCAAGGATTGTGACAGGATTAGTCATTTGCGCCCCACAAGGTAACCACGCCGGACAAGACCCAAGTCAAGTTTCAGCGCTTGAATACGACGATCAATCAACTCAATCTGCTTGGATCGGTCGCTATACTGGACCGACCGGCCATTCGAACCGACACCACTGACCCAATCAGTCGTAATGATCTCTGTTCGGCGTGCCTCAAGCTGCGCAAGTTCGGTTTGCATCTCTGCTTTTGTCGCCATGATCAGCTCGCATACTTGCGCGCACGTCGCTGAGCCGGAGATAACTCAGGCTCTTGTTTCACAACTGGCGCTTTGTTCTGATTTACCGGCTTAGGGCGGTTGTTTTCCTTGAGGATCAAATCCTCTAGGTCCATCTGCCCAGTGTCCGGTCTGATTTCTCGTTCATTGAGCAACCGGTCCCAAGTCTCAGGCGGCATATCGCGCCACCCTTTGGTGATCGCCGCCGCCTCGCCATAGATCGCGGTATCAAGGACCTCGTTTCGAACACCGTCCGATTTTACCCAGAGATATTCTGGCGGGGCGCCTAGCGTCTTAGACCTCTTGGCAATGCGTTTTTCCGAGGTGTATTGCTCAAACCACTCTTCTTCAAACCCACTGGCAAGCGCCACGTAACCACGCTGCAGCGGATCAGTTTTTTCTAAATTCCGGTAGAGCGACAATTTGAACTTGCTGACACAAAGGTTATAGAACGGGCGACCTCGTCGCTTTTTCTTACGACCCTTTCTGTCCCGTTCTTCTTTGACTTGCGCGATCAGCGGGGCGGTCTCGCCCTTACGCCCGCGAATGACCATAACCTTGGTCCGCGCGTGCGATTTTGCCCAATCAAAGACATCCTCGGTGTAGGCGTTACCGTCGATGGCCACCATGTCGACGGCAATTTTGTTGCCGGCTGCATTTGGCCAGGTCGATTTGATCAGTTCATCAAGTCGACCTCGGGTCTCGTCATCACCAATGAAACCGTCAATAGTTCCATACTCAACAGTCGCCTTTCGCAGATCGCTACCAAACGCCTGCAGGTGCCATTCAAGCCGATCACCCTGCACGTCAATGCCAAGGGTAATCAAAGGATAACCCCAAGGAATGACACCCCGGCGATGTCCGGTTTCATCCGCGCGTTTTTTCAACTCATCGAACGGCGGTGCCTCGCCTTGAACCTCGTAAGCAATCCCAATGACATCGTTGTAAAATGTCTTCTCAGAATCCGGGTCGCCCTCTGCCCTGATCCATTCCTCTGCAATACGCTGCCACGCCATCAAAGGCGCATAAGCTGACCAGACGTAAAAAGAACGATGAGAACCTTTTCGCTCCGGACGCTCAGCAACCCATTTCCCAAGACGCACCATTTCGCGCCGATGGCGCTGCTCGATTACGCCGCCGCAATCAGGACAAACGAAATGTGACTTGGCCGGATTTTCCCGATCGACAACGAAATTTTCCCACTCAAGGGGGTGAAAGTGACCGCACTCGGGACAAGGAACGTGAAACTTTTCCTGTGATCCCGCGCGATAGTTGCGGGTTATCCTGCACCCCGGCCAGACCAGCGCCGTCGAGTTTTTGAATATCTTGGCTTCTTCAAACGCCTGAGAGCGCGAGTTCGCCAAAACTTCAGGGTCACCGGCGACAGGATCGTTTTCCCATTTCGCCAGATCGTCCTGCACTTGCCGCTTCATCGAGATCATAGACAGGCTTGCAGACGAAGACGCGCCTGAAACCTGAATACCACCACGCATATCGCGGCGCTCGATATAGTCCCATGTTCCTTCATTGCGACCATATGAGAACGCGCTCAAAGCCGCTGGCATTTTCGTGATCATCGGGCGAAGTTTAGTTTTCGCCCAACGGGATGCGTTACTTTCAGTCGGATGGACGTACAGGAAAAATCCCGGGTCCTGCAGCGACGTGCCCAACATGAAGGCTTGCGCCAGAATTGTTCCGCCAATCTGTGCGGACTTCAACAGCGTAACGATGCGGCACGGATCATCCGGACCGAGTGCAACGAGAATTTCTTCAAAGAACGGAAACAAATCGCCATTCCACGGCCCCGGGAATGGGCTGTCTGATCCGAACTTTACGTTATCAGCCGCCCACTTATTCAGATCGACCGGTGCCGGTGGCTCAAGAATGGTCGACAAACTATCGGCAATCAAATGATCCGGATTGCGCAGAAGAATTGCCATCACGTGTCCTATCAGGCCGCGCTGGTATCATCCTCGCTGTTGATCACTTCCTCATCAAACTCCGGAAGATCACTGATCAGATCACGGTTATGCCGTGCCAGCTTTTCGCGCGCGCCTCGAAACAGTTTCTTGAGACTGTGTTTGATGTCTTTCACCGACCCGCCGGTTTCGGCAGATAGTTCCTCGGCCCAATGACCGAGGTCGGCTTCAAACTCATCAATCATATTTCCAACATGGCGAGATACTGTTGACCTCACACTATCGGCCCGAACATATTCGCCTTTTCTTTCTCGGCGCTTTTCCTCGAGTTCCTCGTTCTCATGCTGGATTTTGCGGAGCCGTTGTTGTTTGTAGAGATCATCCGTGCTTGGTGATTTCGGGATGGGATCAGATACCCCCTCAACCAAACCACCAGTCGCCGCTTCGTCTAGGCTTAGTTCCGCGCGACCATTTGCGGCACGCTGATCGAGATCAAGACTGGCATTAAGCTGATCACGCGCGACCGAAACAACGATCTTTGCCGAACGGCCCTCACCTGAAATCGCGTCGCCTGTGATTTTTCCCTCGCTGATTAGCTGAGAGACACGCGGCTTTGACACCCCGATAAGTCTGGCAAACTCAGACTTGGAAACAACGTCAGAAGATGATGCCATTCCGCCACCCGATTTCGCCTGACACATGATCAGTTAACAATAGTTGAGGGTTGTTAACCCCTTGAGTTAAGGCGATTGTTAAGTTGTTAAGGCTCTCGAAATACCGAAAACGGAGCGAACACACACGGTTCGCTTTACCCGTTAGGCGTCAAACCCCGGGGAGGACCCGTGGCTTTTTCTGGTCAGTCGAGGCACGACCACCAGTCCGAAAGCCACGTCAGGAACCCATCAAGCGAGATCATCGCGCACCTATTCGTGAACTTGCCGCGTCCAATGCGTTCCGCAGCATCCGCAATACATTCGATAGCGGCGCGGGTTAACCTGATCACCGATCCGCACTGCCATAAGCAATGCCCGGTCATCATTCCCGCAGTTGATGCAGGATGCGTCCTCGGCCCCTACCGGGTCGGACACATCCGCGTCAGATGGATTGATCTGCATGGATCACCCTTTCGATGCTGACGAGGACGGCAGTTCGCTGTTGCCCACAACCCGACCAGCCACGCCCAACCAGTCAAAGCGCACCGCCGCCCACGTCAGCACCCAAAAAGAACGACCCGCCGGGGTTATCCCGCACGGGCCGTGAGTTTTTTTTGGGGGGAGGAAAAAGAAACATTACATAGCTGAACCTCGGAGTTGGCATAAAGCGAGAGACGTCTTGCAACAAGCGAACCCGATTCTGAAACGCAAACGCCCCACCTAAAACTAGGCAGGGCGCACGCAACAGCAATCGAGGCAAGAAAAAACGCCTGCCGGGATAATCCGTGCAGGCGTTCTTTGGTTCGGGGGTATCGTGTCAAATATCGCTGCGCAGGTCAAGACGCTTTTTCAAAAAACAAACCGGTCGCGGCACCGTCAAGCAACCACGGCTCTTTCGGTGGCATTTCAGATGTCAGCCGCCATGTGACCAACCCGCCCTGACGTGCCGAATAATCGGCGACAAAATCCTGCATCAAATGAAGCGCATGCCACCAAACCCGGTATTCCGACCGCGCGACCCGAACAACATCGGGGGATTTACCCACGCGCTTGACCCGGCAGCTTTCGCGCACAAGATGGCGGTTGTGATCGCGGGCCTGCTTTGGCATGCCGGTTTGCGGATCAATTTCGGGAATAAACCGCAATTCCCCGTCCGCCACCCAATCAGGGCTAAAGCCGCTTTCGCCATAAGACCGGACCAAGCAGGCCCCATCGGCGCTATAGGTCATAACCTCGCGCCACGCATCCAAAACAATCGCCGCGTCTGGATGAACATCATACCCCGCACCCGACGCCCCGCCGCCGCCGATCCGTTCCCCGTAACTGACCGTGGTCTTGCTGAGCAACGCCAACACCGGGAATATGCCCCGGTCCCGCCCATCCATAAGCGCCACCTTTTGCTGACCAAACGCCCAATCCACAAGGCGTTCGATGCCGATGGGCTTTAACAGCTTTTCCTGATCCATTGCTTGCCTGCCTTCTATGCTGTTTGGCTGTCCTATGTTGTCCCCCGCAAATATTCGCCGCACGGGACAGAGGTTTGTTTATTTTATTGTTTAATTTCAGTTACTTATCTCTTTTGTCCTTAGTGTCCCTAGTGTCCTATGTAAAATATCGTGCGCTATATACGCCCACGCATGCACATAGGGGACTTACCCGGGACACTAGGGACACTAGGGACACCCCTAGAAAACCGTGGCGTCGCGCTGTCCCCCGTTGCCCATTTTCACGGGGGACAACCCGGGACACCCCAAAGGCCGGACCACCCCTGTCGATGGGTTTTGATTGATTTTTCCAATGAGGATTAAAAGTCATCAGGGCCAATATCCTCGTCAAAATCGGCCTCGGACCAGTCGATAGGCGTGCGGATCATGTCAGAGAAGGCCTGTCGGCACGCATCAAGGCGCGGCATGTGATAGACGTATTTTCGAACACCACCGATCCGCTTGCGGCCCTTTTGCATGTCGGGCACCAGCTTATTGATCGCCCGACCAAACATTTCCTCAGTCATCGGGAAACGCCGCCCCCGGGCTGTCACCCATGCCAAATAGTTGCCATAGGCCTCCTCGACCGCGACATAGTCGGACCACATGGCCGAGCCGCCTTCGCTGTTGTACTGGACGAACCCGCGCCGCAGGCAAGTAAGCCACCACGCCTCTTCGGATGACAGGCTGGCAAGCTTCTGATCGGCCAATGCCGCCGTTTTGGGGATATCGTTCAGATCGACGCTATCAAGGTCGAAATTGAGCAAATACCCAAGCAACGCCTCGTAACCACCATTTTCAAGTTGATCGTGCATGGCCGCAAAATATTGGCGATTTTGCTGCGCGTGACTGCCAACATCAAACACCGCAAACCGGCGCTCATCATGGCCCGCTGGCACAACCCAATCGTTATTCGATGTCACCAGCAAATGGACGTAATTACGGACCCGAAAAGGGTCCACGCCCTTGCGCTCAATCATATGATAGTCGGATGTAACCAACCCCTTGAGCCGCCCCTCGGCATGCTTATCCCCGGCCCAGAAACCTTCATCGGCCTGCAGCAAGAGCGTCGAGGCCAGGTGCGCGTTAAAATTGCCCGTCACATAGCGCGGATCATCAACAAGCGCATAGTGATCCTCGATCAGTTTGCCGATAGCCCTACCAAACACGGTTTTGCCCGTGCCCTGCCCGCCACGCATGACAATGGCGATACCGATGCGATCCGTCGGCTTTTGCAGCATGTGCGCCGCCCACCCGATGATGAAATTGAAATGCGCCTCATTCCCGCCCGCGATATTGGTCCGCACATGGTCAAGAAAGATGTCGCATTTCTTTTCACTGTCTTCGGCATCACCGCGATAACTAAAACCGCGCCAAAGGTTGTAATACCCCCCGGGCGGCATCATCCCCGGCGCAAAGCAAACACCGCGATACTGGCGGCGCTGAGGATTCTGGAACCACATTTTAGACCATGACACGGATTTTTCTTGTGAAAGCCGATGTAGCTGATTGGCAAACCATGCATGCAAGGCATCAATCGGCATAAAATTAAGCCGTTCCTCGACCGGGCAATCACCGCGTTTGAAATTTTCCTCCAAGATCAACGGGCGACCGCCCATCAACACCAGCGCGTAAAACTCGTTCATCGCATCGACGTCGAACGCCACGTCATCAGGATCAAGCGTCGAACCATCCAACCCGACAATTTTCGCACCTTCGATAAGCTGGCGCGCGGCCTCGTATCCACTGCCCGCATGTTCCGGGCTGTTATTATCGTTATCTGCCATCGCTATAACAGCTTCCCTTGTTTCGGCTTCCGCTGATCGGCGGGCAATTCGCCGATCGGTTCGAATTCTTTTTCTTCGCCGGCGGCGATCCGCTTGTATCGATAGAATTCTGGCGGGATATGGCGCGCGCACCATCGACCATGATCGATCATGATGTGCGATCCTTGACGTTTGCAGCCCGCGATATCGCAGGTCAGAACCACTGGTTTTTTACCCGGCTTCAAATCAGCACCCCTTGATCACGCGTCGCCAAATTCAGGCTGGACACATCGGCTGGCGTCACATTCCCGGGCATAAACAGATCGAGATTGTCGATATTTGGCCGCACCAGCGTATCCCAACGGGTCGGGCCGGAATAATCGCGCTCGAACCCGAACCATGCGCAGTCAAGCGCCCCATTGCCCAGACCAAGGCTATCGATCCGCCATGATAGTTCGAGCTTGTATTTCGGGCGGATGCGCATCTTGAAACCTTGGCGGTTTTTGGTCTGGTAGTAGTTGGTTTTCAGCAACACCCAGACCTCTTCCAGATGCAGGCGCATGGCGTGCTCAATGAAGCATTGCGCCAAGGTAAACGGCGGGTTGGTGATGACCTTGCCCGCGCGGCGGCGGCTGGTTGCCAGAAAATCGATACCGCCCTCGCCATAGCCCCGATCAATCAGATCGGTGCCAATCACCTTGCAGCCATGATATTCCAGAACCTTCGCCAAACGGCCATCACCGCAGGCACATTCCCAAATCTTTTGACCGGCAAGATGCGGCATGGCCCGGATAAGGGCCTCTGTCGCCTCGGGCGGGGTTGGATAAAACTGGTTTTCATCCGGGCGTTCCCAATCGACCGCACCAGACTGCCCACCAAGCATCATCGCACCCTTGTTGGTTTTGGCTTTCTTCACCATCACGCAGCCCCCATCAAACAAATAGTTGTATTTTGTTTGATTTTTGACTTGCACCAAATCAAACTTTTAGTTATATCTTGTTGTATCGCAACAAGGGGCGCACAATGCTGGAAATCAGATTCAAGAAGCAGGCAACCAAAGAGCTGAAACGCATTCAGCCAAAGACGCGCCAACGCATCCTTGATGCGATTGAGAAACTGGCAGAAGACCCGACCCGCACCGATCTTGACATCACGCCGCTTGAAGGATCGACCGATTACCGATTGCGCGTTGGAAGCTACAGGATCGTTTACGACCAAGACGGGACGATCTTGGAAATCAAGCGCATCGCCCCAAGGGGTTCGGTCTACTAGGCCAGCCCCGAGCACCAAACAAAAACACAAGGAAGAACCAAAATGGCCGTGCAAAAACCGCTTAAACGATCCAATGCAACGCGATCCCGCGTGGTCAGAGACGCCAAAACCGGCAAGTTTCAGGTCGTTCGCGATACCCGCATGCAACCGGTTTCGGTCGTCATCTCCTTTGATGATTTTCGCAACGCCTTCCCGAACGAAGCCGCCAGCATCATCGCAGATGACGAAGCCGCCGAAGACGCGGAACTGATCGCCCTTGCCGACGAAGTCAAGGACGAGCCCACCTTTCCCATGGAAATCGTCAAACGGCTTTCCAATGGCGAAAACCCCGTCAAAGTCTATCGCGAACACCGGGGGTTTACCCAACCCGGGTTGGCGAGACTGGTGGGTGTTTCGACCAACTATGTCAGCATGATTGAGACCGGAAAAAAGACAGCGTCGCGCAAGCTGCAAGCCAATCTGGCAGGCATTCTTGGTGTCGATTACGACGATCTGGAAACGTGGGCCGTTGATGAGGACTAACGCATGAACCTGCGAAAACTTGACGATGTTGCTCCATTGATAGGCACAATGTTCGGGGGCATAGTGATCGGTGTCATTGCCCGCAATGGTTTTTTGGACTGGACGGGTGAAACACTGCTGGCGGGCCTTCTTGGCCTCATGGGTGGTTGGCTCGCTTACAAGGCCGCAACCGACCACAGACGGGCAACGGAAAACCGCAATGCCTACATATTTACAGCCAAGCACCAGCAAGATTTGGTTACGGCAATAGAACTGCTTGAAAGCCAAACCAACTTTAAGCTGGGGCGAAATCCCGTCACAGTTCCCAGTCTCGAAACCAACGCCATCATTAACAAACTGAATAATGTCGCCTGCTTTGCAGAACCGCTCCCACCACGTATTACTGAGGAACTTGAAGGCTTGTGCAAAGCACTTCCACGTTTCGAAGTAGAAGCCAACCGGATTATTTGGACATCTAAGGACAATAGCGGCACTACTGTCCAGATAGAATACCCTGGATCCTTGGCGCTGGCCTTTACAGACCTGCAAAGAACGGTCGACAGACTGTATGCACACCTCTTGCTTGAAGAAGACATACGCAGGTAGCATCACGCAGCCCCCCGGATCATTGAATTGAAATCAGTACCAGGCGCGGACATGGCGACACGGCCAATGCAGCCCTCGGCATGCGCGCGGCGTGAACCGCGTTCGAGCTTGGCTTTGAGCATATGCATGTCTTTGGTATCGCCATCGCCAAGGAAAATCCGCTCGCGGCATTCACGTGGCCAGATCATCCCCGGCCGGGCCATATCGGGCACCACCGATGGCAGGCGCATGCGACCATCAAGCGGATGACGATCCCCCTTGGCATCCATCACACACGCCCCGACAAGGTTATCGAGCGAATAGGAACACCAGCCGGTGTGACCTGACACCATCATGCCGGAATAGGTCGTTTCCAAGCCTTCACCGCCGACCATAACAAAGGCCGGTTTGCCCAACCGCATCGCGGCCTTGGACGGATCGCCCATCACGCGCTTGGTATTCAGGTCACGGCCATCATCGGGCGCGGTTAATTTCAACCGGCCCTTTTCTTGGTCAAGATCAATGCAGGTGATATGGCAGGCCGCAAACCGATCATCGATATATTGCATCACGGTCAACAAGGCTGGCCCGGTCCAGATCGCCTCGGACTTTTTAGCATCCCGGGCCCGGTACCAGAATTCATAATCGGGAATAAACCGATGCACCGGGCTTTGCAGAAACAAGCCCCGATCAATCCCGCGATAATTCGCCAGATATTCCTCGGCAGCAGTCCCCTCGACCGCGACACCCTTTTTCCAGAGCGCCTGACCGCGCAACCGCCGTTTGTTGGTTTCGGTTTCACGGTCCTTTTCATCGGCACGGCTGGCGATTTTGGGTTTTGGTTTATGTGCGGGCTTTTCGGCCCGCCCGACATAATCGGTCAGGTCAACACCGGCCCGCCATGCAAGGTCCTTGATCGCCTCGATAAAGGTCTGGCCATAAACACGCATCTGATAACCGATGGCGGTTTCATGCGCGCCACAGCCAAAGCAGTGCGCGAAGCCTTTTTCCGGGCGCACGGTAAAGGATGGCGTGCGTTCGGAATGAAACGGACAAAGCCCCATCCATTCCCGGCCCGACTTCACCAACTTGACGCCAGACTGATCAACCAGGTCGACCAGATCGGTGCGTGCGTTGACGTCGTTAATGATTGATTGTGGGATTGGCGTGCGGTTGGTCATGCTGCCACCTCACGGAGAGGTTGCGCAAAACAGAAACCTAAATCAGAATGTCTTAATTCATTATCTTCAGGATAGTTAGCATGCAACTTACCCAAACTATCAAACTCGATTGCCCACACTGCGGTATACGCGAAGCAGCATTTACCCAAGCGGGGCAATACAACTACAGCGGTGTATCGATCGGCATCCCAGGATATCAAACCCCTCACTCGACAGTCCTTTTTATCTGCCCCAACTCCACATGCCGACAAGGCGTCGTTGCTGCAGCAAAAAATGGCGTGATTGATAAATTCTATCCGGAGCGCCAAAGCGATATCCCGGATCATTTGCCCGAACGTGTCAAAAGCTATTTCCGGCAAGGAATAAACAGTCTTGATGGAAGCTTTGACGCCGCTGGAACGATGTTCAGGAAGTCTTTGGAAGCAGGCCTCAAAGACAAGTTTCCAGAAACTAAAGGGAACCTGGTACAACGCATAAAGAAGCTGGCCGAGAGTGGCTCCCTTACGCAAGATTTGGCCGACTGGGCAGATCACATTCGGAATGAAGGTAATGACGCAGCGCATGATGAATTCACCAAATATCAGGCAGAAGAGCTGCACGAATTCACAAAACTGGTGCTTACCTATCTTTTCACCTTGCCTGCAATCGCGGAGCGTGCGGGCGCTGCCCGGCAAGACAAAAAAGCTCAAGCCAAAGCCTTGCCCAAGGCATAGCTGCTGAGCGACCAAAACCGATATACCAGCATTTCTCCGACGCATCATACCGCCACCCCGTAAAGACGCGGTTGCGGCTCAAGCGCCGCCGTCATCCGGTCCGCCGCCTCGCGAAGCAGGCTTGCAATCGACCGGATCAGGGCGCGCATGCCTGCACGTTCGGCGTCAAACCCGCAAAGCACCCCGGCCTTGTGAAGTTGGGCGGCGTAACTTTCAAAATGCGGGCACCCTGCCCCGGCGCGTGCCGCCGCGATATCGGCATCAACCGCGGACTGCAGGTTGATCACATCGCCGCGCATCGGATTGGCGCATTGACGCAGGCGGGAATAAGACACCCCGCAGGCATCGGCCAGCACATCACCGCCAACGGCATGAAGGGCCTTGGTGGTGGCATCGGCAAAACTGTTTTCGGATCGGACGTATGGCATGGCTATCAAACCTTCCCGTTTTGGGAGTTGCCGCCCGATCCATCGGCTGAGATAAATCGAAACAACAACAGGGGCAACAGACATGAAGCCAGTCACGAGGCAGCTTTAATGATCACGAAACCGTAGAAGTCATTTGGCGTGACTGCCCCGCCGGTTTCCGCCCACACACGATGGGCGGTTTCGACGTTGGGCATCAGACTTCCATCGCACAAACGGGTGACAGTCGATGGACTGACACCAATGCGGTCTGCAAAAACTGATTTTTTGGTTTTCGTGGCCTTAAGCCATTCACTGAGCTTCATGACCCTAGATTTGCAGGATCAGCGAATTTTGACAACCGAAAAATTCGCTAATTCAGATAATTTCGCAAAATACGGCAAAGACCTAATTGCAGTTTTCTGCAAAATTCCGAGAAACCCCAGAGCAAGAAGATGACAATGGACGAACGCACCAAACGCAAACAGGCACTTCAGGCAGCAACCACCGACGCCCAAGACATGGCGCGCGAAATTGCTGACAAGATCGACCGGGGCGAGGTCGAAAACCCGGAAGACCGCGACGAGCTGGAGAGCTATGTCAGCAAGTTTGCCGCGAACAACATTCGCAAACTGCGTAAAAAGCGGGGATGGTCACAGGGCGAGTTGGCAGAAAAAGCCAACAGCACCACCAGCCAGATATCGCGCCTTGAACGCGGCGATTTGCAACTTACAGTCCGCTGGCTTGAGCTGATCGCCAATGCCCTTAACTGCAAACCCTATCAGTTGATCGCGAACATCAGGGAAACCGTGCGCGTCCCGGTTATCGGATGGGTATCCGCCGGGCACTTCACCAACGCGGAATCTGTTGCCATACCGGATATAGACCGGCACGACATGATCGAGTGTGCGGGCGTAAACCCGGCCACATGCTTTGCACTGCGCATCGAGGGCGATTCCATGAACCTGATCGCCCCGGAAGGATCAACCATCATCGTCGATGTAAGCAACAAAGAACCTGTGGACAAGAAGTTCTATGTGGTCGGGAATAACGGCGGGGAGGCTACCTTCAAGCAGTTCAAAAACAGCCCACCCCGCTTGGAACCATGCTCAACCAACCCGGCCCATGAAACGATTTTCCCCAACGGAGAAATTCATGTTGTCGGACGGGTCATTCAGGTTATTCACGACCTTTGATAGCCCAATCAATCAAAGACGACCGGGCGCGGCGGATACCTCGACAACCATTTCAGGACTGGTTGAAAATGTGCAGACATAGACAACATTCTGCCATGCCCCGAACCCGTTTTGCAGCTTCAGCTTGTCACCAATAAAATCAACGATCCCGGCCTCTTGGTCCTTCCAGCGGTAATGGCTGAATTTCATTTCAAGCATACCGTCGGTCCACTCGTGATCCCACTTGGACAAACGCTCAATCTCGCCCGGGCAATAAGTAGACGCAGCAGCCATGTATTTTTCGCCATAGCATGACAATGACTGACGGCACGCTGCGGCATCCGCTTCGGCCTTTTCCCGCGCAACACGATCCGTCTCAGCCTGCAGTCGCTCAGCTTCTTGCTTGACTATTTCGACCTGTCGCACCGCCTCAGCCTCGCGCGCGGCCTTGTCTGCATGGTAGGACTGCGCATCTTCAAAACCCGCTGCCTCGGCTGCACGCATTTCTTCGACACTCGCATAGCCTGCCTCGATTGCAGTCTCGTTCATATCGGCATCTGCAAAATAGCCACCTACCCCAAACAAAACAAACATGGCCAGGATCGCAAAGCCCGTGCGCTTTGAATATTTCGTCCGCTGGTCCTTACGAATCAGCGACAAGACCAGCCAGATGACCGCCAAAACAAGAGCAACAAGCGCCAGACCAAACGATATCAAACCAAGTGCCGTATTCATACTTCCCCCTTTTGTAGAAGCAATTTTAATCTTTACAATCAGCACGATAACACAACGACACGCGTAAAACTCTTATCCCATAAGGATAGTAAATCAGCGACCTCAACGTGTAAAAATTTGCAGGTTTCGGACAATTTCGAGACAGGCAAAAACTACAAATTCGCAAATTTAGCGAATTTTTCTTTGACATAAATTTGCAAATTCTGCAAAGTTGGCGCATTCCGAACAAGGAGAACGCGCCCATGTCTCTCTCAACCACGCCCATTAATGCCCTTAGTGCATCCATCCCAGACCCGAGCGAGCTGATCGCCGATTTCGGCCATCCGCATTTTCCGGGCTGGATGATGATCATGGCGCTTGTGCTGATCACCATTGCAGCACACAGCATGATGCCATCGTCAAATGCCATTCTGCGCCCGCGTCCGTCGCGCACAACTGTCACCCGGCTTGTGCGCCGCAATGACGGGGGCCAGTAACATGGCCATCACCCACACAAAACTTCGCGCTTGGCTGGCGCATGCCAATGCCTTTCTGCGCGCGATCTGGGAAGACACCGCACCGACCACCCGCACCAAGGGAGGCCGATGATATGGGGCTATTCCTTTACACACATTCCGAAGGCGACCTTGTGGTCACCGAGGCGCTTAGCCACGGGGCAAATGGCGCAAGCGGGATCATCACAGTCCGCATTGGCGACCTATCCATGCAGCTCGACGAAACAACCGCCGAGAAGCTTGAGCAGGACATCGCGAAGAGCCGCCAAAAACTCGCCAGAGCTAAAGAAGACCACAAAGCGCGGAGGGTCGCGGCATGAGCGATGATGGACATCAATTCATGGCGGAAACCCGCGACCAATGCCGGCTGACCGATTGGCTGATCCGGTATCAACCACCAATCAAATCGGCCAACGACCAAGCCGAATCTCCAAAATTCCTTGTCCCGGTCGTTATCGACACAGGCACGGCTGATAACCCCGAAGCTATAGCCAAAGGCATCACCGACGCGCTCAACGCACACAAAGAAAATGCCTTCAAGTTCGAAGCCATCTTGAACACTGCGAAAGACGTTCTGCACCACTGGGACGCGTTTGGATGCCTAACGGTCGAGAACCCAACCGCGAAAACAGTAATGCGCAAGTTTCGCGATGCCCTTTCCAAAGCACAGGAGAACGCACAATGACCGCATCCGTCATGCCATTCCCCAAATCCCCGACCGTGGTTCCGATCCGCCAGCAAGTCGCAAACCTGTCCGTTTTGCCCGCCGCTGGATCGTCTTTGATCTTTATGACCGATGGCAAGATGGGGGCTGGCACCGTGATTGTTGCCCTGCCCAAAGGCCAGATTTTGGTCAAGGTCGAGGACAAGACCCGCCACCCCAAAGCTGGTCAGAAAATCTGGATTTCGCGCGGCAACATCCGCACCCACGCGATTTTCACCCCACCCGCCGACCTGACCGCCCCGCCGGTTGATCCGAACGATTTTCCACCGGCAGCGGCGTAAGCACCCGAAACCCACCCCGAACCCAAGGAGACGGTTCAATGTCAAACAACAGCAACGGCGAACTCAAGAGCTTTGCCACGCTTATGCAGTCGCTCGAAGAAGGCCAGCTCCATAGCGACCTGACCGACGAGATCAGCACCATCACCAAGGCCCTGCAAAATCACGTCATCAACCACGGCGGGGCTCCAAAAGGGAAGCTTGAGGTGAGGCTCAGCTTTCATCTCAAAGGCGGCGTTGTTCAAGTCAGCGCCACCACCGACACAACCCTGCCAGTTGCACCGCGCAGCCAGTCGATCCTTTGGCCGGACGACAAAGGCAACCTTTGCCGCCAGAACCCGCGACAGCGCGACATGTTCAAGGACGTAAATGCGCCAGACGCCGAAACCCGCGCCGTTTAAGCGCAAAACTCAAACCCCAGACAACGGAACATTACAATGCCAGCAGAAACCCCCGCCTTTTTCCAAACCGAAACCGAGGCAGCGCACAAGCTGACCGCCAAGTTTGGCGACCACAAGATCGTTGATGTTAAACATGACGGGGTGCAAGTCCCGGTCATCATCCTTCCAGAAGGCCGCACAGCCGGCAGCGTTCAAGAGTTCATTGACGAGGTCCGTGAACATCCGAAACGCCGCAAAGGCACAAGCGTCATGCAGAACCTTGACAGTTTTGTCGATATGACCAACCGGTTTAAAAGCGATTTCAGCGCTGTTTTCGGGATCAACAATGCGGCCAGCGCCGATCTATCGCTGACCACGGTCTTTGACTATCACGACCCGTCCGAAACAGAAGACGGCATCCCGCGCTTTATGGGCCATCGGTGCGTTTATCGCTTCCCGATGTCCGACGAATGGCGCGCATGGATGGATCAGGACGACGAATGGCTTGATCAGAACAGTTTTGCCGAGTTCCTTGAAGAACACATCATCGACATTGCCGCCCCGCCCGCCTTTGACGCCAAGCCCGACCTGACCGAGTTCGAAAAACACCTGCTTAACCTTATCTCGACGCTCGGTAGCAAATTCACCGGGCCAAGCGGGATTCTGGAACTTTCGCGGGGCTTAAGCATCCGGACCGAGGAAAAACTGGAAAGCCGCCAGAACCTTGCGACCGGCGAAATCGCCTTGAAGTTCAGCAACGAGCACCAAAACACCGAAGGCGGCAAGTTGGTGGTCCCTGACCTTTTCCTAATCAACATTCCGGTCTTCAAAAACGGACCCTGCTACCTGATCCCGGTCCGCCTGCGTTTCCGCAAAGACGGGGCCAAGGTCCTTTGGAAGTTCCTGCTTCACCGCACCGAACTGATCCTAAACCACGCATTCGGCGAAGGCTGCGACAAAGTCAAAGCCGAAACCGAACTCCCCCTTTTCCTCGGCTCACCCGAATAAGCCAGGTCAACAATCCCCGGTGGTCAATAGCACCACCGGGGCGCATGGAAGGACCCACGATGAACCCCCTCGTTCTTACAGTATCAGGCCGCAAGATCAACTTGCTCAACCCGCGACCGGAAGACATTTATTGGCCCGATGTTTGCTTTTCGCTTGCGGGCACGAACCGTTACACCGGGCACACCCGAATTTCGGTCGCGCAGCATTCCGTCATTGTCGCCGATCTGGTCAGCGCGGAGGCCGAGCCCTATGCCCTGATCCACGACGCCAAGGAATACATCACAGGCGACACCAGCACCCCCGAAAAGGACGCCGAACGCGAAGCATTCTTTGCGCAGTTCCCGGCCCATGTCCGCAACGAGCTGCAAAACTTTCACAACGTCCGGATGGGCCGCGAAATTATCGAGGATATGGTCGACAAGGCCATCCATATCGCCGCCGGATTGCAATGGCCCGTCCCCGATCATATCGCCCGCGAAGTCAAACGCGCCGATCATATCGCACTGGCGACCGAAAGCCGCGACAACCTGCCCGAACAGGTCGGAGATCAGAACATCCGTCCGCTATCCACCAAAGTCATGCCAATGACCGCAGGGGATGCGCAACACCTGTTTACCAACCGCATTCAGGTAACGCTGCCCGTCTTTCTACAGGACAAAGCAGCATGAGCGACACAGGAAAACACATGCGCGGCGACGAGATTTTGTTGATCGCGGAAATCAAAGCCGCGAGCGCGATCCGAGAAGCCTTCGACAGCCTTGGTATCTATCGCGAACGGTTTCCCAACGCAGGGATCACACGCGACGACTTTCTCGAACGGATTGAGCGCCGCGCCACCAACCAAGACGACGCGGCATAAGTGCCGCCTCGTTCCGCAGGACGGCGGGCGCACCGGTCCCCCACCGGTTCCCGTACCCCAAAACCGCCAATGCCCGCCGTCCTACGCAACGAGAACGAAAGGAAGAGAACCATGCCCGATATCTTTGAACGCAATGCTATCGCCTATGAGGACGCCAAAAACAGCCTTGCGGCGCTGACAAATCAAACCATCGCCGACGACTTCAAGGTACTGGCGACGCAACACCTGATCAAAACAGACCCGGTTGCGGCACTCTATGACGCGCTCGACGCCGCTGATCAGGCCCGCCATGAAGACGGACCTGGCTTTATTGATCACCTCAGCACGTTCTGCAAACTGGCGACCAAAGTTACACTGCCCGATGACACGGACGAACGGACCCGGTTTTTACGGTTTTTGATCGAGACAGCCAGCGACCTTTATTACAACGCGCGGGTTATTGGCGACCGGAACCTGATCAGCGAAAGCAAGATTACAGCAACACTAGAACGGCTTGCAGATGGCATATGGCCGGGCGAGTTGCTTTATGGGCACCGTCTGCAGGACTACAGCGACTTCAAGATTGCCTGTCATGCGAGCAAAGCGAACGAAGACGGGCTTTTCCTGATTTGCGGCACCTACGAAGGCGACCGAGGCAGCATGGATGCAGGAAGCCTCATTACACCGCGCCAGACCGCAACCGAAGCACAGCGCCTCGCAAATGCGATCAACCGATGCCTCAAAAACACTCCCCAACGCGCGGCATCGATCATCAGCAAAACCCAAACCAGCGAGGCAGCATGAAACGGACCCTTATCATCACACTCGAAGTCGATTTCGAAGACATGTCAGACGACGCACGCGCCGTGATCGCCAAGGAAGTCGAAGAACACACGGACGAAATACCAAGCCTAACGGACTATGAACCGTCCGATCTGGCCGAACCATTCGGGTACCTGAAAACCGCAATCGATACCCAAGAGTTTCTCGCCGGCAGTGACATCATCGCCGACCTGACCGGAAGCCGCATCATCAACAGCAAGTACAAGGAGGCGGAAGAACAATGACCACGGCAACCAAAGCCCTCTCGATCCGCCAGCCTTGGCCGCAGCACATTTTTCACGACGGCAAAGACGTCGAGAACCGCAGTTGGGCCACCGACTATCGTGGCGACGTCCTTATCCATGCCAGCGCGACATTTGACGGCAAAGCAGCCGAAAAACGCAGCTTCCTGATCGACAATCCGCACGCACCGTTCGGGGCGATTGTTGGCATTGTCGAGATCATCGAGTGTGTGACGGACATGGACAGCGACTGGTTCTTCGGGCCTTACGGCTTTGTCATAGCCAACAAGCGCCTGATCACCCCGATCCCCTGCAAAGGCATGCTCGGCTTTTTCACACCGGATATCGATTTCGATCAGATCCGCCAGATTGGGGATGACCAATGACCAAAATTGAATGGACCAAACGGCCCGGAACAATCGGCGTTTCTTGGAACCCGCTTCGCGTGCGCAACCTTGAGACGGGCGGCATCGGCCATTTCTGTGAGAAGGTCTCTGCAGGCTGCAAGAATTGCTATGCTGAAACCTTCCAGAAACGGTTCCAAAACCCGATCCGATACGCCGCGCAAGACGCCGATCAGGTTGAGGTTTTCCTTGACGAAAAAACGCTTCTGGAACCCCTGAAATGGAAGAAACCCAGAACCGTTTTTGTCTGCAGTCAGACTGACATTTTCTTGCGGCATTACAGCGATGAAATGATCTGCAAAGTCTTTGCGGTCATGGCTTTATGCCCGCTTGACACACTCATAGTCCTGACCAAACGGCCCGAACGGGCAAAGCTGTTTTTGCAATCCGAACAGATGCAAGAACAAATCGGGCAGATGATGCGCGAAATAGATCCGGGCGCGACCTGCTACGACTGCCCTGATCTTGACGGCATTTGGCCCCTTCGCAATGTTTGGCTCGGCACCAGTGTTGAGGACCAGGCCACAGCAAACGAACGCATCCCCCTGCTTTTGCAGACACCGGCCAGCTTGCGGTTCATCAGCGCCGAGCCGTTGCTTGGCCCGATAGACCTAAATGACATCGTGACAGAGATGAGTGATGGAACAACAGATCACTTTGACGCACTTGATCACATCGAAGCCGCGATGTTTAAAGACGACCCCAATGGGCTACCAGCCCTTGATTGGGTTATCGCCGGTGGCGAAAGCGGAAATAACGCCAGACCGATGCACCCTGCATGGGATCGATCGTTGCGTGATCAGTGCAACACGAGTGGAGTGCCATTCTTCTTAAAGCAACGCGGCAGCACCGCCCCTCTTTCAAAAAGCCTGCCAGTTTCCGAATCATCCACAGAACTAACCGTTTGGCCCGACGGGACAACCGGCAAAGGCCGCGCAGAAGATCACGGCGGCGAAGGACAAATATTCTACCGAACCACAAAGAAAGCCGCCGGACGTCTGCTTGATGGCGTCGAACACACCGCTTGGCCGGGAGACGCCGCATGAGCTTTATCAGCCCCCAACAATGGAACCTTGACGACGAAATCGTTGTCGACAACTTCGCCGGCGGCGGCGGGGCGTCGACGGGTATTGAAATGGCGCTCGGGCGTCCGGTCAATATCGCCATTAACCATGACGCCAATGCGGTGATCATGCACCAAGCAAACCACCCGCACACAAAGCACCTATGCGAGGATGTCTTTGCGGTTGATCCGGTTGCGGTTTGCAAAGGTCGGCGCGTCGGACTGGCGTGGTTTAGCCCAGATTGCACCCATCATTCCAAGGCCAAAGGCGGAAAGCCCCGGTCAAAGAAAATCCGGGGGCTGGCATGGGTCGCTGTCGATTGGGCCAAAAAGGTCCGCCCGCGCGTGATCATGCTGGAAAATGTCGAGGAATTTGCTGATTGGGGACCGCTGACCGAAGATGGACAGCCTTGCAAAGACCGTAAAGGTGAAATCTTCAACCAATGGGTCGGAGAACTTAAACAGCTTGGGTACCAGGTCGAATCCCGCGTTTTGCGCGCCTGCGACTATGGGACACCCACCATCCGCAAACGCCTGTTTGTGATTGCGCGATGCGATGGCAACCCGATTGTCTGGCCCGCCCCCACCCACGGCAAACCCGGATCGGCAGAGGTCAAGGCAAAGCAACTCAAACCATGGCCGGTCGCAGCCGATATTATCGACTGGTCACTGCCCTGCCCGTCGATCTTTATGGACCCGATAGACGCCAAGAAGCTTAGACTTAAACGGCCCTTGGCAGAAAACACGATGAAACGCATCGCCCGCGGATTGCAAAAATTCGTCTTTGACGCCAAGAAACCATTTGTCGTGACGGTAAATCACAGCGGCGATTATTTCCGGGGGCAAGGTATCGACGAGCCATTTAAAACGGTCACCGCCGCCCGCGATGGGCACGGGCTGGTTCAACCCTTTATCCAGCACATCCAACACAGCAGCAAAGAAAACGGAACCATGCCGGCCAATGAACCGCTGCGCACCGTGACGGCCACGCCAAAGGGCGGCGGCATGGCGGTCGTTAGCGCCCGGATGGAACCGGCAGAGAAGGAATTACCGAATTATCATTGCGAAGAATGCGGAGAAACCTTCCAAGACCCACATTCAACTGGCATTGCAACCCTAGCACCTGCAGAATGCCCACGGTGCGGCGAAGAGGAACACCTGACGGCGGCCTTCATGGCACAACACAACAACACATCCGCCGACAGCCGAGCGGTAACTGATCCGGTTTCCACCGTCACCAACACCGGATCACAGCAGGCCGTGGTCGCAGCGCACGTCACCAAGTTTCGTAATGGTGCCACGGGCCATGA
>CENR01073796.1_pt1 | contig 48766 bp, 70 predicted proteins | sample 530181 | NCBI WGS metagenome assembly CENR01 (sample SAMEA2619677, study PRJEB7988) | marine metagenome | biome: marine biome (ENVO:00000447); feature: surface water layer (ENVO:00002042); material: "saline water (ENVO:00002010), including plankton (ENVO:xxxxxxxx)" | depth 5 m | reverse complement strand
TTGTGGATAACGGACGAAGCGCATCACCTCGCGGCGGTTGGCGGTAAACGTAACAAATGGATGAAAGCGGTAGACCTGTTCGGACGCGCTAAAGGTTTAGGCGTAACCGCTACACCGTGTCGTGCCGATGGTGCTGGGTTGGGTCGTCATCATGACGGTGTGTTCGACCAGATGGTTATCGGTCCGACTATGCGTGACTTAATCAACCAGAAGTTTTTAACAGAGTATCGTATCTTTGCACCACCTTCAGACTTGTCGGGTCGTATGGGTGCTGTTAAGGTGAGTAAATCCACAGGTGAGTATAATACTAACGACTTGCGCGACGCCGTTGAAGGGTCGGGTCTAATCGTAGCTGACGACAAAACAAAGCGTGTAGTTGGTGACGTGGTCGAAACGTACCTGAGTAAATTTAAAGGTATGTTATCAGTCGTATTCGTTCCGAGCGTTAAAGCAGCCGAAGAGTTAGAGCGACAATTTATTAAATCGGGCGTAGCCGCTAAATCGTTAAACGGCTCAACACCCGACGAGATACGTAACAAATCAATAGACAGATTCTCACGTAGAGAACTGCAAGTCCTTGTAAACGTGGCACTTTTCGACGAGGGCACAGATATTCCGGTGCTTGAAGTCGTACAGGACGCTTACCCTACACAATCGTACGGTTTGTTTTGTCAACGCTTCGGACGCATGTTACGACTAATGGACGGTAAAGAGTTTGGTATCTATTCAGACCACGCAGGTAATGTAATGCGTCACGGGCTACCCGACGCTAAGCGCGAATGGACACTTGACAGACGTGAGAAGCGTGGGGCTGGTGGCGACGATGCTACACCGTTACGCACGTGCATGAACGAAGAGTGTTATAACGTGTACGAGAAATACTTAACGGTCTGTCCGTTTTGTGACACACCTATACCTAAACCCGCACCCGCCGACCGTAAAGAACCTGAACTCGTTGACGGTGACTTAACGGAGCTTGACGCCGATACACTCGCACAGATGCGTGGTGATGTAGCACGTGTGGATATGCCGTTACAAGACGCAATTGCGCAGTATCGAATGGAACTCGCAGCGAAACATACCAAACCGTTACACATCGCTGCGCACTCGCGTCGATTCGCTGCGAAGCTTGAAGCACAACAACAAGCGCTTGAAGCACTGCGCGAAATCTTAGCTGTGTGGGCGGGTCATCATCGTGCGGCGGGTCGTTCAGACAGTGAGATATTTAGACGTTTTTATCTGCGTTACGGTGTGGATTGGTTAAGCGCCCAGGCGCTCGGGTCAAGTGAGTCGCTCGCTTTAAGTGAACGTGTCGCGCTTGACATTGGTTCGGTGTGATGTATAGTGACGATTCAGTCAATTAAATAAGTGAGCGTGAGAGTGGATATACCAAAACTTATAAACTTCTATAGATACCCGATGGACAATTATCAATATATTCACGAGGATGTAACGTTGGCCACCATTGAAGCTTTAGAGTCGATAGATGACGTTGAAGAACTTGAGATTCATAACTCTGAATTGTTTTCATTACTACCGTGTGAAGATGAGTTAGACGAAGAAATTGACATCTTAACCGATGCGCTCGACATGAAAAAAGACGATATGATCGAAAATATCAAAGATGTGATTACTCGTTTGAAAGCTAAATCTGAAGGTTACGAGCGAACGCGTGAAATGGCCGAGGCTGATTACACATGACACCCATTAAACTTAACGAATGGGCGAAGCGTCACGGTGTAACGCCCGAAGCGCTCGAAGAGTTGCAGCAGTTATTCACGCACCCAACGGACGTACCGCACTCTATGACCGGTGCGAGCGAAGCGGCTGTGTTGAACGCTGTACGCCTTGAGGCTAGTAACGTTGGTGTTAGGCTCTACCGTAATCAGGTTGGTGCTTGTGAAGATAAAAACGGTAGACAGATACGTTACGGTTGGATGAACGACTCTAAAAAGATGAACGAGCATATTAAATCGGGCGATCTTATCGGTATACGTCCGGTATTAATCACACAAGAAATGGTCGGTTGTACCATAGGTCAATTCGTAATGCGTGAGGTTAAACGAGCTAACTGGAAGTATACTGCCACTAGTCACGAGATAGCACAGTTACGTTGCCTTGAGTTCGTCGTGTCGCTTGGTGGCGACGCGTGTTTTTGTAATGATGTGGGGTCACTATGACCCCCGTAACACTTCAACTGTGGCACAACTCAGCGAGCTTACCACTAACCAAACCCGTGGAATTACCCGAAGACCCTAGCGAATTGTTTGGTAAGTGTGACATCGCTGCGGGGTCGATGCGCATGTGGGTTTTACCAGATAGTGAAGTACGTGTCGTAATATTTTGTTGACAAGTCCGTCACGCGCGCTTATATTGACCATCTAGTCATTAATTTAAAGAGAGAATAACATGTCAGACCGTAGAACAAGAATGAAACCAGAAGCACGTCGCGAGCACATCCTAGGTGTTGCGATGGATATCGCTATCAAACAGGGTTACGACGCTGTAACACGTGAACGTATCGCTGAGCAGGGTGGTATTTCCACGGGTTTGGTTAGTAAAGTGTTTAACACCATGAACCAGTTACACCGCGCAGTCATGCGAGCAGCGATACACCGCGCCGAGTTACCTATCATCGCTCACGGTATCGCGTCGGGTTGTCGTATCGCTCATGGTGCTGATGAAGCGTTAAAACGTAAAGCCCTTGAATGGATGATCACAAACGGTGGAGGTTCGGACGATGAGTAAATCGCACAAGTTGATATGTAAAGTAGCCGATAGTCTAATCGAACGTTTTGAAAGTGATGACGATATTAAAGGTTGTTCTAAAACTTTAGACCTTGTGGAAGACAATTCAATATCATTGACGGTTTGTGTTCATAACGCTAAAGACAACAACCCGGTAATAAAACTAAAAAAAGCTGAACGACGTATAGAAGAGCTTGAAGGTTGTATCAAATCTTTAATTAGTGATAGTAAAGGTACGCGTGACGAATATTCAGATATGGACGGTGCTATTCAACTCGCTGAAGCACTGGGAGTGTCGTAATATGCAACAACTCCCACAATCTTTTAATGCGTTACGGGTCTACGCACAATTCGTATTGTGGAAAGCCGTGGCGAGCAAGTCACGACCTGGTAAATTCGACAAATTCCCTTGTGATATTACCGGTAACGTGACGGACGCGCACAACCCTAACGTATGGTTAAACCCTGACACCGCTATCAGTAGCGCTCAGTTACTTGGTGATGACTACGGCGTTGGGTTTGTATTCACATCGAACGACCCTTTTTACTGTGTAGATGTTGACGGTGCTTACGATGGTCAATGGTCGCCACTCGCTACACAGCTATGCACCGAGTTAACTGGCGCTGCTGTTGAGATTTCACACAGCGGTACAGGTTTACACATTATTGGGTCGTATCAAGGCGCCGAACCCGAGCACAAGTGTAAGAATATCGCGCTAGGTATCGAGCTTTACACCTCTGAGCGTTTCATCGCATTGACGGGTAACGGTGTAAGTGGTGATGCTTCCCACGTGACTGACGGGTTATCGTCGGTTGTTACACAGTATTTCGCTGGTAAAGACCCCGAGCACGTTACGGGTGAATGGTCAACGACACACGTTGAAGACTCCAACCCACCTAAAGACGACGCGGACTTAATCGAGAAAGCACTCGCGTCGAAACCTAAAGAAGTTGCGGTAATGTTCGGTGCTGAACCGACTAAAGTATCGTTTAAAGACTTGTGGACGGGTGATGCGTCGGTGTTATCACGTGGCTACCCGCACGACACGCTTGATGGTGAGTACGACCGTTCGAGCGCTGATGCTGCACTTGCTCAGCACTTAGCGTTCTGGACGGGTGGTAACTGTGAGCGTATCGAGTCGTTAATGCGTAAGTCTGCGCTTGTGCGTGAAAAGTGGGACTACCATAAGTCGTACATGCAACGCACCATTACAAACGCTGTAGCTCGTCAGGGTAGCTTTTACGCTGTGGGTTTATCCACGGTTGAGGTGACAGAGGTTACAACTGTGCTTGAACCTGTCATGCGTGACGGTTATCAGTTACTAGCGGCCGACAAGCAAGTCGAGCTGTTCAAAGGTTGTGTGTACATCGCTGAGGTTAACCGTATCTTTTGTGCTAACGGTGCGTTACTTAAACCTGAGCAGTTTAACGCGATGTACGGTGGTTACAATTTCGCAGCGGGTGAGGACGGTGAGAAGACGACTAAGAAAGCGTGGGAAGCGTTCACAGAGTCTCAAATAATGCATTTTCCTAAAGCCGATTCGATGACGTTCCGCCCTGATATAGAGCAAGGCGCTATCGTTGAGATTGACGGGTGGCGTTACGTTAATACATATGTACCGATTAATATCCACACTGTGTCGGGTGACATCGCGCCGTTTATGACCCACTTACGTAAGGTGTTACCAGATGAGCGCGACCAAACTATACTACTATCTTATATGGCGGCGTGTGTTCAGTACAAAGGGTATAAAATCCAATGGGCACCACTATTGCAAGGCGTGGTGGGTAATGGTAAGACGCTTTTCACTCGTTGCGTAGCTTACGCTATCGGTGAGCGTTACACACACATGCCACCAGCGCTTGAGATCAGCGAGAAGTTTAATGCGTGGTTGTTTAACACGTTGTTTATCGGCGTAGAGGATATTTACGTGCCGTCGAATAAGCTTGAAATGATTGAAACGCTTAAACCTATGATCACAAATAAGCGGTTGGCGAAACGTGCGATGAATACCGACCAAGCGATGCACAATATTTGTTGTAACTTTATGTTCAACTCGAACCATAAAGATGGTATCAAAGACGCAACGAAAGACCGACGTTACTGTGTATTTTATTCAGCACAACAAGAAAAGATAGACCTCATACGTGATGGTATGGACGGTAAATACTTCTCGGAGCTTTACAACTGGTTGGACAATGAGGACGGTTACGCGAAGGTTGCACACTTTCTTAACGAGTACGCGATACCTAACGAGTTTAACCCTACGATGAGCTGTCAGACTGCACCAGACACGTCAAGCACCGCTGAGGCCGCTTCGATTGGTATGGGTCGTATAGAACAAGAAGTGTTAGAAGCGATTGGTGAAGACCGTCCAGGGTTTGCTGGTGGTTGGATAAGCAGTTTTGCGTTTACTAAGTTACTTAAAGATATTCGTAAGGACAACATGTTACCACCTGGTAAACATCGCGAGTTGTTACGCTCGCTTGGCTACGATTATCACCCAGCGTTACACAACGGACGCGCTAATAACGTTATACCGTGTGAAGGTGGTAAGCCGCGTATTTATATTCGTGCTGGTCATATTCACAGTAACTTAACGAGTGGTGCGGAGGTTGCGCGATGTTACGCAGCGGCTCAAGGTGATTTATTAGCCCAAACAGTTGACACAACCGTCACTAACGGTTAAAGTATAAAAAAGCGTCACATTCCGTGGCGCTAATTAATAGAGAGTAGGACTATGAGTATATTCGACAAGATAGATGTTTTAGCGATTGAAGCGGGTTGCACTAGTGTAGCCGGTGAAAAAGTTAATTGTCTATGGTCTACAAAAAAAGAAGTGTTGAAGATTAAATTAGATTGGTCAGACTTAGAATTAACTTTACATTTCCCATTCTCTCAATTGATTGAGTGCGACATGTCACTCACCGACATGGTTATTTTCGGTTTTAAACATCACTTGAGAGCGCCTGAACCTGTGCAACCATGTGACGTCACCAATAAATGTTGTAATCAATTCGGGGAGCGTGACGAGATTCAAGCGATTATCGACAAACTCCGTGCGGACGTTGCAGAGCGTGACGAGCGTATCGAGGTGCTCGAACAGGAAGTTGAAGAGCTTAACATTAGATTGAATAGGTTGCGCGAGTATGAAAAACTGTAAAGCGATTCGCTGTAACGACGAGATGCACTGCGGGTGGTGTGGACTTCAATGGGGTGCGTCGGACGACGACCGCCCCGACTGTAAGAAACCCACCGATGTGTTACGCGCTAGACATAACTTAACAAAACAGGAGAAACCTAAATGTCGTATCTTCCCGAAGTCTTAACGCACTCACCGGTTAATACCGAGTTTAAGGTGTATGCACAACTTACCGACCTGGACAAAGCGTGGCAACGTTGCGAGCGCTTCGGGTCTCACGCTATTAAAATTCGTCAGGGTGACGTAGCGGGTGAATGGTTGGTTCGCATAATCCCACATCATGTGGAGATTGACGAAGACGAGTACAACGGTGATGTGCTTCAGGTCGCATTCTCGCTCGCTGGGTTATGTACTATTGGTTACATTACTATAGTATGGTTATTATCATGAGTAACGTGACATTATTAAACGACGGCGGTTGGTACTTTTTAGAACGCGTTACATTCCCCGTTGAGGTTGAGGGTGTTCTCGATCACGTTGAAGGGTTGGGAACATGTGCCAACGTATCTACTATGGAACTTAAACGTATAGGTGCTAAGTTCGACTAGTGTTGTGACGACGATGAGGTGTGGTCGTTTGTTCTCGGTTCAGAATGTGAAATTTGTGAGGTGTACGATGAAATACGAAGAGTTTAAACAGCAAGTAACTGACGTGCTTATCGAGATGGGACAAGTACGTAAAGGTATGTTCAAACCTGAAGCCGTTGAGCTTATCTGCATGATGTGTGCGCATGAGTCGTTGGGCGGTGTGTTACGTGTGCAGATAGGCGGCGGTCCTGCGCGTGGTGTGTTACAGATTGAAGAGCCGACGCACGACAGTATATGGGATAACAGCGATACAATTGCACAGACGTCGAGTGCGTTGGGTATTACTCGCGACTGGTCACACGTTGAAGATGGTGATCGCTATTCGATATTCTTAGCGCGTCATCTTATCGCTATGGATCCTCATCCGATACCTGACGACGTGTTAGGGATGGGTGCGTACGCTAAGCGCGTGTGGAATACCAAAGCGGGTAAAGCAACCGCTGCGCGCTATATATCCGATTGGATGGCGTGGCGAGCGGGGGAATTGTAACATGTCTGTGTTAATGATAATTATAATACTCGTACTTATTGTTAAGTGTGTGTACGATAATGAGTAGCCCGCCTTGTGCGGGTTTTTTACGTTTGATGAGGATAATATTATGAGTTGGGTTAGTACATTGTTAGGTCCTGTCACGAGCTTGTGGAACGGTTATCAAGACCGTAAAGCAACCGAGCAGAATCTTAAAGCTAAGCTCACGGGTGCGAAACAGGATAACGAAGCGCGCGCTGGGTTTAACGATCAAGAGTGGGAAATGTTAGGTAAGTCGCAGAGTGCTGAGTCGTGGACTGATGAGTATGTGACGGTTATTATCACATTGCCGTTGGTACTTGTGTTCGTCTGTACGTTCGTCGCGATACTATTCGCTAAGCCTGAACTACTTGAGGCGAGTGACGCGGCCATTGCGTCCGTTAAGGTGTTGTTACCTAGTTACGATGAGATACTTGAAATCGTGGTACTTGCTGCGGTGGGTATCAAAGGCTTGAAATCTATACGACGTTGAGTTCGTGGCGCTCAGGGGAGAGCGCCTAGTGTTTGTTTACGACCAACCTTTAACGGTTTTTATAGCTCCTAACGATATTGGTTTATAGCCAATATTCTCACAGGACACGCAGAAGTACCGACTATCTTCTACAAACCTATAGTCATCTTCTTCATGATCGCAAGAGTAATTTACTTCTAGTTCTATTTTCTTATCGTGCATGTGACCGTGTATACAGTTACCCCTGTTTAACTCATAGTCTGGTACAGGAACATGTGTTAACCACAGTCCAAACCTTTGCACAACGCCAAACACGTTTACATTCTTGAATTGAAGCGCGTATCTCGGTAAAGAGTGGGCGCAATGATTCCCCATTACGATGTTGACCTTCTGGTATAGTTTCGCATATTCATCTAATCGCCAAAACTCAGATACTTTAAAAAACGTATCGCCTAAGAGCCAAAGTACGTTATTAGACCCACCACAAGACTTGATGTTTTCATGTATTGTTTCATCGTGTTCTTCTTGCGACTTAAAACATGTTCTAAACTTGTTATGTATCCCGTTATGCCCAAAATGCATATCGGCTATAAAATAATGACTCATGATTATCTACCCTCTTTAACGCATTCAACACAACTACAGTTCGACACGTAGCGATAACCAGTGTGACCTTTAGCGCACGGTTTACCTGTACGGTATACAAGCATTTCAAGTTCGCGGGCGTCTTCTTGACTGATAATCATATCAGGGTTAGCGTCCATCATATCGCTAGTAGCGTTACGGTCTCGGCGCGGTGGGTTACATCCTTGACACGATCCATTGTGTACGTTACGTAACGCTCGCTGGTTGCATCGCGGGCAGTCAGTGTCAGGTGTGTACCACGTTTCACCGTTATGTAACGCCTCTTGTCGTGGTGTTAGTTTGGTGCGTTTCTGCTGGCACTCGTAACACTTACCGAGGCGCTTCATACCGTAGTGACCATGTGTTCTACACGGTTGATCAGTTATCGTGTAATCAACACTGGAATTAGCAATTTCGACGAGGCGTTTCATCTCTTGCATTTGCTCGTCTGGTATCTCAAGTACGCGACCAACTGAAGCTTCCGCCCAGTGTTTTCCGTCCTCATCGGTCCATATATATTGTGTATAGCCTTTGTATAAATGCCATAGTGAAATAGCTTTTAATTGCGAGCAACTAACACATTGTTGCGTCTTGGTGTACCGAATAGTGTAACGCGAATTACATTTTTCACACTTTTCACGGTTGTCGTAGAGCCTCGATTTAACTTCACACGCATGCTCGTAGCTCGTTGGATGTGGACAAGGAGAACCGTCAGGGAATTTGTAGTTGTATCTCATTTCTAAACCTTATAATAAATTGTCGTTACGTTGAGTTATTATTATAATGTTTGACTGTAGATATTGTCAATACCCTAGTGTTGGGGTGGATGGGGTTTTGGGTTAGGTGTGGTTGCAGACCAGTGGTGACGCGGGTTCCAGCGTTTTGAGATATTTAACCCTCACGTTTCGCACTTCTTTATATTAATTACTCATTATTATTATACTTATTGTACTTACTATACAGTACACTTCTTCTCTACTCTCTCTTTCTCTTCTATTCTATTCTTATATTTAAAGGGGTAAAGGGGTATAGAGTATAGTATATAGTAATATCAATGACTTAGGATAACCCCGCTGTTTCGATTCGTTGGGTGTACGTATGGGGTGTGGTACGGATTGTTGCGAGACTGTGCGTTTGTGGATATACTGAGCGTATGTTACGAAATGGGCTAGAATGATGATTGTGGAATTGGAAGGACGGTCGGTTGAATTGACCGATGAACAACTTAACGCTTACGACGCGCTTACGAAATTACAACGTGGCGTTGCGCTTGCTTCACTTGCTGGAAACGAACCGGCCGAAGCGCATCGCATCGGCGGCGGGAAATGTAAGAACGAATCGCACCGTAAAGATTTGGGTAATCAGATCCTATCTAATCCTCTCGTGAAGCACTTCCTATCGACAATGGCTGTCGAACCATCACCTGAAATCGCCTCAGCGGTACTCTCACGCGACGAACTCCTCATGGGTCTTACGACCATAGCCCGAACGACCATCGACGACGTGGTGAGCTTTACAGAGCGTCCTAGCGTTGACATGGAATCGGGGCTTGAAGTGTATAACTCTTCGGTACATGTGAAATCAATCGACGAAATACCCGAAGGCGCTCGCAGTGCGATTAAGTCCGTTAAGCAAACTAAAAACGGTTTAGAGATTACGCTGTACGATTCGTTAGCGGCTCGTAAACAAATCGCCGACATGTGTGGATACAACGCACCGACGAAGAGTGAAATCTCAGGACCAGGCGGCGCACCGATACAAACTCAAGACGTACCGGACGAAGAACTCGAAGCGAAATTGAAGGCGTTAGGGTTGGGTCGTTATCATAACCAGTTGGGCGGTAAACGTGACAACTAACACAGCGATTTACGAAACGCTTAAACGCGAAGCAATCGAACAGGCTCGTGAATCTCTTATGGGTTACACGCTCTACACAAACCCAACGTATGAAACGGGCTGGTTCAACGAACTGTTATGTGCTGAACTTGACCAATTCCTTTTAGACGTTGCAGACGGTAAGTCCCCACGCCTTATGATATTCGCACCACCGCGCTCAGGTAAGCTACTAGCGCACGGAACACTTGTACCGACTCCGAACGGTTACGTACAGCACGGTTCGTTACAACCAGGCGACGAGGTATATAAACCTGATGGTTCACCGGTACGAGTGACGGGTGTATCACCTGAAGACAAAGCCAATGTGAAAATAACGTTCACTAACGGCGAGCAAGTAACATGTCATTTAAACCACGAATGGACTTTTTACGATCGTACCAGCAAGAAGACTCGCACCGAAGAGACTCGATGGTTTTTAGGTAAGAATAAATTCGGTCGACAACGCGCAATGTACCAAGGCACTGAAGGTGTTAGAGGTTGTCATTATAACTACCAGTTACCAAACGCTGGTTGTCTCGAAAACACACGTAAAGATTTTATAGTCGATCCGTATGTGTTAGGTGCTTGGCTTGGTGATGGTTCACGTTCTAAACCATGTTTAACGCACGCTGCGTGTGAGACTGAAGTTGTACAAGCTATCGTCGACGCGGGTTATCCGATAACTGCACAGCGCGTACATCCTGACACGGGTGTGATAACAACTTACTTCTCAGGTACGGTCGGTGTCGCTGGTAAGCTCGCGAGAGGGCTCAGTGACATAGGCGTGTACACAGCGAGAGGTTACGCACCAGATAAACACATCCCTGATAAATATCTACTAGGTAGCGTCGAGCAACGTTTAGAGTTGTTAGCCGGTCTAATCGATACAGATGGTCACATCGACGACAAGTCACGAATGATATTTACAAGTTGTGAACGTCCGTTAATCGACAGCGCCTACAAACTTATCGCGTCGTTGGGTATGCGACCGTACATCGTAGAGCACCAACCAAGATTATCAACATCAGGTATACAGGGTCGTAAGGTTTATTGGACTGTTGGTTTTCAACCTACAATGCACGTGCCGTGTCGACTAACTCGAAAAGTTCCGACCAGGTTTGCTAAACAGAATAGAATTTCTATAAAATCCGTTGAAATGGTTGAACCTGTGAAAGGTAAGTGTATACAGGTTGACAGTGATGATGGGCTCTACGTTGTTGGTACGCGTCACGTTGTAACGCATAATAGTGAGCTAGCTTCACGACGTCTACCAGCTTACACGCTCGGTAAATATCCTAACTGGAACATCATCGCCGCGTCGTACGCCTCACCGCTCGCGTTCAAAATGTCACGTGATACACAACGCATTGTGAAATCAGAGCACCATGTGGACGTATTCCCCGACGCTCAAATGGGCACTCTTAAATCTGATGCCCGTACATCGGTAGACGAATGGGAAACGATTAAAGCAGACGGCTCGCTTGCTGGTGGTACGTATCGTGCGGCTGGCGTGGGTGGTGGTATCACCGGTCAAGGTATGAACATCGGTATCATTGACGACCCCGCAAAAGATTACAAAGAAGCGTCGAGTCCTGCGTACCAAGAGACTGTTATCGATTGGTACGAAACGACGTTCTACACTCGACGCGACCCGAAGGTCAACGGGATAATCATCATTTTAACGCGTTGGCACAAGAACGACTTAGCCGGTCAGTTACTTGAACGAGCGCGTGAGGGCGGAGAAGAGCTCCGTGTCGTTTCGTTCCCCATGGAGTGGGACAGCGACGAACCAGAGCGCCACGAGCTCAACGGGGATACGTACACGTTACGTCAACCTGGGGAAATACTATTCCCTGAGCGTATGCCGCAAGGTTTCGTAGACCAGTGTAAGGCGTCAGGCTCGCTCACATGGAACGCGTTGTATCAGCAACGACCCACCGCCAAAGGTGGTTCACTCATCAAGTCTGAATGGTTTGGTGAGTACGATATACTCCCTAAGATGAAATTCTCGTACATCATCGGCGATACGGCCCAGAAGACGAAAGAACGAAACGATTTCTCAGTGTTCGAACATTGGGGTCTCGGTAATGACGGGTACTTGTATCTCATCGATATGATACGCGGTAAGTGGGAAAGCGACGAGCTGAAGAAACGATGTGTCGCGTTCTGGCAAAAAGCTAAACACATTCACGGTTTGTCGTGTCGTAAGTTAATGGTCGAGGACAAAGCGAGCGGTACAGGTTTGATACAACAGATACGTAAATCCACAAAACCGTTAATACCTGTCATGGCGATACAGCGTAACACCGATAAGTTGACACGCTTCATGGACGTGCAGGGTTATATTGAATCAGGCTATGTGAAATTACCGAAGGATGCGCCGTGGCTTAACGATTTCTTAGCGGAGTGTGAGGGGCTTCAAAGTGACTTCAAAACCCACGATGACCAAATCGACCCGATGATTGACGCTATTGACCAAATGCTCGACCATAAGCGCCCATCGTTGAAAGACTGGGTTAAATAGCCCTAAGCGCGCGACGTCGTTTAACTTCACGCGTTACGCGCAATTCATGTTGAAAGCATAGACCACGCGCCACACGCTCATAGTAACCCATGGTGTCATATGCGAATCGCGGTATAGGTTGTTCGAAGCGTGACTTACGTTCACGCTTTTTGTACGCTTCTCGGTTGTCGGTTATTTGCATCTCATCGCCTTTTTAAGTTTGTATCGTTTACCGACAATCATCATAATTGTTCGGTCCATTTCACGTGCTAGAAGCTCGTTGTCGTCACACGTTAAGATCCGTTCACACTCTTCAGGTGTGTAACGCGCTCGACGTATGCGGAATTTATACCTGTGAATTTGCTGGCCGATAGCGTTGTAAGTCCTACCGAGTCGCTCCGCTATCTGCGCGATTGAATACTCTTCACTTTCGACCATTTCACGCATGATACGTATTTCAGTTGTCGTGTACTCTTCGTTGTTACGGTTAGTCACGTTTCACCCAACCGTTTTGTTCTTTAGCGTAACACCCGTCGAAAGCTATGAACTTAGTTTCAACACTCGTGATCTCTTCGTAATTGTTACAAACCCATTCTTCGTAAGTGTTTATCGACCATACGAATGACACGCATACTGCGACGAATATAATAGCGAATATTAACTCATGTTTTGTTTGGTAGTGCATAAATCACCTGTTGTTTGTTTCGTTTCGATGTAATGAATAATACACCTTAGTGACGGTACGGTCAACACTTAAATACAAATAAATTTAAAATATTCCACTCAGGTGATATACTCTTAATAATTCCGATTCATTGAGTACCGTATAACATGACCGACATCGTACCAATACCACCACCGACGCTTGACGGGCTTAGTAACGTTATGACCGGTCTAGGTGGTGCAAACTCTAAACGCTCTCACAACAAGTGGGACTACCCGCTGTTTAACGACTTCTCGACCTTAGATGCATGTTACACGTCTAACTGGATAGCCCGTAAAATTGTGGACATACCCGCCGAGGATATGACGCGCGAATGGCGTCGTATCAAGTGTGACGGCGCTGAAGAAATCACAGCGTACGAAGCGCGCGTTGGGATGCGTCCGAAAGTGCAAGAGGCTGTTAGCTGGGGTCGTTTGTACGGTGGTGGTGGTATCTTGATGTTAACCGACCAGGACTTAACGAAACCGTTGCGAGTCGAGCTAATCAAGCGTGACGGGCTTAAAGGTCTTAAAGTGTTCGACCGGTACGATATGCAAGCCGGTACGATTAACACGTGGGACATTCTTGCTGAGAACTATTTGAAACCTGAATTCTACACGGTGCGTGGCGGTGCGATGCAAATTCATCATAGTCACTTCGCACGTTTCACCGGTGAGCGTTTACCGCTACGTATGCAGCAACAAACGCAAGGTTGGGGTGACTCAACGCTTCGTAAGTGTATCGAAGATATTACCGATATGGTTGCCGCGAAGGACGGTATCGCTGAGCTGATGCAAGAAGCGAACATTGATATAATCACACGTAACGGCCTAGCAGACGAGTTAAGCACCGACCAGGACGATATGATTACCAAGCGTTACCAGATGTTCAGCCTTATGAAGTCATCGATACAAATGGCATTACTTGACGGTGGTGACGGTGCGGGTGGTGGTACGGCCGAGAAATTTGAACGAGCCACGTTAAACCTGTCGGGTGTTGCGCCGATTATCGAACAGTTCGTTACGTGGATTTCAGGTGCGGCAGACATACCGGTCACACGTATGTTTGGTACTAGTGCTAAAGGCATGAACGCCACAGGTGAGGGTGACGACAAGAATTACAACAATTCGATTCGCGCTCAACAGACTAGCTATCTACACGAACCGATGCGAATACTTGACGAGGTGTTAGTCCGTAGCGCGTTGGGTCGCTTCCCTGACGAGTACGACTATGTGTGGAATCCGCTGGCACTACCCAACGACCTTGAGCACGCCCAGGCTGAGAAGCTGCGAGCCGATAAACATTCGTTGTACTTAGCTGAAGGCATCGTACAGAAGTCGCAGGTTATGCGTGAACTCCAAGCAAACGAAGAGTACCAGTACGATGACGACGAGCTTGAAGAATTAGAAGAACTTGAAGAAGGTAACATGTTCGAAGAGATGCCAAGTGCTGAAGACGACCCGATGCGTTACGCAGAAGAGCAAGTTAAGAAGAATGAAGCCCCGTAACGGGGCTACTTGTTATAAAATTGATTGGTGTTATTAACGCTTGTCGTTAATTCAACGGTGCCAAGGTTCCAAATTTTCTTAACCCATGATGTACCCGTGTAATACATGTCATGGTTGTAAAAACTATTGGTCGATTTTTGAAGTATTACTTCATTACCGTTTACAACGTCTTTAACGACTGTTAAGAATTGTTTATCACCACTCTTCCGAGTCTGTATTACAAGCACATCACCCTTAGATGGCGGTGTCGAACCCATGATATTTAGGTGTGATAACTCTACGTTCATCACACCAACCCCCAAAGTTTTAAACGTTTCTCGTAGCACTCTACGAGTGTTTCGTCTTGTTGACCGAGCCAGTCGGCAAACGCTATTATTTTTGCTGCGGTGTGTTTCATTGCACTTCCTCCCAGTGACCCTCATCGTTCAAATGGGGGCAGGCTGAATAAGACGGTCCCATAATGTAAATAGTGTCCCCGTCATCGTCTATAATTATTTCGTCGACACCATCCTGTTCAACATGGTAAATTTTACCCGCCGTTATATATTCACAACTTGTATAACTAGTCTTAACCTTCATATTTCTACTCACTTATTTAATTGACTGTAACGTCACTATATACACACTCGCGCAACGTGTCAACACTTGTTATACTGTGAATATACCAACGAACCGAGCAGCATCATGACGAGCGCCGAACTATTACAACAGCAACTAGCGACCAGCAAGCGCCGCAAACCGAAAGGCGTTAAGCAAGACTTACAAGCGGGCGCAACGTATCACACAGAGTTACGCCGTATCGTGCGTGAAGTGCGTAAAGACATCGATACGCATGTGATGAGCGCCGTTAAGTCGACAAGTTTTGAATACATTGCCGACGGTGTATCGACTCACGTCGTTATGGACTCGTACGTCGACGTTATCGCAGGGGCGTTAAAACTCGTTAGGGAGCGTTGGTCAAGTCCACAGTTTAACGCACTTGCGACTCGTATCACGCGTAAGTTCGTTACGACGGCTAACAACTCAAACGCTGAACGTACTAAACGCGACCTGGGTATCGACGTGTTTGTCGACAACTCAGAGTTGCGCGACTACGTACAAGCATCGATATATGATAATGTTCGTTTAATCGAATCGATACCGGCTCAATACTTGACGCAAGTCGATAGTATCGTGCTATCGGGTGTCAGATCCGGCAGTAGACCTAATACAATAGCGAAACAGCTCCAGCGTCAATTCGGCGTTACAGAGCGTCGCGCTAAACTTATAGCGAGAGACCAGTCAAATAAAATCAATTCAAATCTTTCTAAAATGAGAATGACTAATGCGGGTTTCGAGTATTTCCGCTGGGAGACTTCACACGACGAGAGGGTTCGCGATAGACATAAACATGTGTCTGAACGTGTAACCGCTTACGGCGAGGGTGTGTTTAGATTTGATAACCCTCCTATAGTAGATCAGAACGCACCTCAATTACCAGGTGAACCGATCCAATGCCGCTGCATAGCTATACCGATAAGTGGTGAAGAAGTCGCAGAAAACCAACGTAAAGGTTTGACTAACCCTAGTGTAAAACGTTAATATACACATCGTGGCTACCTTTAGCGGGGGAATATCGGAACACAGAACCGACCGCCACAAACCTTCCATTTCTGTGCAACTACTCTGTGGTGGTTAAAATGAATATCATATCTAGAAAAGAAGCAAAAGCGAAAAACCTTACCCGTTATTACACTGGTGAACCTTGCAAGTACGGTCATGTTGATGAGCGTAGAGTCAGTAATAGTGATTGTATGTCGTGCAGACGTAAACGATATAAAACATACGCGTCTAAGAATCAAGAAAAGGTTAAAGCTAGGGCTAAAAAATACCGTGAAAACAATAAGGATAAAATTCAAGAGTATTACGATAAAAACAAAAATCGAATAGCTAAACTTAAAAGAGAATATCAGGTTGAGAACGCTCAAAAAATAAAAGAATACCAAAGAGAATGGACGAAAAACAACCGTGAATATATTAGAGGTTACGTTAATGAAAAGAACAAAAACGATCCAATCAGGAAAATTTCTAACCATAGTAGAAGTATGATCTATAGGATAATGAAAAGTACAGGTGGAAAGAAGGTGAACAATACTTCTGATATTGTAGGCTACACGTCAAAAGAATTAAAAGAGTATTTAGAGTCTTTATTTCTTGACGGTATGACGTGGGAAAACCACGGTGAATGGCATATCGATCACATTGTACCTGTATCATGGTGGTTAAAGAACGGTGTTACAGACCCTACGATGGTCAACGATTTATTAAACTTACAACCACTGTGGGCTAAAGATAATTTAGCTAAGTCCGATAAACTGATATAAAAAAAAGGGCGCTTATTGCGCCCCGTCTAGTTACTGTCCACACTGCGTCGAGTAATTTTCGTACTCTTTGAACAACCGTTCAGCTTCGTCTAGCTCTTCCATTTCTAAAGCCGCTTGATAAGCGCGATACATTTCGTCGCGCTTCTTTACGTACCAGTCTTTATTTGGCATTACCGTTCAACTCCTCTTCGATTAGATGTGCGTAACCCTTAATGTCGTGCCACGAATCTGTGTGATTTGGATCACCGTTTAAAATGCGTCCCACTTTGTGCTGTATCATTTCAAGCGCTTCACGTTGTGACGGTGTTAGTTTCGACCAGTTACTTGTAGAGCGCATCACGCTTTTCAACTCTTGCATTATATCCGCACCGTCTTTAAACGTACCGTAACGATTTCCACGCTCTTCGACTGTCGCGTCGATACCTGTCGATGACGCTTCAAACTCACCTTGCTTAATATAATTAGCAGCCATACTATCGCTGATTTTAATAGCGGGTTCCCAATCCGACATGTTTATAATGATATACTCACACCATTTCTCGTCGTCATGATAGTAATAATCGCAATCTTCACGTTTTAATAACGGGTGGGTTAACGACTCATTGTAACGATACTCAACATCACCACACAATTCAAAATCTCCGTGTGTCCATACTTCACCATCGTAGTAGTCCGGTGAGAAATGTTCGGACAGGTCTACAGTGTGGTATGAAAACGGTATCGTCGGGTTGGCGAAACAAACATTACCGTCATCGTACAGTGTAACATGGTTCGCTTGGTACATCGTTGTCGGCCATTCCGTAACGTGTTGTTTAATAAATTCTAGACTGTTCATACTCGACCCTCTTCGTATCGACCTATACGTAAATTCAATATCATTAAGTAACTTGACATGTATATTAGTTGAGTACGTAACATTTTTAAATCCTCCTCGTTGAAATTTTTAATTTTATCTGAATCCAAGAATACTGTTAATTTATCGGTTTTAAGTTTCAACTCGTCACGTTCTTTAATTAAACGTTCCGCGTATGGTTCGACGCTCATCGTCCTGTAACCCTTTATTTAATTGACTGAACCGTCACTATAGGGTATATAATAAAAATTTGCAAGTATTATTATTAACGCGTTATACTGTACCTAATGAACTTATAGGTGATACGAAAGTGTTGAGAGTACAAGTTAACGACAAAGTTAGTTATTCCATAACTAAACGAACTTATACGGATGAAGGTTTCCTTTCCGTACCTGGTCGTGTCGCTCGTATAGGTATACAACAATACCTTGCTAACGAGTTAGGTTTAACTGATAGAACACCTAACCAAATCGTAAACGTTTACCGCCCACCTGAAGAAGTATTCAACCCCGATTCACTAGCGTCATACGATACGCGCGACGTAACGTTAGAACATCCTAACGAGATGGTTAACGCCGATAACTATAATTCCACAACTGTGGGTTTAGTGCATGGCGCAGCTTATCGGGACGGCGATTTCGTAACAGCTAACATAATTGTTAAGTCGAAAGACGCGATAAAAGCCGTTGAGTCTGGTAAAGTACAACTATCAGCCGGTTACACAGCTGTTTACAGTGAAGAAAAGGGTGTTACGGACGACGGGCAAAATTACGATTTTGTACAACGAGATATAAAAATTAACCATGTGGCCATATGTGACCGTGCAAGAGCGGGAGCACAGGCCAGATTATTCGACAACCACGGAGTAAAAACCATGAACAAGGTAACACTTGACGCTGGTCGCTCAATCGAGATTGAAGATGCTGCGGTTGCCGCACTCGTTACAGATTCGATTGCACGATTAGAGAAACAAGTCACCGATGCTCAAGCCGCTATCGACGCAGCAACCGCAGAGCGTGACACTATCGCCGAGAAACTTACAGCCGCTGAACTAGCTACAAGCGACGAAGCAATCGCCAAGCGCGTTGCAGACGTTGCGAGCGTGCAGTCTCAAGCGCGTAAAGTTGCGGGTGATAAATTCACATGTGAAAGTGTGGACACATTAACGATTCAACGCGAAGCGCTTAAAGTTGTGCGTGACAGTGTTGACTGGTCTGAAAAAGCCGAAGCGTATGTACAAGCCGCTTTCGACATGGCCGTTGCGGACGCTGAAGCGACCCCAGCACATAAACCGACCGAACAACACGCGTTACTCGCACAAGATGCAGCGAACGGTACAGGGCAGCAAGAAGCTCCACAATTAACGCGTGACCAAGCTTACGCACAGAAACTTTACAAACAATCGGAGCGTATCTAATGGCTATCGTAGGTGGATATACATTAAATCATAACGCAGCGTATGCTGGTATGGTTGCGGACGGTCAGTTACTTAACTCTGTTTCACGAGTTAACAAAGGTACTGACAACATTTTATTTGGTAAAGGTTTAGTGTCTGACGGTGAAGACGGCGCAAAACTACCTGTACCAGCTTCAACTGCTGCGCAGTTCAACGGCGTGTTAAAACGCGAGTTAAACCGCGCACACACTGACGCAGACCCGCAAGGTGCGTTACCTAAGTACGACATGACTGTCGTTACAGAAGGTGTTATCTGGGTTACAGTGCTTGACACAGTTGCTAAAGACGCACCTGTGTATTTACGTGTGGGCGCTACAGACGCGGGTGACTTCTCAGGTATCGCAGGTACTGGTGACACTGCGGGTGTGCTTTTACCAAACGCAAAATTCTTAACCGCTGGTGATGCTGGCGACTTGGTTAAAATCTCACTAGGGTTAGGTGGATAACATGAACACTAACAAAGTTACAGTGACGCTTGACACTCAATTCAAGCAACCAGTATGGTTAGGTGGTAAAACACAAGTAAGCTTCGATTCGACAATCCCGACTATGGATGACGGTATCGGTTTTTACATTTCACAGCTTGCACACTTAGAGTCTACACTCTACGAAACACCTTACGCGGCCATCGACTACGCAACGCTCGTACCGTTCATGACTGACGTACCAGAGTGGGCAGACGAGTGGAATTATATTTCTTACGATGCTGTAACGATGGGTAAATTCATCGGTTCGAGCGCGAAAGACTTACCACGTGTTACAGTTAATCCTGTTAAAAGTAAGGTTCCAATCGGTTATGCTGGTATTGGTTACGACTTCTCACTTGATGAGTTACGTAAAACCGCACAGTTGCGTATGCCTATCGACACTACTAAAGCGCAGGTTGCTCTACGTGGTGCACAGGAGCACCAACAACGTGTGGCTTACTTCGGTGATGAATCTCGTGGTATGACAGGTCTGTTTAACAACCCTAACTTAGCGCTAGATAACTCGGTTGTTGATTGGGATACTGCTACAGGTCAAGAAATCGTTGACGACATGAACAGTTTACTAATTAAAGTGTGGACTGGTTCTAAATCGATTCACCTACCTAACACGCTAGTAATGACCCCAGACCGTTACGCGATTCTATCTAGTCGCCGCATGGATTCGGGTACTGATACAACTATTTTACAGTTCTTTATGCGAAATAATTTGTACACTACTCGTACTAAACGCGACATTATGATCGAGCCACGTTACCAACTTGAAGCCGCTGAACTAGCTGCTGCCGGTGTTAGTAACGGTGGTAAAGACCGTATGATGGCTTACGAGATGAATCCACAAAATTTAGCTTTAGCTAATCCGATCCCATTCCGTCAAACAGCGCCTCAAATCCAAGGTTTGAACATCGCTGTAGATTGTGAATATAAAATGTCGGGTGTTGAGTTCCGCTTCCCGTTCTCAGGTGCTTACCGCGACGCGGTGTAAAAACTAATTAACTCGCTGCGGACTCACGTGGAAGGCCCGCCACACCGCAGCGAGTTATACTAATCATCGGGTCGAGGGCTAATATCATGTTATTGAAAAATAATTCAGCACGTTTAATTACTGTTAACAAATCATTAGACGTTAAGTACGACATCTTACCTGGTAAAAACCCTGCGGTTGAAGTACCTTGCGAGTTGTGTAAATCTGATTTCGTTAAATCGTTAATCAACAATGGTTCGTTAATCGTACAATCTGGTTCGGTTGAGGTGTTAGCTAACCCAACTAAACCGGACTTACCGAAACCTAAAGCGCTTGACGATACTGACAGCGGTGAATCGTTATATACAGACTTCGACAAAGCGCAATTAGTTGCACAGTGTGAAGCGCGTGACATTGAAGTAGGTTCACGTGACACTAAGAACGACCTTGTCGCTAAGCTTGAAGCTGCGGACGAGTAATAACTCATAGTTGACTGACTGTTGGGCTGCTATATGTAGCCCTTTTTTATACTTGGAGATTGTAAAATGGCTGATACTTTACCAGACGTAACGCTACCCGCTAAAACACCTGTGGATTTATACGCCGCAACGGGTATAACGGTCGGTACGCAAGTTAACGTTCAAAACTTGACGAGCGGTGACGTACGTGTACACGTTGGCGCAACAGAGCCGACGCTAGGTGTTTCGGGTTCAGGGTTACTCGTACCCGGTCAGAGTGGTGAAAATACACAAGGTGATTCGGGTCTTTGGGCGTGGAGCATTACCGGCGGGGCTGTACAAGTTACCGAGGTTGTGTGATGGCTTTCCTACCTGGAGTCGTACCGAACCGCGATAAAGTATTGTTTGGCGCGTTAGGTGATATTGTAACGTCAGACCCGTCAACACCTGAAATAGTCAACCATGTCGCTAATCTTAACGGTGATAACCAATGGTGGTTATTAACTGAAACAATCACAATCCCTTCGGGCGCTAAAATACGTTTTAAAATGGTTGGTGTGACTGAGGTTTCATACATCTCTGAAATACTTTTCGGTGAAAACGAAAGTGAAACGGTGAGGACAAGATTATATCTGAGCGCTGCTGACTCAAGACCACCTTACATAAAAGCTAAAGGTGATGTGGTAGGTACTGTCGACGGTGTCGATATGAATGAATCGTATCCGTTAGACGGACTAGTTCACCAAGTTGAACTAACAGTAAATGACACGTATTACGTAAAAGACATCGGTTCTCGTGACGGTACACCGACTTACTTCTTAAAAGGTTCTGTGTTTGAATTTGAAGTTGAGGTTAATGGTGTCGTAACTCATTCAATACCACTTAACAATAAAGAACAAGGTGCGAGTCAACTAGCCAGTGTCGGTAATGTTAACGCAACCATGCCTAATTATAACATTGACGTTTGGAGCGTATTAGAATGATCCCTGATTGGCGAAATATTAAATCGACCGATGCGATGATTTTACAGATTATCAACGGTCGTCGCGCTTTATGTACTCAGACGTATGATGAAGCGAATAAAAAGCAATCTGTACAGTGGGAAGCGTCTCGACTCGTTACGCTCGCTTCGGGTGAGGCAGCGACGTCGATATTACTCACTGGTTCACAAACTGTGGATTTAAAAAAGCGCGAATTTGCGTATCGTAAAGCGGGTGTCGTAGCGCGTGTTTATAAAAACCCGACATACACTGGTGGTACTGAAGACGCGTTATATAACCTTAACACGTCGGGTGGCTTACCAGAAACTAAGCTCCTTACTGGTTTTACGTTGACTGATAACGGTGTAGAGTGCGCTGCGCCTATTTACGCGATTGGGCCCGACACAAACCAGACGACCGGTGCGAGCACAACAGCTCACGCAACGAATCGAATTTTAGAACCTAACACAGCTTATCTATTAACCTTCGAATCGCTCGACGCAGCGGAACAAGACGTTGCAGCGCGTATCGAGTTTTACGAGGGTGGTTTAGATTTACCGAATGGTGACTTACTATGAGTGTGGAAATTACACAAGAAATAATCGACGCGTTTCGCGATGACGAACCAGCGTTTAGTGATGTTACGAAATGGCCTGACAGTGTGATACGTAAGGCGTTTTGTGAAGCGTTCCCTGAATGCGGTGGTCGCGGTTGGGGCGCGTTTGACGTGACAGATTGTCAGAACTTTAAACGTCGCGGCGTGTTCTTATTCGCTGCGCACTGGTTAAGTGTTACATATAACACAGGTAACGCTGCAACAGACCCGACCGCAATTAACGCCACAGCGCGTTTAAACGTTGCTGCTAAGTCAATACGTGACGAGTCTGTTACGTTCAGGGTCGGTGCAATCCAGTCGACACAGGATGATTATTTGAGCCTCACAAACTACGGTGTTCAATATCTTCGCTTAAGACGCCGTGCGGGCATGGGTGCTCGCGCTGTATAGCGCTTCAAGCTCTCGACGTGCTTCGAGTTCGTCGAGACGCTTTTTAATCGCGACACGTTTCGCGTTTGCTTTATGTTCGCGACTTCTCGCCACTGAACAATCGACACACTTATCATTCGACACGTAACGTAACTTATGACCATGTTTACACACGTGGAAATAAACGGGTATGTCGAGTTTTTGACACTCTTCTTTCGTCATTTTATTGACAGTTACTTTACGATGTATCGCCGCCGAATCACCATCTAGATTGTATCTACTCATCGCTTTGGTTCCCATTGGTTAGCGTAATTACTTAGTTTACTACGACTAATACCTAACATTCTAGCCGCTTTCGATACGTTACCGTAACACTCTATTAATGCAGCGTCGTACATTTTACGTTTCATAACGTCCAGCGCGTCACCTTCGTTCGCTACGATGAACGCTCGTAATTGTTCCGTTGTCATTCTCTATCTCCACAATTTTACTGTACGGAAAGTGTAACGCTTAGTGACGGTTACGTCAAGTATTTAATGGGGTGGGTGTAGGGTGTTGTAAGTATTTGAATTTAAAGCGATACCCCGAAAACGGGTAAAATCCCGAACTTTCTCACTCTCTTAGTAATACTCTCAATATTATTATTATGATTATGATATATACCTATATATTACTGTTATGCTCTCTACTATCTATTCTTATATTTATAGGGGTAAAGGGGTAAAGAGTGTATAGTATTATAAGTATCAAGGACTTAGGACAACCCCGCACCGTCACCCCGGAAGTATTTAAACGGGGTCGATTGCAACAACCCTAAATTGTGAATATACTAAGCACTAGTGACCATGGGAGATTTAACATGACTGACGACTACGAACCACTTTTACGAGAAGCTTTACAGATATGTGAAGATATAGACGCACTATTACGCGAAGTAACACGCCGCATCATGGTCGAACGCACACCATCGAAATGATAAAAACTACCGTAACAGGCGCAGACGACGCCATCGCCCAAATAACTCGCGAGCTTGAAAAACTCAAAGTTGATAAGTTCGTGACGGTCGGAATACACGAAGACGCCGGAAACCACGACAGCGACGATATTACAAACGCGTCGTTAGGTGCGATACATGAGTTCGGCGCAGAGGTTAATCACCCGGGCGGTACGTCTTACGGTTACGCGTCGAAAGCCGCAGCGAATCGAAACGAAGTTAGGTTTTTAAAATCGGGTAGCGGTTACATGGAGCTTGGTGTAACTGGACCACATACGGTAAGTATCCCTGCGCGACCGTGGCTTAACCCTGGCGTAGCGTCAGGTGACGAAGAGTATTTAAAAATTATAGAGCGTGTAATCGCGTCGGGTGAACCGCTCGACAAGGCGCTCGAACAAATCGGAGTCGTAGCGGTCGGCATGGTTCAAAAGTACATGACTGACTTAAAGACCCCACCAAACGCGCCGAGCACGATTAAAGCGAAAGGGTCGTCTAACCCGCTAATCGACAGCGGCGCACTGAGACAAAGCGTAACGTATAAAGTTACATCAACTAAACCAACTGAGGGTTTGTAAAATGGCTATGAGTGAATTTAAAGTGGACGTTTCAGTACGTCACATATGGTTTATTAAGTTAATCAATATCCCGCTCGTTACGTTTGGTTTCAAACCTTACGTGCCTAAATTCTGTATGGTTGTTAGTAAACCGTATTCATCCGAGGTGATTGGACCATGAGTGAAGACGATAAAGAATTTTTAATATTTATTTTGGTGTCAGCGGCATTCTCTGCGTTGATTTTATTTATTGGGTTTTCTAGTGCTGATTCTATGGTTGAGTCTATCTACGAATCATTACCCTACTTGGATTGTAAAAATCATGATTAACGACGACTATGAACCTATTATCACGAACGAGGAAGATTGGCCGATATGAGCAGTTTAGACATGATGGGTTTTGTAGACCCTGTATTCACATCGATACCAGCGACACGCACGTCTAAAACGGGTGGTGGTTACGTTGACGGGATTTATCAAGAGGGTGTAGAGTCCACAACGCCACACACTGTGAACATACAACCCGCAACGGACAGAGAAATCGAAGCGCTTGAAAAAGGCGGTGAACGTATCAAAGACGCTCGCGTGTTACATATTAACGACGGAATCGACGCGAGTATATCACCCTCAGACGTTTGGGAATTTAACGACCAACGTTACAAATGCCACGAGTTAGATAACCGTTATTGGCGTAACTACTGTCGAGCTGTGGTTAGTCGAATCGATAACCAATAGCGTACAGCGTTACGTGGTGTTATACTGTGAATATTATTACTAATGCGTGTAACACATTATGAGTGTACTTTTAGATATTATACTGTTGGTTGGTTTACTCACCATTTGTACGGCGATATATAAAATGTTAAAGCATTTAGGTATCTGCGTATTTTGGGCTAGTCGTGACACAATTTGGGTCGCTCGTAACTTACGAGAAGGTGTGACATTCAAACAAGCGTTTTTACCAATCGTAAAAATGTACTTCAAAACGATTTATAGAACTCACAATTTACGTTTGTCGGGTTGCGAGCGTACTTCATGAATCGTTTAGAGCTATTCAATATACTGCTACCAATCGTCCGTAGTGTGACGGGTGTAAGTGAGGTCATACTCGCTAATCAAGTGCGCTCGGACGGCACAGGTATTACTTCCCCGTCGGGTGAGTACATCACGATTGAGCCGAAACAATCCGTTTCGCAACGTGGTCAAGCTAACATCTATCGAACCAACTCATCGACAGCGCAATCGCTAGACGTTAGCGTACGCGCTCAAATCATCGTAGAAGCCGACGTAAACGTTTATCGTGGTGTTGACGCCATTAGTCGCGTAGAATCCCTCATAGAGTGTAACAAGCTCCCTGACGTATCAAACGCGTTACGAGCGAACGGTGTCGGTTGGCAACGTGTAAGTACGCCGAACAACCTCACACGTATGCAGTCGGGAAACCCTGAACAACGCGCACAGTGTTACATCTATTTATATTACGAAACAACTTCACAAGCTACGATTAACTCTATCGAGTCGGCTAGCTGGGAAATACAAAACGAAGACGCTCAAATTGTGGCGTCTGGTTCAACAGATTAGGAGCTGGTCACATGGCCGATATTAAAATCACAAACTTACCGCTCGGTACGGACATAGCTGACGACGACGAGCTTTTATATATTGACGTTAGCGACCAGACAGCAGGACCCGACGGTACTGATAAGCGTGTACTTATTGGTTCACTACGTAATATCGTTGAGCGTAACGCCACGACTGAAGACTTAATCGCGTCGGACTTATCGTCTTTCGCCGTCGGTAAGTCCATCACCACAGTGGGTTTTTACGAATCGGGTGACGGTGGTGATGCTCAATGGGTTAAGACTGCTGACACTGACACATCTAGTCAAACACCAGCACAGTTAGGCGACGCTAAGTTTACCGATTCTGATGGCGCTGTTTGGGAGTTATCCTCCTCTAGATTCTCTGCTGCTTCTATTGGTTACTATGACGGTGATGATTTCTCCGAGTACATGAGTTGTATTTTGGCGGCAAATAATAGAGGTAAAACATTTATATTTGACAATATAAATCACTCAACAAGCGGTCCGTTAATTTTAAGCGCAGGATTTAAGTGTGAAACTATGAGTGAAGCAGTGATAACTCCTAACGCTGGTTTTTCAGGGGACGGTGTTATTATTGAGTCTGGGTTTAGCTCCGCTATAACTTTACCTAGAATTACTGATTTTAGTGAGGGGTCTGCGATTACTTTGTACGGGTCTAATCTGGCCGATATGAAAATAAACAGGATAGCAAGATGTAAAAACGCAATAAAGCTGAAAACAACGTCTGACACCTTTGAGAACTCCAAGCTGTTAGACTCAAGAATTGACGTAATGTTTATCGCTACCTGTGAAAACGCTATATTATGGGAGTCTGACAGCCATGAAAATGTAATGCAGGGTAATGAAGTTTATGTAAACTTTATTACCCAAACTAATAATGCTTGCATATTCAAAGATACAACCCCACACACCCAACAAGCTGATTGGGACAGTAATAAAGTCCAGATACAGGCATTTGACCCTTTAGGGTTGGATGTTCAAAGGTTATTAGTTAATGAATCATCCTTTGGTGTACCAAGACTTTCATTTAAGGTTGAATCTTGGCTTGGTGGTTTTGATGGCGTAAGCCCTAAAATAATAGAGGGCGAGTTTAACCAATCAAGTATTGAACTTTCCCCTGTTCAGCAAATAATGAAAGAATGGATTTATTTCAGCGGACGACAGAACAATATAAAGTTAAAAACAAGAATGGACTTAGCAAACACTCCGATAACAGCGGAAAATTCGTCAAATCCGAACGGATTTAACTCAGGTTTCCACCTTGACCGCGGGGAGTCTTTAGTTAGGTTTACTAGTGTTGGGGATATGGCGCCAGGACAGACAACTACATATTATGCTTACCATGTATTGCTGGGAGGTCAAGGGGTGAATTCTAGAGGTAGGGCGGACAGCTATATTGATATAAAGCAGGCAGCGATAAAGCCTTACTCACTATCTTTTTCAGCTTACTCAAACTCGATAAACGTTGAAAACGAGATAATAATAAGAGTTACCAACACTTCAAACACGACAATAGTTTCAGGTACTAGTTTCGATGTGTTTTTGAAAGTTGAATAAACCCTAACACTAGCGCTACACACCTAACAGTTGTATACTGTTAGGTGATTGCAATCAGGAGCATTTTAAAATGTCATACGATATAAATAACATTGTACCTATCAACGTGTCGATTTCCCCGACCGGTTTAGGTACTGCTAATTTTGGGAGTGCAACACTATTCGCTCCTGAGTCAGAATTACCAGTCGGTTTCGATACAGATACCCGACGCGTTTACACATCGCTATCAGATTTATCTGTGGACTTCGCGAGCACAACCGAAACGTACCAAGCGGCTAGTAAATGGTTGGGTGGTACACCTTCTATGAACGAGTTAACTGTTTACGGTGTCGACTCAACCGACGCAGACTGGGCGACTACTCTTAACAAAGCGCGTAACGAGTTTTGGTGGTTTTACACCTTCGTAACTGCTGACGTTTACGCATCTGTTACAGACGCTACGGAAGTTGCAACGTGGTGTAACGACAATTCGTCATGGTTTCAAAACTGTCAGACGGGCGCTAACTCTACGGCGATACGTGATATTAGCGACGATACAGACATTGCCACTGCGTTCACTACGTCAGGTTATCGATTCGCCGGTACGCTTGCGCACGCTACAGACCCTTACGCCGGTATCGCACTATGTAAACTATTCGCTAAGGTTAATTACAACGTTACAAACTCAACGATTACCGGTGAAGGTAAAGTGTTGAGTGGTGTTGCGGGTGAAGACTTGACGGGTACAGCGTACGCAGCGATGAATCTACCGACTAAAAAATGTCAATTCTATACGCGAGTAGAGAATAAAGGTTCGGTAGACTTAGGGCGTGTAATTAACACATGGTCACATAGTTCGTTCGGTGAATTTATGGATGATGTGATCAATCTTGAAGCATTTGTAAATGCGATTGGTGTGCAACTGTATAACACAGTGTTTAACCAACCGACTAAACTCGGCCAAGACGTTGTAGGTCAATCGGTACTTATCGGCGCGGCTAAAGCTATATGTGAACTTTACATTCGTAACGGTTACTTAGGTCCGCGTAATTACACCGACCCTGACGATGGTATCGAAAAATATACCGAAGGTTACGAGATCTTAACGCAACCCGAAGAGATTTTAAATCTAACCGACGCGCAACGTGACGACCGTGAATCAGCACCGTTACGTATCCGTGTATTCCGTAAAGGTGCGATACATTCTGTACCTGTTGACATTTCTGTTTATTAAGGAGTCATTAAAATGGCCTTGCAAAATTATGGTACTGACTCGTTTGTTCTATCTATAAACAGTCGTGTGATTACAGACTTCGGTGAGACCGCTTCACCGTTTCAAGACGCACCGATCAACCCAGCTAGCCAACTACGACAGGGTTTAGGTGGTGGTGCTGTACGTTTAGATCGTATAAAACCCGGTCGAACGGTACAGTTATATTTAAACCCTGGTTCGGCTGATAGCGCTTATTTACAATCACTATTTACAGCTCGTACTGAGGTAACGTTGAGTTATCAACAAGTCGGCACGCTTGAAAGCGCTGTGGGTACTGAAGGCGTTGTAACAAATGACGCGGCGAACAACCGTGCGGGTTCGACAATTTCAGACGACCAATACACGTTAGAATTTAACGGTTGGAACGCTATGAAGGGTGGTGCGTAATGTCACAAATTAAGTCAGTCACTATAAACTCAAAAACGTTTAACGTTGCTCAAGCCCCAGCGCTTGAGCAAAAGCGACTCATGTTGTTACTTGGTGGTAAGATAGCGTTTAACTCTAACGCTGCGGACGCTGATATCAATGTGAAATTACTCGTCGGTGCGTTAATGACGTTACCCGAAGAGACATTCGACAAAGTATCAAACATCGTATTGTACAAAACGTTTTTATCGGGTGCGCAAACACCAATCGATATACACTCGTTTCAGGGTGGTATGGTTGAATACTTCACGCTTGTTGCAGAAGCCGTGGCGTTTAACCTGAACGATTTTTTTACATGGCTCGACGCCGACAGAGCCGAAAGGCGAGCGAGCGAAAGACCAACGACGACGAATTAGTCGATTGGTTTTTTATGCGACCATGTGTAGGTGTGACAAATTTATGTCCACCGCTTTGCACATGGTCGCAGCTACAAGACGGCACGTATTCAATCGCGGACGTAATGCGGTTCAATATCACACTCGATGAAATGATAAGGGCGGCGGAAAGTGTCAAAAGTAATTAGTAGTTTTCTAGTCGGCCTAGGTTTCAACGTAGACCAGAAGGGCGCTAAAGAGTTTGAAGGGAGTATCGACTCGGTACGCTCTAAAGCTCTACAGCTCGGCTCGGTCGTTGCGGGTGGTCTAGGCATCAAAGCGCTAACAGCAGACTTTGCTGCTGGTCGCGATATGCTCGGTAAATTCTCAGACACGTTCGGTGTATCGGCCAATAACGTAATGGCGATAGGTAACGCGCTAGCTACGGAAGGTGGTACACTGAACGGGTTCATGTCACAACTCGAAAACCTTGAGCGTGTACGCGCTCGTATTCTAGTAGGTGATGTGGGATTTTTCGCACCGGCTGCAAAAGCGGGCATCGACCCTAACACCATCGCAGAAGCTAACAACGCAACCGAAGCGTATTTAAGTTTAGCTAACGCATTCCAGACGATGAATACACAAGAGCGACTAAACGCCGCTGAAGCGTTGGGTCTTGACGAGTCGAGCATCCGACTACTGAGTCGCGGGCAAGACGAAGTCAACGCGTTAATCAACACGATGAAAGGTGTTCGTACTGTGACGGACGAGTCAACCGAAGAAGCCGCACGATTTACACGTGGTTGGGTCGAGCTGTCTCAAAACGTTGGGAGCGCTACGGACGAGATGAGTGAAACAATCCTACCGTTCGTTAACGATATGGTGGAAGGTGTCAACAAATGGATCGGCGCAAATAAAGAACTTGTGAACTCAAACGCGTTATTATTCGGTGGGTTTGCTACAGTCGCGGCGGGTTCAGGTGCGTTAAGCACGTTAGCCGCTATGTCTCGTTACATACCGTTAATAGGTAAAGGGCTTGCTGGTGTTGCTGCGGGTGCCGCTAGTGTGTCAGGCGTTGCGACTGCGGCTGCGGGTGGATACGCTGCGGGCACTGTGATAAACGAATACTTACCCGACGATTACAAAACCGATTTGGGTCGCTCAATTGCACACGTGCTTGCGTCGTTCGGTAACGACGAGGCACAAGCCGCACTTGACGCCGAAGCGGTAGCGGGTGGCTTTACACCCACGTTCCAAAAACAAGTTGACGCGGGTTACTACGGTGCACCAGGTCAATACGGTGCGTCTGAAAGCTCGATGTGGTCTCCACAAAATAACCTGAGTAGTATCGACTTTGCTTCACAACGTCGAGGTGCTACGAGCGGTCAGACTGTACCACAACGTCAGACGATTGAGATACCTGTCGTACTTGACGGTGCTGTGATAGACCGTAGAGTGGTTAACGTTGTGGACGGTATGGCACAAACAGTTATAGACGACATATCGTCTAACACGGGAGGCTAAATGTCACTCTTAAATATATTCACACCTCAATCACCCACGTTAGGCGGTTTAGAGTTTGACGCGGTACTCGAAGATACGTTCGAAGCTAGCGTTGAGGTCACGGGGTACACTGTGGAAATAGGTGCACGTGTTAGCGACCACCGAATCGTTAAACCGTTTCGCTGGCGTATAATCGGAGCAATCAGTAACAACCCGTTCAGTGCTGAGGGCGTTTTGGCGGGTGCTGCGGGTGGTGCGATTAGTAACGTTGGTGGGCCGTTAGCGGCGGTAGGTGTTGACGCGGTTGCTAATTATTTTGCAGGTAGTAAAGAAGCGCGCGCATCGGCGGCGTTAAATTACTTAACCGACTTAATGACGCAGGGTGAACCGTTCGATATTGACGCGGGTGATATACAACTCACCGACATGATCATAACTGACATTCGACGCACGAAAGACCCTGAGAACGAAGGGGGTTTGATATTCGAAGCGGAGTTACAAGAATATTTCACGCTAACAACAGCGTTAAGTGCTAATCAACCTAACGACAGTCAATTGAACCAAGACGACCCAAGCGCGTCACAAGCTAGCTCGACTAAAAACCTCGGTCAGTCTGAACCGTTCGTTTTAACGGACGACACGTACAAACTGTTACAAGATGATTTTCCAGTATTTAACGGTGTGGACATATGAGTATTATCGGCGTACCACTTAAAAACGGCGCTGCGAACGCGCACCAAATATTCAGTATTCAACTAGGTGATAACTTCCTAGAGTTCACATTGAATTATATAACCGAATCGGGCCCAGCGTGGTCGTGTGATATTAGTCGAGAAGGTGTGACGCTCATCGCGGGCGCTATGCTCGAACCGGGCGCTGAGATAACTGAAAATTACGAGGCTGATATTGGTTCGTTGTATTTCGTTGGTTCAGACGTAACGCTCGATAACCTCGGCATTAATAACAAACTGATATGGGTGTCCGACGATGAAATACAATGATAGACGTTGGAGCGTGGATATCGACGGGTCGGAGTTCATAGCCGAAACGTCGGGTCGACAGTTTAAATGTACGTTTGAGATACTTCACGACTTCGGCGGCTATACGAGTTATGCAGACTTAGCGTTTTACAACCTCAGCGAAGATACAGCGAACAGAGCGTTTAAGCGTGGCAAGTCGTTAAGTTTTCGCGCAGGTTACGTTGAATCGGTTGATACAATCTTTGTAGGTACGATACGCAACGTTATACGAGACCGACGCGGACCTGACACAATCACACGTGTAATTTGCCGCGGTGGTAAGCTTACTGACGAACAAACGCAGATTAACGAAACGTTAGGTAACGGTACGGCCGTTACAGACGTTATTCGCTCATGTGGAGGTGCGTTAGGTTATCCGATTGTAATGGACGATACGCAGTTCAGCGACTTAGAACTTTACATTTACGGGCCAACGTTACAAGGTGATCCGCGCGTATTACTAGACAAGCTCGCGTACACTCACAAGTTTGATTACATTATCGAGAACGATAAGCTAGTCATAGTACGTAAAGGCTCGTATCGTGAAGGCACTGTGAACGTAATTTCACAATTGACAGGTATGGAAGGTATACCAGAAATAACCGAAGTCGGCGCGGACGTTGTAACACGTTTAAACCCTAAGATTCGTATCGGTGGACGGTTTCGTATCGACTCAACGTTAAAGCGTTACAACTTCAGCAACCTATACTTTCGCGACATTCCTGAAAGTGCGGGGCAAGGTGAGTATAATATTTTCCGTATCGCGTATACGGGAGACACGTGGGGTGATGCTTGGTCGAATAAGATTACGGGGATACGTGGTACGAGTTGAGAGGTGTGGAGATACTATTAACATGTTACAGCCGTACGGTAACAATCCAACTTACCAGCGTTATAGCTCGACCTGTGTTTAACGTTTAAAATGTATCGGTGTGCAATGATGCATGACTCTTATCGATTTACGGGCTTGTGGGTCATCCTACGCCGTTGGTCATTGCACACCGTTACATTCTGAAAAGACCCCGCCGTGAAGCGGGGTTGAAACAACTTCTTCCCAAGAAATACTTACCCTTATAATAAGCTTAAGTATTAGACTTTCGTCTAGTCGAAGATACAGAATGTATCGGTGTTAACAGCGTTACTTTGTTGACCGCTTCAAAATGGGCTAATTTACTTTCACACTGTTAACCCGTTACATTCTAAATCGACCCACCGTCTATTGTTCAACAGTCGTTAAGTCTCGCTAATCTATCGGTCATAGCCCCGAGATATTGACCACCTCCTCAGTTACGATTCGATATTCACATCTTAGTCACTATTTAACAATCGCAAATCTCAGGTGTATAAAACACGCGTGAGAAACCGTAAGTCGTATTGGTACTAAGTACCTTTTTGTTAAATAGTTGACTGACCTCACGCAGGGCGCTGTTCTTATGGGTAGCGGGTGAGGTCTATATAGAGGTAATCCGTATTGATAATCAATAAAGAAAACACACAATATCTATTCAACGAGTTCAGTATCGCCCATGGTGACGATTGTGTCAACACTTAAACACAAATAAATTTTAAATTATCCGCGGTGCAGTGTTATACTGTGGATATTATGACGATTAAAGCAACTCTAACCGAAGCGTTTAAACGCGCTAAGCTCGAAGCGATGAAAGACATCGCAACATCTATACCTGGCCACGTGATAGCGTTTGACCCTGTGACTCAACACGCCCAGATACAAATCGGTGTGGTGCGTATAGATGTTAACGGTACTGAGTTCAGCCCACCACCACTTATTGAAGTACCTGTCGCGTTTATCGGTGGTGGTGAGTATTTTCAAGAATACGAAATAAACCCTAACGACGAAGGGCAAATATTATTCTCGCAACGCTGTATCGACGGATGGAAAACGACGGGCGGTATCGCTCAAAACCCTATCTTACGTTTCCACGATTACAGCGATGCGGTCTTCATTCCTGGTGTACGTTCACAACCTAAAGTAATTATCGACCATGCTAACAACGGTATTCGTTTACGTAGTAAAGATGGTACCCGTTACGTGTGGTTAAAGAACGACGGAACAATCGAAACGACTAATGGCACGGTCACGCGCACCGACTCACCCGACGGGGCTATCACCGAAACGAATGGTAACTTCACACGTGTGGTTAACGCTGACGGCTCGATGAGTGAGACAAACGGTGCGTACAATAAAACAGTAAGTACCGCTGGAGTTGTGAACATTAACGGTTTCAAAATCCTGTCGGACGGCTCAGCGTCAAGCCCTGTGCAAGTTCAAGCACCTATCGTTACGGGTAGCTCGTCGCTTGTTGTAGCAGGTAAAGAAGTTAAAGACCATACGCACGATAAGGGTACTTACATCGATTCGACCGACTCGCCACTCAAGTCCGGCAACAGTGGAGCATTATAATGACTGTTAGATTACTAGACGCAGGTGGCGACATTTCGACAAGCGGCCAACAATTCGCAACAGAGCGTGAAGAAATCGCGCAAACTGTACAGACGCGTTTACGTTTATTCCTTGGCGAGTATTTCCGCGACGTGACGGACGGTACGCCTTGGTGGGAGTCTATACTTGGTAAAGAAGGTACGCTGTCGAGCAAAGAAGCGATCATAAAATCACGTATCGTACGTACCGAAGGCGTCGAACAGCTTGTCGAGTTTAGTACGGATTTCGACATAAATACACGTGTGTATAGTGTTTCGGCTGGTATACTTACACAATACGGTACAACTTATTTTACAGTGAGCGTTTAACATGGCTGAAATTACGTACAACGGTTACGTTCTTAAAAATCAAAACACTTGGTACGCGGAAGAACAGCAGCTTTACCTCGACATCGATCCGAATTGGAACTTAGACCCGTCAAGTCCTGACGGTTTAAAACTCGCGTCGGACGCTGAAATATTCGCAAACCTCGACGAGCTAGCGCAAAAAGCGTATAACTCGAAAGACCCTAACAAGGCTAAAGACGTCGACTTAAACATACTATGTTCACTCACGGGTACTACTCGCAGTGAAGGTACACCGTCAAGCGTAACGCTAACTTTAACCGGTGTGAACGGTACGGTTGTACAAGCTGGTAAAATTGTGGAGTCTGTATCAGACGGTTCACAATGGACAATCGACTCAGACGTCACGATTACAGGTGGTACAGCAACAGCAACAGCGACATGTACGACTAACGGCGCAACACCCGCTAGTATCGGTACGATAACTAAAATTGTGAACACAGTAGGTGGGTGGCAATCAGTTACTAACCCAACGGTCGCAACGCTCGGTACTAACCGTCAATCCGACTCGTTGTTACGTGTTGAGCGCCGTCGTTCAGTGGCGCGACCAGGTAACAACCAACTCGACAGTATAACGGGTGAGTTATTCGACGTTGAGGGTGTTAGGCGTGTGCGAGTGTATGAGAATTACACGAGTGTAACTGATGAAAACGGTTTAACTCAGCACAGTGTGGCACCTATTATAGACGGTGGTGCAGACGCTGACATTGCAAAAGCGATATTCATTAAGAAAAACCCAGGATGTGATTTATACATTGCTGGTACACCCGTCACTGTAGAGGGTGTTTACGATAGATACCCGAACAACGCCACAACAATAACTTTCTCGCGTCCGATATATGTGGACATGATGTTAATTATAAACATCACTGATGACGGTTCGTTACCTGTGGACGTTGAGGATTTAATAAAAGCGGCCATTATCGACTATACTCAAGGTTCGTTAATCGACTCTGAGGTCGGTTTCAATTCCACAGGTTTCGACATTGGTGACAACGTACCTGTAAGACGACTCGACACACCTATTAACCAGGTGATTGGTCAGTACGGTAACGCGTTTATAAACACGATGAGCGTTAACGGTTACACATCGGGCGTAGTACCCATCGAGTTTAACGAATTGACGCGCTGGTCTGAGGATAACATCACGGTGATTCTATCATGACAATATCACCCGATCGCATTTATGCGCAATACCGAGACAAACCAAAAGCCGTTGCGTGGTATAACATCTTACCCACGCAAGCGGCACAAATCGAAACGGTACTTAACGACATTCGGTTCAGCTACGATATAGACGTTAATGAGGGTGCTCAGCTTGACGTCATCGGTAACATTGTGGATATAAGCCGACAATACCGAACCAAGTTTGAAGAAATTTCACCACCGTTCATCGTAGATGGGGCTGTTGACGATGATGTATATCGAATACTTATCAAGTCTAAAATACTAAAAAATAATTCAGACGCGACACTCGATACGATAGTCGACTCGATACAATTTATAAGTGATGCTACGAATGCGCGAGTTTTAGATCACCACGACATGTCGTTCAGCTTGATATTCCAAAACGCTTTAACGAACAAAGAGCGTTACATACTTAACGTTTTTGACATTGTACCGCGCCCACAAGGTGTGCGGTTTCGAGGTTTCGTTGAAGAAGGTAATGCGTCACAGTACGGAAGTGGTGTACAATATAACGATGGTACTCAATACGGTCGTTACTTCGGCGCGTATTTCAACGAGACAACGTATTTAGCTAGACCTGACGACGGGCGATACTTAACACAGTCCGGTCTATTCTTAACACTTTACTAAACGGAGCATGTGAAAATGCCTTTAAAACCCGTACAAGAATTTGGCGCTGCATACTCCAACGCGGCCACAACTGAATACCCAGGCGGTTCGTATAAAGACGAAACCGTACCAGGTTCATCACGCGACGGTTCACCACTTGTAGCCGTAACTGAAAACGACCGTCTAGGTTTTGACGAGGCGTTAGCTGCTGAGGTTGACATGACCTTTACAAACACGCCTGACACAGCTGTAAGCTCACAGCGTTTGACAGCTCATAAAAAACTTATAGACCGTAACGTATCTAAGACTACGTTTGCGACTGTAACTACTATGTTAGCCGGTACGGATATTAACGGCAACACTGTGGACTTAACGCAGATGATCGGGTCACGCGTTATATGGATGGGTTATAACACTGTTTCGGACGGTGGTGGTAACTGGGGCGTAGTAACGTCCGGTTCACACACTGACGACGGTGGTTCGGTGTTTAGTATTAACGCCACGACATACGTACAAGCTAACCTTAAAGGTAAAACGGTTGACGTTCGTAAATTCGGCGCGATAGCTGACAACGGTACAACCGATAACCGCGTGGCGTTTCAAAACACTATAAACTACGCAGAGATTAACGGTAATACGATTCGCATCGGCGAAACACCTGACGCGGACGCCTACGGTATTAATAGTTTTAACCCAAACACGGTAAGTCGAAACGGTAACGCGGCACGTAAAGCGTGTTTAGTTATTTCAGACCCGACGAATATGAAAATCGAAGGTTTTAGAGACCGTAACGCTAATATTCGTTATTACGGTACTGAAACGGGCGACGCGCTCCTTTACATCGATACACAAACCTCTAAATGGGGTTTAACCGTAGACGGTTTGGGTTTAGACGCTAGTAACAAGCTAGACTACTGTATCCACGCTAGCGACGGTGCACAACTTGCTAACGTTAGGTTTAATGGTGGTTGTTACGTACGTCCCGTGCTTGACTGTATTAAAATGGCTGCGTACATGGTCACAATGTCACGTGTGTTATTTAGTGATGTGGGTCGTTACGGTTTACACTTTGCTGGTAACTTCGACAACGATACAGACGGCGAAACAACAAGTCTTAATATTGAAAATTGTTGGGTACGTTTAGTTGGTGAAGCCGGTTACAAGGTGTCTAACGACTTATGGTACTCTACGTTTAACGCCACTGGTTGTGATGGTTTAGGTAATACTGGCACACAATATCGACCTCGTTGGGCGTTTGACTTCTATCGAGCGCGTGGCGTTAGTCTTATCGGTTGTGGTGCTGAAAACTGTGATAGTTATTTAAATGCTGACTTACATTTCGGTTTAGAAATAGTAAGCCCTGTTGGTATCGGTTTAGGTGCTACGGCTGGTACTGTACCAGCACTTATACAGTTGGGTGGTGATGGTGGTTGCACGATAACCAACGCTCCATACGGTTTCGACTTGTTTACTGGTGTCGATTACACGGTTGAGATTGACAAGATTAACTCAAGGACTCGACTGGATTTAATCGGTTTAGGTATAGATCGCAATCGTGTGAATGTACTTAACGATGACAATACGCCGACAGTGTTTTTTAACTCGGGTAGTGGTTATGCTCGTGACTCGGGTTTTCAACGTATCCAAGATACAATTTATGTTAATAAGAATACAGAGTTACAACCACGCGATGCTGTGAGCGGTCGCTATTCGTTAGCGCGTAAAGGTTGTCTAGTTGATTTCTCTGATACGGTCGACACTGATCCAGTACCGATACTTAAAGTTACTGCTGGTGGTGGTGGCACTATATCTATACAGGTGACGGACGTGATCACAAAAATAGCAGGTAGCCCTACACCCGCTACGTCGTGCATAACTGCTATGGGTAGTGCGATGTGGAGAAGTGCTATCGGATATAATCATGAAATGTCTATATCCGATCCAACCTCATCGGTCACGGCGAATCTTGAGTGGGTGGGCGACACGTTATACATTACGCATAACTCTCAATGGTCGTTCCACGTGATTGACATTGATGTATTTTCTCGCAATGAAGGTATATACGTGGAGATGTTAGTGTGAGCACATACATGTTCTTCACCTTACTAGCGGTGGCCTTCGGGCTACTCGCTATTCACCCCAAAGTACGTTACGTGTGTATGCTCCTGTGCGGTCTTAACACTTTTTTACTAATTATAACTGTACTTTGCGATAAAAATGGTAATACGTTATACTTGTTGAGTACAATAGGTACAACCGCTGTAGCGGTGCTCGCATGTATTCCACGAACGACAATCGGTTTCTATCAGGCTTTTATACAATTAGCGATATTGTGTAGTTACGTAATGCTTGCTTACGATGTCACACAAGGGGAACACGTTTTAATTTATAATAATTATGAAACGGTGATTTATGGCCTTGTCACTTGTCAGTTTGTTGGAGTTTTTAGCGCGATATGGCATGTTAATCATGATACTATTGCAGTTCATATACGTGGCATTTTACATTTACAGAGGAATAAAAGAACATGAGCGCACATTTACCCGATGCAGCCAATGCAAACATTATCGGCTCAGGAGCGACCGCCGCAACCGTAGCGACGACTAGCGCGATAGGTCTGATAAATGAATATGCGGTTGTGATAGGTTTACTCGTGAGTATCATTTCTTTAATCGCTGGTATTTGTTTTAAGATTTCGTCGAGTCGTAAAGAAGAGATTAGGCGTGAAGAAGAATTAGCGCACCGTGCGGAAGAAGCGCGCCAATCGAGAATGCAAATCGACGCGCTCGCTGCGATGATGGAAAGTGTTATCACCCGCGACGGGATTGAGCGACGTCAAGACCCGCGATGATGTCTTCGAAATAACCAAGCCCAACGCCTTGTAACATGCTCGGCGTTCGTCCGTTATCCATTTCGTGTAATAGTATTTCGTGCGCTTTCTTAACCGCTTCAAGTAACTCGGCGTTACGTGCTTCGAGTGTGGTTAACTCATTCAAGTACGATTCATTTATATCACTCAAAGTTTTAATAGCTCCTCGCAGCTCTGACGCTCTCGATTCGCCTGATATTTTAGCGCTACGTAACACTTCTAGCATCCTTAATTCACATTCTTCTTTGGATTTCTCGGCTATTTTTTCCAACTCTAACGTTCCAGACTCGACCATACGCTCAAAATCTTCCAGCATTGTCATTTCAGATTCAGGATAAGGGTTACGTAATTCTTTCATATTTTTAAACCTTGTGTAATTAGCGCCACGGATGGTGGTTAGTTTTAACTGTCACTTCGTTACCAATCTTCACATTAGTCGGGATTACTGAAACCTCATCTTGTGAAAACACGACTTCATAACAGTCGCTCGGTAAGCTAGCGCCGTTTTTTTCAAGTTCGGACGCATCAACCATATAGTAACCGTGACTCTGAACAGCTTCCACTACGATAGGTAGTTTAACCTTAACTAAAGGGTAGTGTTCGGTTGATATAGATAATATCTGTATTTTCATAGTCTGACTCTCTGTTAATTAGCGCCACGGAATGTGACGCTCTCATGATAAATCAACATCCATTTTAGAACATCCGCATTTACACACCATACCCGCGGTGTCCACGTCATAACCTTCTTTGCGTAATAATATTTTCTTACATTTCACGATAACCATACTCGTTCACCTTGTGTAATTAGCGCCACGGAATGTGACGCTTTCGGATAGTATCGTCTATAGTGACGGGGTTGTCAATAAGGGTTTAACTAGTTTTTCAGCTTCTTGCACGTAGTAATCGTAATTAACCGTCGAGCGGTCGAAATTCTTAACGTTTGAACAGTCCGTTACGCGCCAGCCAACACACACCCCCATTTCACGTATACCGTGCTTGCTACGGTTTTTAGTGTGGATACGCTCATCCCACGGTACGCCCGCTGCGTCCACGTCGCCACCCGTCCCGTTAATCTCAGCAAGCACCGCCGCGTATGTTTCGTCCGATACCTTCGCGGCGCGTTTCCACGTGCCTAACTCGCCTGTAGGTGGTGCGATCTTAACGAGTGAACCGCCGCTATTCGATACGTAGTAGCGCACTATATTCGCTAAATCTATCTCGGCGTTGTCGTATTCAGGCCAACGCATTACAAGACGGTTCGAGCGTGGCGCTTTGGCACGACACATAAAGTCGTAATCGTCTGCGTGGTTTTCGATAAACGTGCGAATATCCACACCGTGTACTAACGCCGCTTCGGCTGCTTTAGGTATGACTAGCCCGCTGGGGTCTTTACCGTAAGGTACTTCTCGTGTCCCTGGGTTTTCGTCCATGCGTTCATGAGCGTAAGCACCGATACGTTTTAACCCGCCCCCTTCGTACTCAGCGATGTATGAGTTAACGTCACGGATGAACATGCGTGAATATTGAGCCTCTTCAAGCTCTAAACACGTCAATTGCTCCCACCACTTACACAACGCGCGTGTGTGTTCAATGTGTTCGCGTGGGCAATAGTAGGTGATACCATCTGTGTTGGCCTGAATCATTTCAAGACCTGGTATTTTTATCATCTGCTCAACGAGCATACACAATAATAACTGACCGTTAAGCGTAATCGACATTGTGAATTTAGGATCGAGAAACACACTATAAGCGTTGTTACTGTTCCCATAGTTGGCGTTAAGTGCTTCTTTATACGCCGCGTTTTCTGGCGAGCCTTTAGGGTACGATTTACGAGTATGATAAACCCCCTCATAGGCGTTACAAAACTCCACACCTAAATGCTCAGCATGTAGACGGTTTTTAATTGCTAAGTTTGGGTAGAAGCTGGCGACATCAACATCGATTATTTGATGCGTTTCGTTCGATTCAAATATACGAGACTCAACGCTCGCATGAATACCACCCGTTCCGAAATAATACTTCAATCCGTCCACATCAGCGTTAAGACCTTTAAACACACCTTTCGTTTCGGTGATTGTTTTACTCGCTAGTAGCGCACGCACAGCTTCAAACTCTGGACGTTCGAAACGCACGTAAGGGAATATACATTCACCAAGATTAATAGACGGGCGTATCGTTTGGCGTTTGACGCGCTTATTACCGACACGGTCGAAAAACTCGATCCCCGCCTTTTCACATTCGTGTATAAGAATATCACCACCCATTTTAGTATTTGAATGGTTTAAAAAATTCTTACCGAACGTGGTTGATAACTCTTCACGCAGTTTAATTTGCGTCAATGATCGCACGTAGAAAAATATCGTAGCGATAACGTCGTGCTCGTTATACCTGTGGAGTTCGTCGATTTGTTCGTCCGTTAAGACTGTACCAACGTCAAACGGTAAGTCCTCTACATCATCCATGCGCATCGCAATCTCAAGCGCTTTAAGACTTGTTGGTTCTGTACCGGTGACAGGGTTTTCTTTGTTGTAATGCCACACCATTATCAAATCTAACTGTTCGAAGAGTCTGTCGCGATCCCAAACTTGTAACGCGAACTTTTCGTCCTTCGAGCCTTTGATAAGTTTCATCGCTAAATCGTAAATAGCGCGGGGGTCGTTCATTTGCTGCATAACGATACGGTGTAACACAGGATAATCGAACCCAACGTTATTGTAACCGACGCCGCGCGCGTTACATGCTTTAAGTTGCCATACAAACGCGATAAGCTCGACTAGGTCGTTACGTCTATACGAGATTTCAAACTTCCAGCGCGTATCGGTTGCTATGTGGATAAATTTAACGGTGAATACATTGGGATAAACCTCGATGTCGTAACAATAGTCGCGCGGGTTAATCGGTGCGTGACTTGACGCCCATTCAGGCTCGCCACAATGCGGACAGTTGTCCATATCGCCCGGATAGGTTTTCTCACACGCACACAGTGAAAGATATTTCATAGACCCTCCCTCGTACCAACAGTACAATACGCTTTACCTTGGTGATGTCTAACGATGACCATACCTTTACTCTCGCAAATAGCAGCCTGTTTATCTTCATAATCTTGTATCAACACCATGACATAACAAAAAATGCTAAGACCTGTAAACCAACCTAAAAATGTTTTTAATTTCTTCACTTGCGACACCTATTAAAAAAACCCGTTACGCTTCGGTGTGACGGGTAGTTGTTATTCGTCTTTTACAAAGACCCCGTCAACCGTTGAACCTGTGCGGTTACGTATCACGTTGTAAGCGATGCGATAACATTCGCCGATGTCCACACACATTACAGTCGCAAGTGTGTTTAGCTCACGTATAATCTGAATCATGTTATCATCGATTGGTTGTTGTTTAGCGACTGAGCGAGCTAGACGACCTTGAGCTGCACCGTATAACATGGCTACTTGTTTAGCTGCTGGTTGTTTAACAGCTTCTTCGAAAGACTCGTAAAGTGCCCAACAGTCACAACGAACACGCTTGATGTAATCGACAGGAGCTAAACCAGCGTTAAGACACTCGATGGTCGCAACGACTAAACGATCGCCTATCGCGTCGATTAGCTCGTCTTTGTCACGGTTGAGAATAGCGTCGAATATCTCCCCACCTTCCTCAACACCTTTGATAAATTGAGCACACACGGCTTGATTACTTGTACCGACCAAACCCTTATTGTGCGCCCATTCCGTAACCAATTTTATATTATATCGCATTATTCACCCACTCCCCAATCAACCACGCGTGACATCCATTTAGGTGCATCAAAATCCATCAACCTAAGCTTATCACCTGTAAATTCTAGAAATACACCTATGTAATGTATAAGTGTTGTGATGCATAGAGGTATTGCTAGTATTACTAAAGCTACCCACCATTGCCAACGTTTCATATGTTTCGGCATGTCGGACTCCTTAAAATATAGCCCCGCACAAAGCGGGGCGTTAAAATTAAACTTGCGTTAAACCCGCTAAGTGCGCTTCAGTCCAGCCCGGCATTTTAAGCAACTGTGACTTTGTGTACACAGTGCCTTGTACATCGTAGCTCGGCTCGGCTGGTGGAGTCGCTACAGGTGCTTCAAGTACTGGTGGTGGTGTAGCATTACCAGGTGTTTGAGGTTGTACCAAGTCGTGCGCAGGTGTTACGGGTGCTTGCGTTGCTGGCGGCGTCGCTGTAGCTGGTGTAGCGCTCGGCGTAGCTTGAGCCTGTTGCGCTGGCGGTGTTGCGGCAGGTGCTTGTTGACCCGCTGCGACTTGACCACCTTGGAAACCGGCAAACGCTGACTGTGCGTTGAACCCGCCTTCACTTACAATTTCTTCACCTGGTGCAGCGAACATTAAACCTTCAAGGTTTTGATACATACCGGCGTTAGTCTTAACGGTTGCTGCACCGTTGAACTTAGTCGATGCGGCCACGTAGAAGTAATCACCTTTCTTAACGCTCGCAGGGTTAACTATTGGTTGATAGTTACCGTCAACCAATGATACGCAACCCATAACTTTGTAACGTGTGAATTTAATCAACATGTGACCCGCTGGGTACGACGGCTTGCCAAGGTTTTGAGGGTTTTCAGGTGCGTCACAATCTTCAATTTTCCAATTGAAACCCGCTTGACCACATAACGCCGCTGTACACGATGGGTCGTTCGCTGCGGTGTTGTACATGTGATTCCAAATTGGGTCCCATTCAGCTTTCGGTACTGCGAAACCCATAAACCAGTGGTGCTTATTCTCGTTCGCTTCAGGCTGGCCGTTGTGGTCTTTAGTGTTAAGCTGCGTTAATGAACCCATTACGTGACGCGCTTTAAATACTGGATATGACATATTATTTCTCTCTATTTAGTTGACTGTGCGCCACGACATGTGACGCGTTGATATTAATTAAGTGGCGTTACGCCTGTTGTACACGAACGAAAGGGACACCTTTGGTCGTTTTAATAATTTCGTCACGACCCGTATCAGGGTTTGTAACTGTTGTGTACTCAGGGTTTTTACCTTTGTACGTGCGGTCTGACATTTCGTGTAACGGTGCTTTACTTTCTACAATTCTTTGAACTTGGTTCATGACTATTTATCCTGTTTTAATATTTCTAAAAATGTTGCGTAACTTTGCGCCGCTCATCTCAACAAGCTTTAAGCCTGTTGATGGTGTTTCACTATAAAGATTAATGACGGTCTCGTCAATACCTAATTTAATTAATTTTGTCGGTGTGTCTAAATCCACAGGTTTGCGAGGGTCAACACCCATTAACTCACCCATCATTATAATTTCGTCAACAGGCGTATCTTTCTTCCAGCGCTTACGACCCTTACCCTGTTCGATACTGTAACCTGGTAATTGCTCGCCGTTGCGTAACTGTGCAATTGCTTGTTCTTCATACGAGCTTAACAACGCTTTTACCTGTTTAGACGCACGTTGCAATATGCGAAGTTGTATCGACAGCTCATGACCCGACAACGACGAACCTGTGACATCACCAACCTGGTCGACTAATCCCATCGTGTTGTCACGAAACGCGTCACAAGCGTAACGAGCAGGACAATATAAACACGACTCGGACGTTACGCACTTGGCGTCATCACTATACGATTCTGTGGCCGCTTCGATTAACGTGTTAAAATATCCACGCAGGTCTGACGCTGTAACGTCCCAACGACTGATGCACCCGTCACGATGAAATACACGCGGTTGTGCTACACGTAGCGATAATTTGATGTGTTGCTCCGCGTGTCCGTCGATACCGAGGTAACGCAGAATACCCATCACATACGTTATCAACTGCCAGTTTTCAAACGCTTCGACACGTTTATGACCGTACTTAGCGTCCCACACGACTAACTCACCTGTGGACTTAGAGAAACACCACGCATCGCAGTAGCCGTACATACCTTCGATGATACTATCTAGCTCGATACGTTGTTCAACTTGTAACGCTTTTAACGACCCGTTCGAGTTACAAAACTTTAAGACGTCGTTAGCGTATTCGAGCGCCGCGTCGTATATCTCATCGGTGATGAGTACATTGTCTCGACTTAACGTGTCGATTAGTTGGTGGCGCCCGACTAACTCACCTTCGACACCATCTTTAAACGACTCTAAGATACGTTGCGCCACTTCGTGAAACGCACGACCCTCTAACATTGATTCGCTACTTTTATCCGTTTCGATTCGTGGGAATTGTTGGGACAGCTTAACGCTACCCGTACAATGTACCCATGTCGCCGCGTTGTGAGGTGCTAAGGGTGATTTATTCATGATAATTTAGCCTCTAGTGCTTCTACGAATTTAGGGATTAGGTCGGCACGTGTGGCAATCAGTGGAATTGCTGTAAGCGCTTTATCCACTTCTAATAATGTCGCTTTAATCATATCGTTATCAGCCCCACGCTTCTTCGCGTCGCTTGTCATGTAAAGCATTAATTCTTGAAACGTCGTTACACTCGGTTTATCGCTTTCCGCTTCAACTACTGCCGGTGTTAAGCTCGTCGGAGGCGTTACGGGTGCTACTGGTGTTTCCGTGTCGATTACTGGTGGTGTTAGTGGCGCTTCGACTGTAACTTCACCCGACTCTAATTTGTCTTTGATTTCTTCACGTACTTGTTCTTCGGTTAACGTTACAGGTGGCGTTAAGTCCGCCACTGCTTGCTCGTCAAGTGTTGGTGTCTCAGCTTCCTGACGCACAATACCGATGTCGTCACACTGCTCGTCAATGCTCGGAATATCCTGCACGGCTTTAAGCTCTGCTTTAACTGAGTCGATGTAAGTCGCCCACTCTTCTTCGGTCTTATCGGCTGGACGCTTGCGTAAACGCCACGTGTTATCGGCTAAACGTGTCGCACCTTTACTGTGTATACGTTTATCGTGTGGGATACCGTCCGCGTCGAGTGTATCATCTTGTTCAGGTAACGGAGATGGTACAACCACTTTAGCATCATCAACCTTAGCGTGTAACTCATTCACAGTCTCTTCAAACACTTCGTCGTGTTTAGTGTTTTCGTGATGGATAGACGCTTCAAGCTCTTCGTCTAGTCGATTGAGTTCAACGTCAACGTGTTCTAACTCGTCGTTAAGTTGCTCAGTGTTAGACTGAGTTACACCCATCTCAGATGGTGTCAACTCTTGCGGACCGCGTTCAGCAGCGATACGGTTTAACGCTTCGGCCATTGCTGAAAGTGCGATATGGTCGTTTGCTGGTACTTCGATTTTAATTTGTGTCATTTGGTAATTCCTCGTAGTTGGTTATTGACAACACGGTCACTATAAACGTATAGTTACCACTCAGTCAACAACAAATGAGAAATAAAATGAAAGTTTACACATTAACGTCGGTGCAATGTGATTGGTACACGTCTGAAACGCTTGAGGCGGTCGGTTCAAGTCTACAAACGCTAACTGATGGTAGACGTCTTCAACACTTACCAGTGTTTTCAAACGAAGAGGTGGAACATGAAGACTTTGAAACACCCGATGAAGACGAACAAGGGTTTTCACATTATTACTACCAAGAGTGGGACGTGTAAAATGAAAGAATTAATCGAAGCGTACCTTGAACATGCTAAAGGTAATCCCGTTAATGTAAGTAACATATATTCTAGAAATCGTAAAAACGTAATGGTCTACAGGTGTGATGTTAACGAGTGGGTCAGCGACAAACAATGTAAAGGTTATAGTGAGCAGATTACCGTTACTGAATTACTTGAATTCATGTGGAGTAAAATAAAATGAATACTTTAGACATCATCGTAATATATATAATGGCGCTTAGCATTTTAATACCAGTGCTATTCATATCGTTGGGATGGATGAAAACGAACCAGATTAACGAGTATAAAAAGTCGTTACGTGTACCTTACTTTTGGTTTGCGCTGTACGGTTTGGTGCGTTGGTTAATGGTATGATAATAACTAAACACGCGGGGATTCGCTGGCGGCAACGATTCGAGAAGCGTATAAAAGGTGGTATTATCGCCGAGTTTCGTAAAGCTACTAAATGGAAACCTAACAAGGTTCGCACACTTGGCGTACGTATCAGACGCGACAGACGTTACTACGTTACGGAGCTTTGCATCTTCGTCGTAACGTCACATAATCGCACACTTATAACAATCTTACCGAGGAATTGGGAATAATATGAATCAACCTATTCAATCACGTGTCGGGCTTGCTGTTACTCAGTCGCTTATCAAGCTACGACCGTATCAACAGGATATGTACGAGCAAATACACACACTGTGGGGTTCAGGTGTACGTAACGTACTTGCCGTTGGCCCCACCGGTATGGGTAAGACGGTGTTACTATCAGCTGTGATAATGAACCACGATGGAGCAAGCTGTACCATTGCACATCGCCAGGAGCTTGTGGGGCAAATATCACTAGCGCTAGCACGTAACGGTGTAGAGCATCGTATCATTGGACCCGACTCGGTTATCCGTCAAGTCGTACAATCTCACATGTCTAAAATAGGCAAGTCGTTTTACAACCCTAACGCAGTCGCATCGGTGGCCGGTGTAGATACGATTATGAGTTGGAACGGGTCAGGTGTTGACGGTGACTTATTCACTGAGACACGTGCCGATAAGTCTAAATGGTTGTACGGTCCACGTGAAAACGGTCGTTGGGGTCAACCTTATCAAATCGATAAAGCACCGCACGATTCGTTACTTGGTAAAAAACCACCTAAAGACCTGTCAGACCGTTTAAGACGTTACGCACCTACAGTCACATTGTGGATAACGGACGAAGCGCATCACCTCGCGGCGG
>CENR01030295.1_pt1 | contig 58050 bp, 104 predicted proteins | sample 530181 | NCBI WGS metagenome assembly CENR01 (sample SAMEA2619677, study PRJEB7988) | marine metagenome | biome: marine biome (ENVO:00000447); feature: surface water layer (ENVO:00002042); material: "saline water (ENVO:00002010), including plankton (ENVO:xxxxxxxx)" | depth 5 m | reverse complement strand
ATGAAAATATTAATCTGTGGTTTACCAGGTAGTGGAAAAACAACACTAGCAAAACCATTTGCTGAGCTTATAGGCGCTATACATTTAAATGCAGATGTTGTTCGAACAAGTTATAATGACTGGGATTTTAGTCCTGAAGGTAGAATCCGTCAAGCACAACGGATGAAACATTTAGCAGATGGTATAGTTATGGCTGGAAAAATAGCTGTAGCTGATTTTGTTTGTCCTACACAAACTACTAGAGATTGGTTTAATGCAGATTATACTGTGTGGATGGATACGGTAAATAAAAGTCATTATAAGGACACAGATGCTTTATTTGAAAAACCAATGAATTGTAATTATCATGTTGAAAAGTGGTTTGACAATACGCATGCGGAATTAGTTAAAGTGGTAAAAAATTATATGCTACATAAAGAAGGCAAACCAACGGAGAAAATATAATGCCGTTTGATTGGGGCAAACCAACAACTCAACTTCTAGGAAGATTCCAACCTTGGCATGATGGTCATACAGCACTATTCGAAAGAGCATTAGAAAAAACGGGTCAGGTAGTTATCATGCTTAGAACAAAATATCAAGATGATAACAATCCATATTCTGTTGAAGAAAGAGTAATGCAGATTGTTGAAAAACTAGCTGGTAAAGGATACACAACAGATTGTTTTACAATTATTACTGTACCAAACATAGAACACATTACTTATGGAAGAGATGTTGGTTATACAATAGGTCAAGAATCATTCGATGCTGATATAGAAAGTATTAGTGCTTCGAATATTCGAAAGGAAACACAAAATGGTTAATGTTGTTTGTGTGAACTGGGGTACAAAATATGGAACTTTTTACACTGATAGACTTTACAACATGGTCCGTCGTAATACTTCTTATGACTTTGATTTTTATGTATTGACAGATCAAGTTGACCGTTATCCAAATTACAAAACTGTTGAGCTTAACACTGATGAAGTAGGCTGGTGGAACAAATTACAAATGTTCAAACCAGGGGTGTTACCAGATGGCGAATACTTATATTTTGATCTTGACGTTGTTATTGTTGATAACATTGATTGTTTTTTTGAACACGAATCTTTTGCTGCCATTAGAGATTTTATCAGGCCTAACGACGGTATTTTACCCGGACCAGAATATAATTCCTCTGTTTTGAGGTTTAATAATGTGTTGTGTAAAGGAATATATGATCATTATATAAATAATCGAAAGATGTGGAAAGACTTTCAAAAACAGGTCCACTTCTTTGGGGATCAGAATGTCATTTCGCACTACCTCAACTCTTATCCTAATTTTCACACTCCTTTTCCTGATAACTGGTTGTGGTCTTATAAAAAAGGTGTTAGAAGAGGGCAACACGCTGGTGATAGGTCTCAAATGTTCGGTAGGTGGATCCCTCACGGGGGAAAAGTGTGCGTATTCCACGGAGAGCCGAACCCGGAACAAGTTACAGAAGAAGTAACATGGGTCAAAAAGCATTTTCGTTAGCTATTTGGCCAAGGTTTGCAGTCATAGAAAGTTATGATATTGTAGGAATTGGCATTGACGGAACCGGACAACCTTTTGTATTAGGATCTGTTGGTCCATACTTAACAAAAGAAGAAGCAAAATTAGACCTAAAAAATATTACTGAAAAAGACCTAAAAAAATCAAAAAAAGAAAGATTATCTGTTGACTTTTGAGTATAGCTATACTATATTAATAGTATAAGCAATGAGGAGTTAGTTATGCAAAAAGTTTACATCATGTCAGGCGCCCTTAACGATTTTATCATGGACCAGCGTAGAGAAGCTGAAGAGTTCAGCAAGAAGCCTGGTTGTTTTATGGGTATGTTGCCTGCTCCTTCTGAGACTAAGTACTGGTCTGAGCGTGTTCCTTCTGGTAGTCTCGAAGAGTACAAGCGCATTGAACTCGAAGAGTCTGCATACTATATGGCTGCTGACGCTATGAGCAAGTCATACGCTCGTTCTCTCGATCTGGCTAGCATGTCAGATGCCGATCTTCACCAGTTGTGTGATTCAATGGCTATTCTAATTAAAGCTGATGCTGAAGAAGAGCAGATGCGTGAAGAAGTTGAGCAGAATCATTTCGATTCTCTCGCTGCTGATCTCAATGTAGATCGCGACACCCTTGACCGTTGGATGGAGAGTGCATAATGGTTATTTCTCAATTAGAACTTAACACTAGCAGAAGAGAGTATACAGCTCTTCTAAAAGTTTCTCAGCCAGGTGCAGATGTTTTAGATCGCATTGGTGGTCTTGAGCAAATGTTTGATCTTATTGATATGGGTGAGGTTGAAATAGAAAATGAAAAAAGTTCATAATTATTTGAACTTTTCTGAACTTGTTGTTATAATGTATATGTAGAAAATGGAGGTGCGAATGGCACATATGTTAGAAATGGTAGACGGTCAAGCTCAAATGGCTTATGTAGGTAAAACTCCATGGCATGGGTTGGGTGTCGAACTTGAGGAGGGTGTGACTCCTCAAGAAATGATGGTTGCTGCTGGTTTAGATTGGTCAGTAAAAAAAGTTAACATGTATTATGGCATGCAAGACGAAATCAAAGTAGAAGGTAAGCAAGCGCTTATTCGTTCTACAGATTCTAAGTTGTTGGATATCGTTGGTGTTGACTGGAACCCAGTACAAAATATCGAAGCATTTAAGTTTTTCGATTCTTTTTGTAAGTCTGGTCAGATGTCAATGCATACAGCTGGTTCGTTGTTTGACGGCAAACGTGTATGGGCTTTGGCTAAGATCGCATCTGACTTTGAATTGTTCAATGGTGATAAAGTAGAAGGCTTTTTGCTTTTCTCTAACCCACATAAGTTTGGTCAAGCTGTTGACATTCGTTTTACACCAGTACGTGTAGTATGTAACAATACTCTTACACTTTCACTTGGTCAAGCAGTACAGAATGCTGTTAAGCTAAACCATCGCAAAGAGTTTGAGCCAGAAGGTGTAAAGCAAGTTCTTGGTCTTGCATCTAAGCATATGGATGAGTACAAAGAGACAGCTCAGTTCTTAGGATCTAAGAAAGTTTCTGATGAGCAGTTTAAATTGTTCTTGCAGGAAGTGTTTGGTGAGTCTAAGAAAGATGATAAACTTACACGTTCAGCTCAAATGGCTTATGATGTTATCGATACTCAGCCAGGTGCAGAATATGCTCGTGGATCTTGGTGGTCAGCATTGAATGCTGTAACTTATGTTACAGATCATCAGCTTGGTCGTCCTGGAGATACTCGTCTTAACTCAATCTGGTATGGTGCTAACCGTACAAAAAAGATTGAAGCAGTTAAAAAAGCTGTACAGTATGCGGAGGCTGCATAATGAAAAATGATACTCCAAATGGACCATTTAAGTCTAACCTAGACAAACTTTTTAACTCTGATACAGCTGGTGTATCAGAGCGTACATTTTCAGAGTATAGGTATAAAAATGGTGATCTATGGCTTTATACCTTTTCTCGAAAATATTTTGGAGATGGAGATTATCTTGATTCAAATACAAGCAAAACTTTTGTTAGTAGGAGTGTAACATGAAAAAGTATAACAAATTTGGATTAGAACTTACTGTAGCTTTTTTGTTTGGTGTGGGAGTAATTGTGTTTAGTAATGTAGCTTTTGGTCAAACAGTTACAGATGTCACTAAGCAAGTAATTAACAAAACACCATACCAAGTAGAAGTTTGTACAAACCAACGTGTCTCTGGTGATAAAACTGGTGATACTCTTATGGGTGCTCTTATTGGAGGAGCTATTGGTAACAATGTTACCAAAAATGTAGAAAACGGTGGTGCAGTAGGTGCATTGTTAGGTGGTATGATGGCTCACAATAATAGTAAAGCTACTGGAGGAACTCGTAGAGTTTGCAATGTTGAAACCAGATACAACGAGACAGTGACTACAGTTTATTCACACAGTGTTATTACGTTTACTCATGAAGGTAAGTCATACTCACTAAGTTTTAATAAATAATGTATGACAGGTTTTGATGAATTAGGTATACAACTTACAGATCTCCTTGCACCATGGATTGCTATACTTATCTCTATAAGTGCAGCGTTTTGGTTCAAAGATTTTGCTACAAATTTGATGATAGGTTTAAAATATAGACACAATTCTCATTTTAACGAAGGTGATCATGTAATATTAGATGGTAAAGATGCTATTATTGTAAAGTTTGGATCAAGAGAAACAGTATTTGGTATCTATACAGATAGAGGTTATGTGTGGCGTTTTATTCCTAATGATAAACTTCCCAACCAAAAACTTGAAAAGATTATTAATAAAAATTTGCATTTAGATACTGAAGAAGAAAAAGGTCGAAGGCTTCAAGCTATGATAGACAAAGCACAAGACGATAAAATTAATGCAAACAAAGAAGCAATTAATAATCTAAAAAAATAATATTTGTTCTTATAATACTTTTACGTTAACTAGATAGGGTGTATATTATGTATCAGCGAGCTGCTAAGACTAAGCCTGCCTCTATGGGTTCTATGGATGGTATGGCTCAGGTTTCGTTTTTTCGTATTGCCAAAGAAGAATTACAAAACGCAGGATATGATGACGAAGCGTTTTATTTTGAGCAAGTTGAAGATTGGTTGCGATCAGGTAAATCGTTGCCTACGACAGAAAAAGAAGTTGGAAAGGTTTTAGGACTATGAACGATATTCGTTGGAAACAAGACCGTCATGAATTAGGTTTTGTATATTATGAAATGTTTGATATGTGGAACCAACCAGTCGGATATGTAAAGAAGAATGGAAAAGTGTATGAAGCTAATGTGCGAGGCAGATCAACTTTTACAAGACGCACACTTAATTCTGCTAAAGCTGACGTAGAAATGATTTACGGAAAATTAGGAGCAAATTGATGAGAAAACATAGTATTGATCAAACTGCTGCTTGGGCAAAAAGTTGGGGTCTCAAAGGCTACGAACATCTTTATCCAGAAAACAGAGAAAAACGTAGACAAGAAGCAGTTGCTAACAATAATAAAGATAAACGTAATAATCGGTTCCGTAGCTCAGCTGGATAGAGCAACGGCCTTCTAAGCCGTGGGTCGAGGGTTCGAATCCTTCCGGAATCACCAAATAAATAACACTAGAGGTTAAAATGTACAGAGTAACAGCATACTTTAAGAATAAACTATACACACAAAGTTTTTCAGACATGTATGATGCTATAGATTACAAAGATGATGCTGAGGCTCATTATGCTAGTAAGGTTAAATTTGAAAAGGTATTTGATATGAGAGAAGTAATTTTTGATAGTTGGAATGCAGTTATGAATGCAGAAGTTAATCCTTTGAGACATATTCCTGATCTTCAGGTAAGGCATATGGTATTGCAAGTCTTAGCTTGGATGTGGTGTATTGTATTTTCAATGTATATGGGTAGTTTATTTGTAATGGGTTTAACAATGGTAGCTCATGCTCTTATTTTAGCTGCAATTGTTGTTACAGTCGGCACATTTCAAGTGGCAAAAACAAATCCTACCTTTTTCTCAAAACCAGTTGACAATGTAATTAATTCACGTGCGTATGGTGGAGAACACGAATAGGAGACGTCCTATATGAGCATGTGCTCAAACAACCTAAAGGAGAACGGACTGCGGTCCAGCATCTAGCATCTATAAGCTAGCTCTGCGTTATAGAAAAGAGGCACCGCAGAAGGCCTCTTTTCTTTTTGAAAAAATTCTATTATTAATTTATAATGTAAATGTGAAAGTGAGGTCAAATGCCGTATCCAGCATTTATTGAATCAACCCGTGATGGCGAAAAAGCATATGATGTTTATACACGTATGTTAAAGGACAGAATTGTGTTTCTCACAGGTGTCGTTGGGGAAGAAATGGCTAACCATTTAGTCGCTCAACTTCTTTTGTTAGAATCGCAAAACGACAAAGCTCCTATTATTATGTATGTCAATTCACCTGGTGGATCTGTCACACACGGTATGTCAATATACGATACGATGCAATACATATCCTCACCAATTCACACGGTAGTAATAGGCCAAGCTGCTTCCATGGCCTCGTTGCTCGCTTGTTCTGGTGCAGTGAGGTCTATTACTATTAATTCTCGTCATATGATACACCAACCGTTAGGTGGTGCTTCTGGTCAAGCTACAGATGTTCTTATTCATGCAAACGAACTTTTGCGATGGAAAGAAGTTCTTACTGGTATTTATGAAAAACATACACCTCAAACATTTGAGACATTGCAGCAAGATATGGAACGTGATAATTATATGACTGCTCAACAAGCACTTGATTATGGACTAGTAGATGAAATAGTGGAGAGAAGAATTGAAAGTAGAATTGATTGATAGCCTAGGTAGTGATGTAAATGTTGTTAATGCTGCTAGAGTATCTTTTGCTAAAGAAGTAAAAGAGTTTTCTGATAGAGACGAAAAACTTATTAGTTATCTTGCTAGTCATAATCACTGGACTCCATTTAGCCAAGTTCAATATCAAGTTAGAATAAGTGCACCAATTTTTGTAGCACGTCAGTGGTATAAACATCAGATTGGTATCACTCGTAATGAGGTATCAAGACGATATGTAGATTATACTCCTGAAGTATATAAAACTAGATTGTGGAGAAAACGTCCTGAAAACAAAAAACAAGGATCATCTGATACAAGTTTCTTTACTGAGTCAGAATTAGATATTGTTGGTTATATCTATGAAGATGCTGTTCGTCATTGTACTGATGCATATACAGCTCTTATAGAAAGGGGTGTTGCTCCTGAACAAGCAAGATCAGTTCTTCCTCAAGGCACTTATACTGAATGGGTCGAAACTGGTAGTTTGTCTGCAGCAGCTAGAATAGTAAGTTTAAGAGACCAAGATGATGCACAGAAAGAAATTAGAGAACTTGCTATAATGTTAGCGAATGAAGTAAAAAATATCGCTCCTGTGAGCTGGAAAGCACTTACATGTTAATTGAAAACGAAGTTAAGTTAGACTTTAGTGACGTCCTTATTCGTCCTAAACGATCAACCTTAAAAACCAGATCTGAAGTTGATCTTAATAGAACATTTAAATTTCGAAACTCTGGTCAAGAATGGACTGGTGTTCCTATTATGGCATCTAATATGGATACAACAGGTACAATTGAGACAGCAAATGTTCTGAAAAATATGAATCTAATAACATGTTTGCATAAACATTATGACATTGATCAACTATACGATGTATTTTTTCAGCCACAAGAATATGTAGTATATTCTATGGGTATAACTGATATTGATCTTCGCAAGTGGGAGCAACTCAAGTCCAAATTACCAGTAAATAATATCAAGCACGTTTGTATAGATGTTGCCAATGGTTATACAGAGCGTTTTATAAATTTTGTAAAAGAATTTAGGCAACACAATCCAGATGTAATTATTACTGCAGGTAATGTTGTTACTGCAGACATTACTCATGAACTTATATTGAATGGAGCAGATATTGTTAAAGTGGGCATTGGTCCTGGCAGTGTTTGCACTACTCGTTTACAAACTGGTGTGGGTTATCCGCAACTTTCATCAATCATCGAATGTGCTGATGCTGCTCATGGTCTTGGTGGACATATTATTGCTGATGGCGGCTGTGTTTACTCTGGAGATGTCTCTAAGGCTTTTGCTGGAGGTGCCGATTTTGTCATGCTTGGTGGTATGCTAGCTGGCCATGATGAAAGTGGTGGTGAAACTATTACTGAAGATGGTGTGATGTACAAGATTTTTTATGGTATGTCGTCTCACACTGCAATGGAAAAATATTCTGGTGGTGTTGCTGAGTATAGAACTGTTGAGGGTAAAGAAGTTAAAATTCCATACAAGGGATCTATCGAAAGTACAGTATCTGGAATATTGGGTGGTGTAAGAAGTTCGTGCACCTACGTAGGTGCACAAAAACTCAAACAGTTATCTAAATGTACTACGTTTATAAAAGTTAACAATACACACAATAGAGTATATGAAAATGTCTGATAATTATATTGAAGAGAGCTATACTTTCACTAAAGACACTATAGTAAATAATACTGCTGATTCTTCGCTGACTTACGAATTTTACAGCAAAAATAATTTGAATGAACTTCTCTCAAGTATATTGGAGTTCATACAAGCAAGCGGCTATCCATATGTAGCCAAACTTATAGCAGTCAAAGATGATCAAGAAGAAATTGCATCTGATGAAGAAATTGATGAAAATGTAATCGAAATTCTTTCTCAGGTTATAGAAGATATGGATATGGCCAGAAAACAAAAAAACAAACCAAAATTGGAAGTAGTCAGTTCTAATGATAACAAAGATAACAATACTAATAACGACGATAGCTCTTAGTTTAAGTACAGCTGTAAGTGCCGCTCCTAGTTGGGTTCAAAAGCCAGTCCAATGTGCATCACCTCAAGAAGTGCTTGATAGACTAGATGCAGATGGCCTTGATTTATTACTAGGTGCGACAGGTAATGCTAGAGTAGAAAATAATATGTATACAAAGCCATACGGTTTTTATTACAATCAAGAAAATAATTATTGGGCTTTTGTAGAATTTTTTGATAATGAAACAATGTGCATTATTGTTGTGGGTGAAGGTGTAGAATTCGATGTCACACCGAAAAAAGAATTATAAATAGTCTATCCAGGTAGCTCCTGTAGCGTAAAATAGCTTAATTATATATTAACATTTTTTATTACGGAGCTCCATATGGAATTTTATGAGTCTATTTTTGTAACATCTATTATAACAGTTATTGGTTTCATTGCCTGGCGGGTGTGGACTATTGAATCTAACCATTTAAGACACTTAGATGCAGATATTCAAGAACTTAAAACAGATATCAAGTGGCTCATTGAGTTTCACAAAAATAAGCATTAATGCTTTTATCCTTTCATTAATATTTTGTTCTCCTGCACTATCTTTGAGTGTGAAACAAAAAGTTTTTGTCACAAAAGTTGACAATTGCTTAGACAGTATCTATAATCGTATAGATATAAAAAGACACATTGACAAAAAAATTATTATAGCCATGGCAGCATTAGAATCAAGCTGGGGTACTAGCAGGTTTGCTAAAGAAGGAAATAATCTGTTTGGTATCAGAACATTTGATTTAGACATACCTCATATGAAGCCACATGGATTTAAGAATCCTACATTTGGTTTAAAAAAATTCAATTCGTTTTGTGATAGTATAGCATATACAATTTGGACATTGAATGATCATCATGCACATAAAAAATTTAGTAAAAATAAACGCGTGGAAAACTTAACAAATTGGGCTACAGATCCACAATATATCAAAAAATTAAAAGATAAAATTAAGTCTCTTGAAAATTAACTGTTGACTTTTTCAGAAAAATATCTGAAAATGTATTATAATGTTAATTAGGAGTGTGATGTAATGATTAACTATAGTGCTGTGTATGGCAGGGTTGATGAGTTTTTGCAAACCCGCGAAGGTTTATCTAATCCTAAAAACTCTCGTGACTATATTTGGTTTGTTCGTGAGCTGACTGGAATCTTTTGTGGCGCAGCTCATGAGCATGACTTAGATACTGGTAGTGTTCTCAACTTTTTTGATTTAGTTGAAAGACACGAAATAGTAAATGTGAATACGTCTGGTGCATTGTCTAGTGTTGCTGACCTTATTGATCCGTTTGTAAGAGAGCATCCTTTGTATGAGATTACAGAATTTACATTGATGAACTATAAGCCAGGCAATGTACAAGTAGGACCAGGAGAATTTTTCTTTTGTTTTTATGATAGTGGTTCTGTATTTGGTATTGACAACCAAGCAGGTTTTGATGTCATTACAGATAACACAACTACTGAATTCAAAAAACTAGGTTCTAATTTTACAGATCCTGAGTTGTTTAATAAGTATGCAGAATCAGATGATGTAGATCGTTTGTTGGTTATTAAACCAGTATCGAATGCTAGAAAGCCTTTAGTACGTTCACAGTATGCATGTATTGCTACTACTGATTGGAGAAAGGCTTTTTATCATAGAGGTAAAAGTGGAACATTAGCATTAGTAGAAGGAGTGTAATATGCCTAGATTAACTAAAAAACAGCAAGCTGCAAATGTACAAAAACTTTTGGATGATGCAAAACCAGTTCGTAAAAAGTTTCGTAAGCCACGCAAGCCAATGACAGCAGAACAAAAAGCTGCAGCAGCTGAAAGACTAGCTGCAGCTCGAGCTAAAAAGAATATTAACAAACCTAAAAAACAAAGATATCATTCTGCATGTTATGATTCTAAAGCTCCGTTTCCAATTGAGAAAGTATTATCTTGGTTGTCTACCGCTAAGGATCAATCAAACAACTTTAAACGTGATATGAGAGGTAAATCTGGCCGCGATTTGCAAAAAGCAAATGATAGATACCTTTGGTGGTATGGTTATTATAATGATATTAACTGGTATCTTAAACATGGTGATTGGATCTCTAACACTTATGGTGAAGACCAACAAATGAAAACTCAATGGCGAACTGTCGTTCATGCATATTATTCTGATGGAACTAGAAAAGATATGCCTCGTGATGCTATAATAGAGGACAAGCCAAAACAAACAAGAAGGCGTAAAGCAAAATGAAACTATCTAAGAAGACTTTAGCTATACTAAAAAACTTTGCTTCGATTAATCAATCGATTGTAGTGAAGCCAGGCAAAAAAATTGAAACGATCTCTAATGTAAAAGATATTTTTGCTGGTGTAGAAATTGATGAAGTGTTTGAGAGAGGCTTTGCTATCTATGATCTTAATGAGTTCTTAGGTGTTGTAAGTCTATTCGAAGACCCAGACTTCGAGTTCGATGAAGAATATGTTATTATCTCTCAAGGTAAGATGAGACAAAAGTACTATTATGCAGATCCATCTGTTATTACAACACCACCAGAGAAAGGTGTTACTTTACCATCTGTAGAAGTTAAGTCTACAATGAACAGAGAACAATGGAGTGTAGCAATAAGAGCAGCGTCCGCAAACAATGCATCTGATCTTACTTTCAACAATGGTAATATCATCTTGCATACAAAAGGTGTTCCTAATTCAAATAAGTTTGTGTTTGAAAATATTTGTTCACATGACGCAGATTATAATCTATCGATATCAGTTGAACGACTTAAAATGATTCATGATGACTACGATATTGAAGTGTGTTCAAAAGGCCTTGCAAGATTTAATGGTGCACAAGGAATTGAATACTTTATTGCATTACAACCAGATGGAAGTTATGGTAATGGCTCTGAATAAAGAAGAAAAAGAATCACTTGAAAACTCAATTTATGATTGTCATTTTGCATCACAAAAATATCTTGAAACAGGTAAAGATATACACTTTAAATTATTAGAAGTTAGTGTTAATGAAGCTATAAGCAATCTTCAGATACTAAAAGAAGGTATTAAAGATGATCCTATGGTAGGAAACTATAAAATACATCTACTCGTACCACTTCAATTATTAAGGCTTGCTGAGTCAAGAAACAAAAAAGATCAAGAAGTAAAAAATATATAACCACGTGAAGAATGATAATGAATAATGATTTTCTATATGTTGAAAAGTACAGACCTCAGACCGTTGAGGATTGTGTTCTTCCTATCAACATTAAAAAAGTGTTTCTTTCTTTAAGAGACAAGGGTGAAATCATTAACCTATTACTTTCAGGAGGCCCTGGTACAGGTAAAACTACTGTAGCACGAGCGCTATGTACTGAATTAGGTATCGATTATATTATCATTAACGGTTCTGAATCACGTGGTATTGACATGGTAAGACAGCAAGTAGGTTCGTTTGCTTCTACCATGTCAACAAACGGCAAGGTGAAGGTTGTGATTCTCGATGAAGCGGATTACATCACACCTGAAGCACAAGCTGCTCTCCGCAATTTGATTGAGTCCTTCTCTTCATCTTGCCGTTTCATTCTTACATGTAACTTTAAACACAAAATTATTGAACCATTACATTCTCGTTGCTCAGTAGTTGATTTTACAGTTGCTAAAAATGAACTACCTAAACTTCAAGCTGAGTTTGCTAAGAGAGTGTTATATGTATTGAAGCAAGAAAATATATCGTTCAATACAGAATCTGTGTTAGAAGTCATTAAACGACACTATCCTGATAACAGAAGAATACTTAATGAGTTACAAAGGTATGCAAACATTAGTGGCAACATTGACACTGGCATATTAAATATAATAGATAGCTCAAAAGTTAAAAATCTTATAGACTTTATGAAAAAAGGAGATTTTAAGTCTTGTCGTCAGTGGATTGCAGATAATCCTGATCCAGATGTTTTGTTCAACGAACTGTATGAAAACATTACTGACTTTGTTCAACCAGATACAATTCCTAACCTAATTCTTATAATGGGTGAGTATCAACACAGAGCAGCTTTTGTGGCTTCTCAAGAGATAAACCTTGCAGCTTTTGTTGTTGAGGTAATGAAGAGCGTGAAATGGAAATAAGAGAAGGCATTTTTAGACTATTGAAAAAAATTATTAATGAGAACAGCTTAACTCTTGCTGTTGTTTATACACTTGGTCATATTGTTATAGCAATGAACGTAGTTTATTGGTTAACAGGATCAACTGTATGGGAAGCAGGAGTAGTAGCCTTGGTAGAGCCATGTATTAATGGTGTGTGGTTCTATGTTCTACACAAGACATGGATAAAGTTAACAAATGGAAATTGATCTATTTGGTAACATAATACAAAAGGAAGTTGAGTCTGATGTCAGACCAACTAACGAGTCACCTTTTGTTTATATGACAGCTATACAAAACAAAACTTATCCAAATAATTTTGATACGTACTCACCATTCCTTACAAATCTTGGTTTTTCGCAAAGATCTGAAACTGTGTTGTTTGCAAACGAGCTGAATAAATATGCTGACTTAGGCGAGAGAGAACAATTTGATTTTTACTTTCATGCACTGCCTAAAAAGAATTATTTTTCAAAGTGGGCTAAAGGTATGAAGACTGAAAAAACTCAAATGATAATGGATTACTTTAAAGTTTCATACAAAGTAGCAAAACAATACGAAAGAATTTTACAAGATAAACAACTAAAACAAATCGAACAATGGTCTAAAACGCACAAAGGTGGAAAACAATAATAATAAATATTGTGCGGATCTTCTAATGGGAAGATAAAAATGATAGATGAATTGCTTGAAGTAAGGTTGCGAGATAAAGATGATTTTCTAAAAATTGTTGAGACATTAACTAGGATTGGAATCTCCACAAGAGACAAAAAGCTAGTGCAGACTTGTCACTTATTCCATAAAAAAGGAAAATATTATTTGTGTCATTTCAAAGAATTGTTTAAGTTAGATGGTGTAGATAAAACTGATATTACTTTGGAAGATGTGCAAAGAAGAAATGCAATAGCTAAGTTGTTGCAAGAATGGGGTTTGTGTGAAATACTTGAAGAACAAAAATATGTTGACAGCAGTCTTAACAGAGTTAAAATTGTTCCTTACAACCAAAAAAATAACTACATTCTAAAACAAAATTATACAATCGGTAAAAAGAAGTAACATTCGTCTATAATAAATTTATGGATTACTATACAAACATTGTTCGTCGAGGTGACAAGCTCCTCATTAGAGGTGTCCGTAACGGTGAAGAGATACGTGACAAAGTACGTTACGATCCTGTTCTGTATGTTGAACACCACAAAGACTATGGCTATAAAAGTTTGTATGGTAAAAACCTCAAACCAATAAACTTCGATAACATGAATGATGCTTGGCAGTTTACGTCTGAGCATAAAAATTCGAATATGAAGATTTATGGTTTTCCTCGCTTTGAGACACAATATGCTTTAGAAAACTTTGCTGACGCTCCTGATAAATGGAATAGAAAAGACATCAGAGTATTCAATATTGATATTGAAGTTACATCTACAGAAGGTTTTCCAGAAGCTAAAGACGCTGCATACCCAGTTACAGCAATCTGTATCCACGACTCAAAGGTTGATAAATTTATCACATTTGGACACGGCCAGTGGTCACTCGAAGCATCTGAATTACCAAAAGACATTGGTGACAAAGTCGTTTATGTTGAATGTAAGACTGAGACAGAATTGTTTCAGAAGTTTCTTAACTACTGGCACAGGTTCACACCAAACATTGTTACTGGATGGAATATTGAAAAGTTTGACATTCCATATCTGTATAACAGATTAGAAAATCTTGGTATAGGTGGCCACAAACTGTCACCTTGGAATCGTGCTCAACTTAGAACAATCGATTCTATGAGAGGTCAAGAGATTGCTGTTACCATTGACGGTCTCGATCAGATCGATTACATTGAAAGATATAGAAAAACAAAAACACAAGAATCATACAGACTTGACTATATTGCAAACGTCGAACTTGGTGAACGTAAACTAGATTACTCTGAAGTGTCTAGTTTACACATGTTATACTTTGATAATTTCCAAAAGTTTATTGATTATAACGTGCAGGATGTTAATCTTGTCAAACGACTTGATGAAAAATTAGGATTGATAGACGCTCAAATAATGATTGCTTACATGGCAAGTATCAACTATGGTGAAGTTAATTCTACAGTTCGTACATGGGACAGTTTAATCAATAAAGAACTACAAAAGCATAGAGTGATACCTCATTTTCATGTTATAGCTTCTGAAAAAAATGATTCAATACCTGGTGGTCATGTTAAAGAACCACATGTAGGTAAACATGGCTGGTGCATGTCTTTTGACCTTAACTCTCTGTATCCTCATTTGATCATGCAATTTAATATATCACCAGAAACATTTAATCATGAGTTTAAGTTATGGGAATATGAAGAAGAGATGAAACGTATTGAACGTCTTCTGAATAGAGAAACAATAACAGGTGTACCTGCCGAACATTCAATATGTGCGTCTGGTTATATATTTTCAAACAAACAAGAAGGTGTCATTCCTCGTCTCATGAAGAGAATGTATATCGAACGTAAGGCAGTTAAACAAGCAGGTCTTGAAAAAGAAAAACAGGGTAAAGATGGATCGTTAGAAAACCTTAGACAATATGTGTTAAAAATTCTTTTAAACTCAGGTTATGGTGCGTTTGTAAACAAATACTTTCGATGGTATGATCAGCGTATAGGTAGATCTATTACATGTTCTGGCCAACTTATCATCCAAGTTGCGGAAAGAGAACTTAACAAATGGATGAACAAAGTCTTACAAACTGAAGACATAGATTATGTTGTAGCTATTGATACTGACTCTAACTATCTAAACTGTCAACCACTGGTTGATAAATTTTTCCCTGACAAAAGTAAAGATGAGATAGTTGATATATTAGATAAAATAGCACAAGAACAAATACAAAAAATATTAGAAGCTGGTTTTGAGTCAGAAAGAAAATACTTAAACGCGTTTGAACAAAAGATGGTTATGGAAAGAGAAGCTATTGCTTCGTCAGCGTTTTGGACTGCTAAGAAACGATATTCCATGTGTGTATGGGACATGGAAGGCGTTAGAATGCCTTCAGACAAGCCTAAGCTCAAGATTCAAGGTCTTGATGCTATTAGATCTTCCACCCCTCAGTCATGCAGAGAAGCTCTTTTAAACATGATTAAACTAACTCTAATGGAAGATGAGGAAACATTACAACAATATATTGTTAAGTTTAAAAAAGAGTTTGTCGAACTGCCTTATCAAGATATAGCGTTTCCTCGTACAATGAATAATATATCTAAGATGAATATTTCTACAGGTTTTGCAAAAGGTACACCTCCACATATTAGAGGTGCTATTACATTTAACAGATTACTTGAAAAATATAATCTATCTAAAGATTGGGAAAGAATGAACGATGGTGAAAAAGGTAAATTTATCTACCTAAGAGAACCTAATAATATAGGAACGAATGTCCTATCGTTTAATCATACTGTTCCATCAGAGTTTAACTTCGAAAAACATATTGACTATGAGAAACAATTTCAAAAAGCTATTGTAGAACCTATGGATATTATTCTAGCGCCAATTGGATGGACTGCTGAGAAGAGAACTACACTTGAGGACTTCTTTTCATAATAAATAATAAAACAAAAGGGTTTGCTATGGATAATATAGATATTCTAAAACAATTTGGTACTTTGAGTAATTTTAGAGATTTTCTAAATGAACAAATTAATGATGGTCATGAAATATCTCGTGGTAAAGATCCAAATGATATGTCAAAAGAACAAAAAAAAGAAAGAGATAAAAGAAAAAAGTCTATTCGTGTAAGTGAAGAAGATAAAAAAATCTCTAAAGAAGTTACAAAAAAAGCAGACGGCTCAGCCAAAGAAGTTCATTATGATACTTCAGAACCAGAAGCTGCTCCAGACGACGGCCAAGCAGCTGACCAAGTTCCTCCTTCTCCAGTAGTAGTTGATCCATCCCAAGCACCTGGATCACAAATCGCAATTGGTCGAAAAGAAGTAGATAATGTAGAAGCAGATCCTAAAGCTGTTGAGATTGATATTTCAGGTGATACAAATGCTGTAAATGTAAAACCTACTATACAGAAAAAAGGTAATGGAACTCAACGATAACAACATAGAAATTTATGCTGCGAAATATTATAGATCTGAGTTGTGTTTAAGTAAGGAAGAATTTTTAGAAGATTTAGGAAGACACAAGTTGGCAAAAAAATTAATTAAAAAATTTGCTAATGAAAAATCAGATAATATTAGATTGTTATGTAACCATGTTTTATGTTTTACTAATAACTTTGAATTGAAGGCTGCAAAAAATATTTTAATGTATGGATTAAACGAAAAAGAAAAAGCTGTAATGAAAACGGTACTAAATTATTTTGGTTTTCTAGTTTTCAACGAGATGCCTACAATTAAATTTGATCTATACACTGCTAAATATCTAAAAGAGATGGACAGAGTACAATATGGCCGCTAATATTGTTGACACAGTTATTATTTTTAGAATATTGAGAAAGCTAACAACTCCTTTCAATAAAACAGCTGCGTTCAAAGCAGGTGTTATTGATGCAAAAGGTAATGTGTTAGTTAAACCCAGAGACAGAACTCCAGAACAAAAAAGAACTATAACATTATTAGATAGAATGGTTTTTAATCTAAAAAGATTGTTAGCCAAAGTTCCTGGAGGTAAAACTCAACTAGGCTCATATATAGCTGCTTTAGCATTGTTAAAAGAATATGTAGATAACAATCATAATCAAGAAACATCACAAGTATTACTAGAGAAAATGCAAGATCATAAAATTATTCCACGTGTTAAACACGATCTATCAACACAAGAAGGTTTTATGGATGCATGGGAAGAAGCTATGGTTGAAAGTATGGTTTCAGGTGCTTCTTTTGGAGGTGCTATGTCAGGTGCAGGAACAAATGCACAAGTTAATGCAACAGGAATGGCAGGCATAGATCCAGTTCTTGGTAATAAAAAAATTAAAAGAAGAAAAGATCTCAGAAAAATTCTAGATAGATGAGCATAATATCATTATGTTCAAAAGTTTGTCTGAAGAAGTGTCTACTGGACCCTGTCCTTATTGTAATTCGTATTCGTTTGTTTATGAGCATGATGATAAAAAGATGTTTCTTTGTCACAAGTGTCAACGGCACATACAATATGAAAAGGTAAAATGGAATGGTAACAGTATTACTAATGTGGTGGTCGACGATAGTCCTATTCAAAGGATCTCTATCAACTACAATTCTGTGCTACACAATTGTAAAAAGTTATCTGATCTTCCTGGTGACCATGCATGCATACGCTATGTTAGGAACCGCAGAATCCCTGACAGCGTTTTTCCTGAGCTTTATTACTGTGACGACTTTAGAGAAGTTGCTGCTCCCGCAAAAGTACAAGTTAAAAGATCTGCTAGACTAATCTTACCATTTTATGACGAGAATAATGAACTGTTTGGTTTACAAGGCAGAAGTCTTGATGGGTCTGAACCAAGATATATTACAATAATGTATAAAGAAAATGAAGAAAAAATATTTGGTAAGAATAAAGTTGATATGACTAAACCTTTTTATTGTGTAGAAGGTCCAATCGACAGTTTATTTCTAAAAAATTGTGTAGCAATGGCTGGTTCAGATGGATTAGATAATAAATATAAAACATCCGCCGTGATGTGTTTGGATAACGAACCAAGAAACAATCAAATTGTAGCTAAGTTGGAGAAACATATCAATGACGGATTCAAAGTTGTTATCTGGCCTGATAATATACAACAAAAAGACATAAACGACATGATCCAAAAAGGTGTTGATGTTCAGCACATAGTTGAACAAAATACCTGGGCTGGACTTGCCGCCAAAATAAAATTTAATTCGTGGAAGAGAGTGTAATGGGGAAAGCTAAGTTCAAACTTGATTACTCAAAAGACAAACTTCTAACAGATTACGCTATAGGTATGTTAGAAGATTTTTATATGATGAGTCATGAAGATTCACCACAAGATGCATATGCAAGAGCATCAGTAGCTTGGGCTACTTATGAAGGTGAAACTGACTGGGAACTAGCTGAAAGACTATATACTTATGTTAGCAACAAATATTTTATGTTTGCATCACCAGTGTTATCAAATGCACCAAACGGAACAAAAAAGGATAGAGGTTTACCTATATCCTGTTTTTTGACTTATGTACCAGATACATTAGATGGATTAATTTCTCACACATCAGAACTAAGATGGTTATCTATTTTTGGTGGTGGTGTTGGCGGCCATTGGTCAGATGTAAGGACCGTGAGTGATATAGCTCCTGGTCCTATTCCTTTTTTGCATACAGTAGATGCAGATATGATTGCATACAGACAAGGAAGAACACGTAAAGGTTCATATGCTGCTTACATGGATGTCTCACATCCAGATATAATGGAATTCATTAACATTAGAATACCAACTGGTGATGTACAAAGAAAAGCTCTAAACCTTCACAATGCTGTAAACATTTCTGATGAGTTTATGCATTGTGTGTTTAATAACGAGCCATGGCACTTAAAAGATCCAAAAGATAACTCAGTAAAGGAAACAGTAAATGCACGTAAACTTTGGGAACGTATTATTGAAATTAGGTTCAGAACCGGAGAACCATATCTTAATTTTATTGACACTGCTAATAACTCGCTTCCTTCCAACTTAAAAAACATAGGATTAAAAATTCATGGATCTAATCTTTGCAACGAAATACATCTGCCTACAAGTCCAGACAGGACTGCGGTCTGCTGCCTTTCATCTCTTAATCTTGAATTATATGATGAATGGAAGGATACGACCATTGTCGAGGATCTTATCACTATGCTCGATAATGTTATTCAGTATTTCATTGATAATGCCCCAGATGCAATCTCAAGAGCAAAATATTCAGCACAGCAAGAAAGATCCATTGGTTTAGGAGCTATGGGGTTCCATTCGTATTTGCAAAAAAATAATATTGCATGGGAATCAGAAGCCTCTTCTATAAAAAATATACTTATGTTTGACAATATTAAGGACAAAGCAGTAAAACAATCCAAATCTTTAGCAACATCAAGAGGAGAGTATCCAGATGGTATTGGAACTGGTCTTAGACATGCGCACCTTCTTGCAATCGCTCCCAACGCCTCTAGTGGTATCATTCTTTCTACTAGCCCTAGCATTGAGCCGATGAAAGCAAACGCATATACACACAGAACAAGAGCAGGTTCGTTCTTAGTTAAAAATGAACATTTGAAAAAAGTATTACAAAAACACGAAAAAGATAATGATAAGACATGGTCTTCTATCATTACTAGCAAAGGTTCTGTTCAGCACTTAAACTTTCTTTCAGAAAAAGAAAAGAATGTATTTAAGACTGCTCAGGAACTAGACCAAAGATGGGTTGTACAACATGCAGCTGAACGTCAAAAGTTTATCTGTCAGGGTCAATCAGTCAACTTATTTTTTCCAGCTGGAAGTGAAAGGTCATATGTAAACGAATGTCACTTGAGTGCTTGGGAAATGGGTCTAAAAGGATTATATTATTTACGTACAGAAGCCAAACAAAGAGCAGAAACTGTTGCTGATAAAGTAGAACGAGTTGCTCTTAATGACTATAAAGGAACAACAATTTACGGTACATATGACTGTCCGTACTGTGAAATGACTAAAGAAGAATTTCTCATGAGAGGAATTGAATTTGAATTTATCGACCTTAAAGAACTTGGTAAAACTGCTGCAGAAGTAACTGGAAGAAATGTAAAAACTGTACCGCAAATTTACTATAATGGAGAATATGTAGGTGGCTACGAAGATATTATGGCTATTCTAGATGGTAACGTCTCTGTTGAAGAGGGCGACGAATGTAGAGCGTGTGAAGGATAAGGAGAAAATATGTCTACATATACTGATGAATTAAAAGCCGAACTAGATCGGGTAACTATAAAAGGTAACGCAGATAAACAATCGTTTTCTAAACTAGCTTCTATTATTTGGCGTCTCGATCAAAGACTTCAAATTTTGGAAGATCAAATTGTGATTGATGATAAACCAGCGAAAAAAACAACTAACAAAAAGGAACAGTAATGTCATTAATAGAAGAATCTAAAACTTATAAACCGTTTTTATATCCATGGGCTGTTGACATGGTAAAGAAGCATGAAGAAATTCATTGGGTTGAGGATGAAGCTGAACTATCTGAAGATGTACAAGATTGGCGAACAAAGCTCAATGAAGAAGAAAAAGAATTTATTACACACGTGCTTAGATTGTTTACGCAATCTGATGTACAGGTAGGTGCAAACTATCACGATTTTCTCATTCCAAAATTCAAGAACAATGAAATCAGAAATATGTTAGCTTCCTTTGCTAACAGAGAAGGAGTTCACCAACGAGCATATGCACTACTGAATGATACTCTTGGACTTCCAGAAGAAGATTTTCACAAGTTTCTTGAGTATACAGAAATGGCCGACAAGATTGAGTTTATGCAAGATAATAATGTTTCAACTCATCAAGGTCTTGCACTGGCTCTTGCACAATCTGTATTTAACGAAGGAATGTCATTGTTTTCGTCCTTTGTTATGCTTTTAAACTTTCAACGTTTTGGAAAGATGAAAGGTATGGGTACAATCGTAGAGTGGTCTATTAGAGACGAGTCTATGCATGTACAAGGAGTAGCAAAACTGTTCAGAACTTTTTGTGAAGAGCATCCACGTATTGTAACTGATGAGTTAAAGTCAAAAATTTATCAGATGTCAAAAAATGCAGTGCAGTTAGAAGACAAATTTATTAAACTTGCCTTTAAAGGTAATTCTATTGAAGGTATAGATGAAAAAGAAGTCAAACAGTATATTAGACACATTGCTGATAGACGTCTTTTGCAATTGGGAATGAAACCTAACTTTAATGTTAAAGACAATCCTATTCCATGGCTTGATTGGGTTCTTAATGGAGCATCACATGATAATTTCTTTGAAAAAAGGGTTACAGAATATTCAGCAAACGGATTGGAAGGAACTTGGGGTGGCTATCATTCGGGTATGAGTACAACTCGCGCCCAGCGAGGTTTACTTGCTGATAGAAAGAATGCGGCATGAGACTTGATAATGTAGATAAACTTGAATTCTTGTATAAAGAAATTGAGTATGCGAAAACAAAATTGCAACCACAAGATACTGGCCACATTAACACAGCCATTAGCTGGTTGCAAACAAGAGTAAACGAAGTAAAGGAAGAATTGAAAAATGGAAATGTTACGGGCATTAATTAAACAATATGAAGGCGAAATTGCTGTAGCACAAGCTACTGTTCGTATCTACATGACTAACAGTGTAGGAATTGGTGAGCATCCTCAACATGCAGAAGAAATTGATACTCTGTTAGGCACTATTGCAGATCGTCAAGACAAAATTGAAGCTGCTGAGGGCATGCTGGACTCCAGCTACACGGATCGAATAATGTTAAATGAGAAATCCTCAGTCTAATATTGATCATGTCGTTTAAGCACAAAGGATCATCTCTTTGTTGCCATTGTAATAAAAACTCAGCCATCTTGGCGTGTGATTTTTGATCATACTCCTTGATGGTTTCTTTTATTAACTCACCTTTATACTCTTTTACAATTGTTGACGAGCCAAAATATTTTTCGTATAGCTTATCTGGTTTACCAGAATAACCTATATAATATCTACCATCTGGGAAGTAAGTACAATAGACTCTATGAACCTTTTTAGGAACTTTTCTTCGCTTTTTCATATAATATTTATATGTGCGGAATAAACGGAATTACAAAACCAAATCAAGAATCCAGAGTCAGAAAGATGATGGAGTACACACACCGTAGAGGTCCTGATGGTTCTGATATAAAGTCAAATGATTACGTTACGTTTGGACATAATCTCTTAGCCATTTTTTCTGATATAGATAGTTCAGTTCAACCATACGAATATAACAACAGTTTGTTAATTTTTAACGGAGCTATCTATAACTACGAAGAACTTGATGAATGGAATTGTAAATCAGGTACTGATACAGAAGTTCTAATTAAAGGTCTATATCATTACGGTATTGAATTTATGCAACGCTGTGAAGGAATGTGGGCTTTTGGTTTTCATAAAAATGGTGTTACTACTATATGTAGAGATCATTTTGGTATCAAACCATTGTACTACAGACATAATGGAGACGAACTAATTTTTTCTTCTTCTATTCATGCATTGGAGATTGAAAACAAAAAATTAGATTCGTATGCATTTTCGTTGTTCAATACGTTTGGTTATGTTCCAGGATATCTAACACTCATCAGAGATTGTTACAAGCTATGTCCAGGTGAATATGTATCATACACAAGTGAAGGCTTGCATTCTGGTAACCTGTGGTCCATACACAGATTTGGTAATAAAAAATATACTAAGCAAGAGTTTAACGATAGGTTACAATTAGCCATCACAAAAAGTAGAGTTGGCATCAGACAAAGAGGTGTGTTCTTGTCTGGTGGACTCGACTCTACTTCTGTTGCACACTATCTTAATGAAAAAAATACATTTACTAATAAGTACGAAACAAACACTCCAGCAGTAAATGATGATGCAGATGTAGCTTTTCTTATGGCAGACGATTATGATTTTAATCACGAAGAAGTTATAATTACACCACAGAATTTTTATGACAGTATAGATGAGTCGTTATTAAGTATTGAGTTACCAGTATTCAACAAATCTACACCAGCTTATTTCTACATGAACAAAGTAATGAGAGATAAAGGCACTATAGTAACCTATTCTGGTGATGGTGGAGATGAAATGTATACTGGTTATGCTATTCATGGACAATATGGAAAATCAAAAGATCCAATACTAGACCATTTTCTTACATGTGGATGGAAAAAAGGTAAAAGTCTAAAACTTAATTACGATCAATTATATCTCACAAGTCAAAGTTATCTTGAGTATATGCATAATTGGTTTCCAAAAAATGTATTTGGTGATGACCACATCAATAATTGTTTGTTTGTAGAAATGTTAACAAGAGTAGCAGAAGACTTTCTAACACGTAACGATAAGTTTGGATCATACTTTGGTATGGAAGGAAGATTTCCGTTGCTAAACCTACCATTCTATAATTATATTATGTCTATACCATCAGATGTAAAACTTACAAACCTAGATGAAACTAACTTTAAGCCAGGTGAATATAAGATGTTGGCAAGAGATGGATTAAAAGATATTCTTCCAAAGTATGTTATCGAAAAAGGTAAGTCAGGTTGGACTATACCAGATGCAGAGTGGAGAAAAGAAGAAGAAAAGTTTATTACAAAAATGAATAAACTTATAAACGAACCACTTAATAATAAACTTGATGACCTTATAGATTGGAGTGCATCTAGAGGACCTAAAACATTTTATGCTGCAACTTTCTTTAAACAGTGGCTAAAAAAATACAATATATCTCTATAAATATATAGTACAAGATTGATGATCGTGTATAGAATAGACGGGCTGGACCCGGGGGCGGTACCCGGCGCCTCCACCATAATGAGTGTTAAAATGGACGAAGTATTATTGTGGCAATTTAGACAAAGATGCGTAGAATATATTTGTATCAATAATTATTCAATACGTCACGCGAGACTCATTATGATGGGGGCGAAATAGGATCGACAGACGTGGTAAAGGTATGCGTAGATTAAGTACATTAAAAGTAACTGCAAAACGCAAGTCTACTTTCGCTTCAATCTTTGGCGTGAAGAAAGAGGTTACCTCATCTTCTGCTAAAGCTCTTGCAGCAATCGCCTAGTAGAGCTAAGTACTACTAGCGGGGTTTTTGGAGAGTTTTTCCTGGCAACAGAAAAAACTCTCTTTTTCTATTATAAATATATTAGACGTCGATTAATCGAGTCTATATAAACTGTCCATAAACGGAGGTTAACATGACAGGAACTTATGCATTGCCTAGACAGGCATTTATTGGGTTTGATCGTATTTTTGATCAACTCGAAACTATCCACAGCCAAGCTAAAGATACTTATCCACCACATAATGTAGTTCGTGAAACTGAATTTCAGTATATTGTGGAATTAGCTGTCGCTGGATTTACCGAAAAAGATGTTACTATTGAAGTGAAAGATCATATCTTGACTGTAACTGCTCAACGAGAGCAGCGTAGAGAACAAGAGAAGTATCTTCACAAAGGTATCTCTGCTCGGAAGTTCAAAAAGTCATTTCGTCTCTCAGAATATACTGAGGTACGAGGAGCTGAAATGAAGGATGGAATACTTGCGATTGGCCTCGAAGTAGTCCTACCTGAAGAGAAGCGTCCCCAGACAATTACAATCAATAGTCATACAAAGGGGATTAAAAATGACAGCACTAGCACTAAGAGGTTATTCTCTAATTAAAACAGGATTCATTGCAACATTGTTTGCGTGGATGACTGGTCACATGGCTTCAGTTGGAAGAGCAATTCAGGTTTCAAGACAAATTGAAACTAATCAAAGATTGGCTCACCTTCTTAGACATGAATATCCACATGAGGATTATGCAGGTATTCTTGCTATTCTTAATAATAAAACACTGAGGGAGTACTACAGATGAAATTCTTGAAATCAATCTTTAGTATGCGTTTTAGCGATGCAAAACAAGGCGGCTGGCCTGGTACACCAATGGGACAACCATTAAAGTATCGTGAAGCAGCTTATACACTTGCAGAACTTGAGCGTAGGCTCACTGCAGATGTAAATGGATATGGGACAAGATACTAATGAATCCACATACAATTGAGTGTATTCAAAAGTTTCTTCGTAAAAACAAATGATAAATATATGGAGTGCTTAGGTGCTCCATATTTTTTTTGGAGGATGCATGGACAAATGTCATAAATGTGGTCATAAGTGTCATTGTGGTAAAGAATGTCCTGATTGTGTAAATGATGTCTGTTATATATGCGACTGTGATTATGTAATAAACGAAAATGCTGTTCCTGATAGCATGTTGAATGGATTGTAAAATGGACATTATTAATTTTGATAGTTTCAAACAAGGGCTTCATGAAGGTGTTGGCCAAGGTGGCTTAGAATATGAAGCTAGAGTTAGAAAAGCTGTTACATCTGCTCTTAGAGATAAAAAATATAGCGATAGAATTACACTGAAACCAGATTCTGCTGGAGGTTTTGCTAACAATGTTGTTGATATGTATATGACGTTAGATGGCAAAGATGTTGCTTTTGAAATAAAAATGGATAAAAATGCTCAGATGGGTGGTCCTTCTGTAAAAATTAACAAAGGCAGAGAATTGTATAGTTTTTCAGCAGCAGGTGATTCATTAGAAGATGATGTAAAAGAATTAATTATTAATGGTGTAAAAGAAAAAGAACCAGCTATTAGAAATTGGATTAAGGAGATGAAAAAACTTGAACCAAAAGAGCTTCATGCTCGAGCTGGTGATTATGAAGTTCCTTTTCAAACAACAAAAGAAGCATGGGCTGACCTACAAGGTAGAGGCATGCTCAAACCTATTAATACAAAAATAGTTTATAACGAAAGATATATCCACAACTGGTATGCTAAGAAAAAGTGTTACTATATGCAAATAGGCCAGCTTGGATTATTTTATCTGAAAGAAAATCCTCTTAATCTTAACATACCACAATTTAAAGGTGAGATTGAAATTGTTGTAAGACTTACAAGAGCAGGTTCAGGAGGTACAAAAGCATTTCCAACACAAAGAAACTCACAGATTAGAGCTATTGCCAATCTTAAAGCGAAAGGTTCAAAGTCAAACATATCGTTGGACAGAGTATCAGACGTTAAAAAAATGTTTGAGGAGATGATAAGTTAGCGGAGTTAGATTATGGTCACATTAACTGAAAATGCAAGAGATTATATGAATAAAGTTGTAACAGATGGAAACAGTAAATATGTTTATCTATCTGTAAAGGGTGGAGGTTGTTCGGGCTTTCAGTACGATTGGTCTTTATCTGATATGAAAGGTTTTGGTCCAACCATAGATAATATTTTATGTATAGATGATATGGCTGAAATGTTTGTTGCAGGTTGTACTATAGATTATGTAAATGAACTGGGTGGTTCATTTCTAAAAGTAATTAATCCAAACGCTACAGCATCTTGTGGTTGTGGTGAAAGTTTTGCAGTATAGGAGTTTATATGCCCCCTCGTAATCATACAAATTGGTTAAAACAACCAAAGGTAGAACATATTAGTAGTGAAATTTACTCATCTTGGGACTTGTACAAACTTGAACAAGAAAGAATTTTTTCTGATGTGTGGGTTCCAATGTGTCATGTTAGTGAATTGCCAGAACCTGGTAACTTTAGAACATCTACAATTGCAGGTGTAAATGTCATAGCTATTAACAATGGTGATGATATTAGAGCTTATCGTAATCCTGGCAAATTTATGGCTCCAGCAGGGTCTATGACTCGAGTACAGTTTTATATGGATGATTATGAGCCATTGTTTTGTGAAGTAAAACATGGTCAAATGGTTTGGGTTACGTTAAACGAATCACCAATGTCAGTAGAAGAATGGACAGCTGGTGCTTTTGATTGTATTGCAGATGCAATTGACACAGAAGAAATGGAAGTGTTCCATTACCACAAAGCAGTTATAGATACAAATTATAAACTATGGCATGATACTAATAGTGAATTCTATCACGACTTCATGCATTATTTTAACAGAGTGTCAGGATTCAACGATGAGTATTTCGCTAGAAAAAATATTCCTTTTGATAATGGTCATGTTAACGTCAGCAGCTTTACTGTTAACTATGAAGAGTATGACGGATTTGAAGATCGCGGGGAACTATCTTTTCCCAATCTGCCGCCCAACCAGTGGTACATGGTCGACCTCTTCCCAGGTTATAACTTCAACCTTCGTGGTAGCGCCTATAGGTCAGATATTGTAACTCCTCTAGGACCAAACAAGGTTTTGATTGAATTTCGTGGTTATGGATTAAAAAAAGATACACCAGAAGAAAGACAAACTCGTATCAAACATCATAACTCTATCTGGGGTCCATTTGGTCGTAACTTACACGAAGATCTTATTGGTGTAGCAGGCCAAGGTACAACTATGAGAGAAGGCACAGAACGTCGTAACATTTTACATGGTCGTCATGAAAACCAAACAATCCATGATGAAGTTGGAATGAGACATTATTATGCAGAGTGGGGTAAATTTATGGAAATGAATCCTGCAATGCCTTTGGCTGCATAGTTGTATTAACAACATATTAAAGTTTTATTAAGTTTGGTAAAAATTCCTTTGTTAAATGTATAATATTTTTTAAATATTGCGTCTTAAAAAAGGAGTTTCTCATGAAAAGACTAATTTTAGCTACGGCGGCAATTTTGCTGTCAACCTCTGCACATGCAAGAGAACAAATTCAAATCGTCGGATCATCGACAGTTTATCCATTTGCTACAATTGTAGCAGAAAAATTCGGACAACAAGGTAACAAAACACCAGTCATCGAGTCAACTGGTACAGGAGGTGGTATGAAGCTATTCTGTGCTGGAATTGGTGTTAATCATCCTGACATTACAAACGCAAGCCGTGCTATTAAGTCAAAAGAAGCAAAAAAATGTGCAGCCAATGGTATTACACCAGTTGAGTTTGCAGTAGGTAACGATGGTGTTGCATTTGCACAAAACGTCAACAGTGTACCAATGGATCTTGGTATTCAGCATATTGCAGCAGCTCTTGCAGCAGAACTTCCAAATCAAGCATTTGGTGGCGAAAGTGCAAAAGAAAATGGTCTTAACACATGGGCAGAAGTAGATGCATATGTAGCAAAGGCAACAGGAACAAAAGAGCTTGGACTCCCAAATCGTCCAATCAGTGTAATGGTTCCTCCTCCAACCTCAGGTACTCGTGACGCAATGGGTTCATTGTTCATGAAAGCAGGTTGGAAGAAACTTGGTTTAGAAGGTAAAGGTTATAAAGCACTCCGTGAAGATGGTAAGGCAATTGAAATGGGCGAAAACGATAACCTAATCATTGAAAAACTAGTAGCAGACGGAGATATGTTTGGTATCTTTGGTTACAGTTTCTTTGATACAAACCGGGACAAAGTAAAAGCATCAAAGTTGAATGGTGTTGCACTAACATTTGAAAATATTTCAAGTTATGAGTATCCAGGTGCTCGTCCATTGTTCTTCTATGTAAAGAAAGAGCATGTGGGTGTTATCCCTGGCATTAAAGAATTCATTGCTGAATTCATTAGTGACAAAGCACTATCAATGGACGGTTATCTCTTCCCAGCAGGTCTTGTACCACTGAGTGAAGCAGATCGTGCAAAAGTTGACGCTGCTCGAGACTCCCTCTAGAAAAAAATATATTCATCTCTTATAATATATGTATAGGAGGTGTGATATGGCTCATAAAGCAGAAAATATAGAAACTCGCGGACACCACTTAGTTGGTGTCCGTTGGCCTGTTACAGGCTCTAAAGGTGATCAGTATCATGTAGAGATGTCTGATTGGGGTTTTGATTGTAGTTGTATTTCTTATCGCAAATGCAAACATATCAAATATGTAGAAAAAAAGTTTGAAGAATAAATATAATATCAGGTGGCACCTGTTATGTAAAACAGCTAGGAGAAAAAATGTCTGAACTATTAAGTAGGTTGAAGAAAACTTCAACAGTCAAACAATCTGAGGTTCTATCTGAATCACAGTTATTCAACAAAAAAGATATGTGTCCAACAGATGTACCAATTCTGAATATAGCGTTGTCTGGTTCGGTTGATGGTGGTCTGACACCAGGTCTTACAGTTATTGCTGGACCTTCTAAGCATTTCAAGTCTAATCTTGCACTGCTTATGGCTGGCGCGTACATGAAAAAATACAGTGAAGCGGTATGTCTTTTGTATGATACAGAGTTTGGTATTACACCAGAGTATCTACAGTCTATGAATGTTGATCCAGATAGAGTTCTACACACACCCGTTGAGCACGTAGAACAATTAAAGTTTGACATTACTCGTCAGTTAGAAAACCTATCAAGAGGTGATAAGGTAGTTATTGTGATTGACTCTGTAGGTAACCTAGCTTCTAAGAAAGAACTAGAAGATGCATTAAACGAAAAGTCTGTTGCTGACATGTCTCGTGCAAAAGCATTAAAAGGTTTGTTTAGAATTTGTACACCTTATCTTACAACTAGAGATATACCAATGCTTGTTATTAACCACACATATGAAGAGATTGGTTTGTTTCCTAGACAGATTATGTCTGGTGGTACTGGTATCTATTACTCAGCTAATCAGATCTTTTTTATGGGTCGACAGCAAGAGAAAGAAGGTAAAGAGATTTCAGGCTATCATTTTATGATAGGTGTTGAAAAATCTCGTTTTGTTCGTGAGAAGACTCGTTTACCTTTGTCAATAAGTTGGGAAGGTGGTATCAATAAATGGTCTGGATTGTTAGATGTTGGTATAGAGATTGGATGGATCCAAAAACCAGCTAACGGTTGGTATGAACCAATCAATCCTCACACAGGTGAAGTTGTAATTGATAAGAAACGTAAAAAAGATACTGACACGGCAGACTTTTGGTTACCAGTATTAAAAGCTGGTTTTGCAGATGATATACGCAAAAGATTTTCTATTGGTGAAGTCAGAGCAGTCATAGATGAAGACGTTGCTGATGAAACTGAAGGTGATGTATATGCAGAGGACGTAGAGGATGAAATTTATGAAAAAGATACTAAGTGAAGTAAAATATTTTTTGCTTACACATGATGACATTGAAATGTTTATGATTACTTGTGTAATGGGTTCAGTATTTGCATTCTTTACATATTGTATTTGGAGTTTGATGACATGAAACCTAATCCTAAAAATTTTGAAGCATTCATTGATCCAGATGGAGGTGAATGGATTAAAGTAAAGTCAGGCAAATTCAAAGATACAATCTGGAGGCCTGTTGAGATGAAGATGGAAACAGATGATAAAATGTCATTTACATCAGAGTTTCTAACTCCTCCTCCTTCAGATGGTGTTTTGTTTGAAAAAGTTGCAACAGAAATTATTAAAGATATTGTAAAAGGTATGATAGATGAAGACAGCAGTAATAATTCCAGCAAGGCTTGAATCAACTAGATTTCCAGAAAAGATGTTAGCCAAGGTCACAAAAGACCATAATCTTATTCAAAGAGTCCATCATTGGTGTTGTTGTTTTCATAATACAGAAGATGTTTATGTAGCAACAGACAGCAAACGTATAGCTACACTGTTTCCTAATCAAGCTATAATGACAAGCCAGGATTGTGTAAATGGTACAGCTAGAGTTGCTGAGGCAGCAAAACAGTTAGATTATGATAACTTTATTAACGTACAAGGAGATATGATAGATGTACCGGTTGTGTTTGATATGCTTATTGGTAGATTACTAAACTATGATGTAGCAACAGTATACACTCATTTTACAGATGAAAAAGATTTTAGATATGACAAACATAGACAGGATCCTAACTTTGTTAAAGTAGCTCATAATCTTATGACTGCACAGTGGTTTGGTAGAGGTATGGTTGGTTATGGTGATTGGCATTTAGGAATTTATGCATATAAAAAATCTGCTCTTATGGCTTATAATCATCTTACCGTATACGAACCAGAAATGGTAGAGTCATTAGAGCAGCTTAGATGGTTACAGAATGGTTATCAGATAGGTATGGTACACACTAGTGACGCAACATCAGAGATTAACACTAAAGAGGATTTACAGCGTTGGCAGTCGACTCAGCAGAATTAAGAAAAGGAATCATATATAATCTACTAAAGAGTGATGAGTTTTGCCAAAAAGCAATTCCTTTTCTCAATAAAAATTATTTTGTAGATAAACATGAACAGATTCTGTTTGAAGAAATTCATAAGTATTATGGTAAGTACAATGCATCACCTAAAGCAGCAGCTATAAAGATTGAGGTACAATCTAGAAACGATTTGACTGAACCTGTTTATAACGAATCTATGAAGATTCTAGACGCTGATGTAGAACCAATATCTAAAGTAGATTTTCTAATAAACAAAACTGAGCAATGGTGTCAAGAAAGAGCTATTGTTAATGCTGTATACAAAGCTGTAAATGTTATTGGTGGTGATGATAAAAAGACACCTATGTCAGCATTACCTGAATTATTAACAGAAGCTATATCAACTTCGTTTGATAAATCTGTTGGCCATGATTACATTGATGAAGCAGATGAGAGATGGGAATTTTACAATCGTAAAGAACTAAAGATACCTTCTGGCTTAGAACATTTTGACTATGTATTACGAGGTGGTTTTCCATCTAAGACACTTGGTGTAATTATGGCTGGTACAGGTGTTGGTAAGTCATTATTTATGTGTTCTATGACATCTAATCTAGTAGACACAGGTCACAATGTATTATACATAACACTAGAGATGGCTGAAGAAAAGATTGCTCAACGCATTGACCAGAACTTACTTAACTTAAACGGAGAAGAGCTAGAAGTTGTTGCAAAAGATTCGTTCTTGAAACGGTTTGACAATTTAAAGCTAAAGACAAAAGGTCAATTAGTTGTAAAGGAATATCCAACAAAGTCAGCACATGCAGGACATTTTAGAGCTCTGTTAAAAGAGTTAAAGATGAAAAAGAATTTTGTGCCAGATCTTATCTGTATTGACTATCTAAACATATGTGCATCAATGAACTCACCTAAGTCTGCTAGTTCATATGAACAAATAAAGTCAACAGCAGAAGAGTTAAGAGCATTAGCCATGGAGTTTGATGTTCCAGTATTAACAGCTACACAAACCAATCGTCAAGGTTTTAGTGATGCAGATGTTGAGATCACATCTGTGTCTGAATCGTTTGGTTTACCTATGACAGCTGATTATTTCTTTGCAATTACTACTAATGACAAATTGAGAGATGAAGGATTGATTAAATTTACACAACTAAAGAATAGATATGGTGATCCTGCTGATAGACGTAACTGGTTGCTAAATGTTGATTATGCTAAGATGAAAGTGACAGACTTAGATCATCAACCCGAATCAATAGAAGCACAAAATAATGCAATCCAAACACCACAAACAAATACTAAACCAATTATGGATATCAATTGGGAATAATGAATCAATTAGATTATGATAATGAATATTATAATCTGAGTTACGATGAGTTGTGGGTATATAACAAACTACAATTATCAAATGTCTTAGGTTACAACTGTGGTCCAGTAGGTGTAAATGTTAAAAGACCAGGCATATATATTGTTAGGCCAGCAATAAATTTTGTTGGATTAGGTCTGGGTGCGCAATTTATTCATATAGATAAATTAACAGATCACTTACCTCCAGGTCATTTTTGGTGTGAGATATTTGAAGGTGATCATTACTCAGTTGATTTTGAATATGGAAGAATTGTCAGAGTTACTCAAGGTATTCATGGTAATGATATTACTAGGTGGGATAAATGGATCACAGTAAAGAAAGATTTTGCATTTCCTTATGTGCTGTGGCAGTTTAAAGACAAACCAAACGTAAATTGTGAGTTTATAGGAAACAAATTAATTGAAGCTCACATCAGAAAAAATCCAGATTTTTGTTATAATAATAACATATTCATACCAGTGTGGAAAGGTGAGCAAATTAATCCTCCAGATGGTTATAGATATATAGAATGTCCAGATGTTAATGGTAGAATAGGAGCTTACGTTGATATTACTTGATTATTCCTCAGTTGCGTTGTCGTCTATTATGGTTCGTATAGACGACTTTCAGGATGACCCTGGTTTGGTTCGTCACCAGATCCTTAATACAATTCGTATGTATAATTTACAGTTTAGAGACAAGTATGGTGAAATGGTTATTTGTATGGACCATACTAACAATTGGCGTAAAGAAGTGTTTCCTGAGTACAAAGCTAATCGTAAAAAGTATAGAGAAGATTCAAAACACGATTGGGCAGAGATATTTGTTACTCTAAACCAAGTTAGAGATGAGATTATTAACATGACTCCATACAAGTGTTTGCGTATAGAAGGTTGCGAAGCTGATGACATTATTGCAACTGTTATTGAGAATAAAGGACCAGAAGAAATACTTATTGTATCACCTGATCATGACTTTATACAATTACAAAAATATCCTGGTGTCAAACAATACTCTAACCTCAAGAAGAAATGGGTAGAACCTAACGTAGATCCTGTTACTGATCTTGAGATCAAAGTTCTTAAAGGTGACATGGGTGACGGTGTTCCTAATGTTATGTCAGATGATAATGTGTTAGCAGAAGAAGGTCTAAGACAGACACCATTACGCAAGTCAAAGATGGATGCGCTTATGCAAGATCCAGAGTCATTAGGTACTACTATAGCAAGAAGGATCATTCGTAATCGTGACATGATTGACCTAAGTCGTACACCAGCTGATCTCAAAACTAAAATTATGGATCAATTTGCACTAGATGCTAAAGGTTCAATGATGACCCTTATGACACTTTTTACTAAACATAAATTATCAGTACTTATGGGAGCTCTTCAGGAGTTTGAAATTAGATAAATACACTGGATCCAAAGTATTTTATAATTTTAGAAGGAGTACTCCAAAATGGCATATATAAGACCAACATCCGAAAAATCAACTGCAGGCGGACCACTTGCGTCTTCTGACTCAGATTATCTTGCGGTTGATCATAAACATATTGCTGAAAGCTCTCCATTAGTAGCAACACATGCTGGTTTTGGTATTAAGTATAGAGTTGTAGGTGATTCAGACAATGCTGACAACGCTGTGTTCAATATCGAGATTCTCGATGCATTGCCTATGAACAATAGTGCTGTTAGAACAGCTGTGAGTTATGACTCTGATGCAGATTCACTTACTGAAGATGTGCATGAGTATAAGAGGTTCACAACTATCTAATGTCTAAAGCAGTTTTTACCTTTGGTAGGATGAATCCTCCTACTATTGGCCACGAAAAACTGGTAAACAAAGTGAGAGCGGTCGCTAGAGCACATAAAGGTGACCCTCTCATCTACCTATCCCATACTCACAAGTTACCTAAAGATCCATTAGAATATAGTGAAAAGATAAAGCTGGCTAAGAAAGCATTTGGTAATATTGTGAAAATGTCGAGATCTAACACTATAATAAAAGTGTTACAAGAGCTAGAAAAGAAATATGATGAGATAGTTCTAGTTGTTGGATCTGATAGAGTTAATGAATTTGACGAGTTTCTCAACAAATATAATGGTAAGGATTTTTCATTTGATACAATCAAAACTGTATCAGCAGGTGAAAGAGATCCAGATGCTGAAGGTGCTGAAGGTATGTCAGCAACAAAAATGAGAGAGCTAGCGGCAAACGAAGATCTTAAGAATTTTAAGACAGGTCTTCCAAGAAATCTGCAAAGAGATGCAGAAAATATTATGAAAAGTGTAAGAAAAGGACTAAATTATGAACAATATCAAACCTCAGGACATGCAGGTCTTCGAGATCCTGTCGGAGATTAGTAAACTAGGTGACGATTCCCTAAAGGTACAAACATTTCAATCAAAATATAGTGACCACACTCCTCTTCATAGAATCTTGAAGATGAATTACTGTAGAAATATTATTCCTATGTTACCTGAAGGATCTCCTCCATTTAATCGTAATGAAAATGCAGATGGACCTAACCAGTCGTCATTATGGAATTTTGTCAGAGTGTTTCCTGTGATTGTTAAATCTCAGCAATCTATGAAAATGAAACCATTACAGATTGAAAACATGTTTATTGAAATGTTAGAGTCAGTAGATCCTCAAGAAGCTGATGTGATAGTCTTGGCTAAAGACAAAATATTAGAAAGTGAATTTGACATTACCTGCGAAGTTGTAACTAGAGCTTTTCCTAATCTAAATATCGAGGCTACAGGTAAAAAAATTGAACTCACAGATGAAGACAAAGCTATGAGAATGATTGAAAAAGCAGAACGACTAAAAGTGCTAGCAAGACAATACAACTCAGAAGCTAAAGACCTTGTTAAAAAAGCGAAAGAATTATCTTCATGAAAATGTTAGAGCAGACTCCTGTTAAATTTGATATTTCTAAACTTAATTCTGTTATTCCAACAAAAGTGTTTGATTTGCATTACAATCACATTTACAAAAAACACGTTGATAGATTCAACAAAGGTGAAGGAGACTTTGCTTTTGACAAAGCTGGATCATTTTTACATGGTATGTATTTTGAAAATATTAGAGATGCAAGAGAAAACAATGTCCCTTATGGTTTGTCCAAACAAGTTATAGACCTCAGATGGGGTTCATATAACAGATTTATATCAACTTTGGTAGACAAATCATTATCATTACAAGGTAATGGCTGGGTGTTTATGAACACAAGTGGTTATTTAAATATAATTCCTAACAATAGAATAGTTGATAATATTGCATTGTTGTTTGATTGTTGGGAACACGCATATATTTTTCAATGGGCAGATAATATTGACATGTATATTAAAAAACATTTAGATATTATCGATTGGGAAGTTGTAAACTATCGTATAGAAAATCAAAAACAATCTAAGATATAAATATAATATGAAAAGTTTTAGTGAGTACATATCTGAAGCTGCTGACTCAGCTCAAAATTTGCATATGACACATGCAGATGAAGATCTCTTTGAAAGAGGCGATGCTGGAGCAAATGCAGCTATAGAATTTATTACAGATTTTGCTAAGACGGTCGGTAAAGGGGAAACAGCTCTTACGGTTAAATGGGATGGTGCTCCTGCTATTTTTGCTGGTTATGATCCCGAAGATGGTAAATTTTTTGTTGGTACAAAATCAATATTCAATAAAAATCCAAAACTATACAAAACAGCTAATGATATAAGAGCTAATGAGAAAGGTGGCAAAGCCACTAAACTTATTACAGCATTAGAAGAACTTCCTAAGGTTGGTATACCAAAAGGAACAGTTTTGCAAGGAGATATGTTGTTTACTAGAGGTGATCAAAAATATGAAACAATAGATGGTGAAAGATACATAACGGTTCATCCAAACACTATTGTTTATGCATGGCCTGCATCTAGTGATATCGGAGCTAAAATTCGTAATGCTAACATGGGTATTGTGTGGCACACTACTTATACTGGTAGAGGCTCATTACAAGACTATAGAGCAGGTTTTGGTGTAGATGTAAACAAACTTAGACAAACTAGAACATGTTGGATGGATGATGCATATTTTAAAGGTGTTGATATAGCTTTTGATGACAAAGAATATAGAGATATTATGGATCTTGCAAAACAAGCTGAACGAAAAATTAAAGACTTTGATAGCATTGTGACTGTAATGAATTCAATTCCTAGTGCAGCACAAGGTGCTGGTGTAAAAACATACATTAATTCTAAGATAAGAGGTGGTACATTACCAGATCCATCAACAGCATATAACGAATACTTAGATTATGTTAAAGACTATTATGAAGACAAAGTTATTGCTAAAGTAAAAACTGACAAAGCAAAAGAACAAAAAATAGTAGCTCTTAAACAACTAGTAGCTGACATTAAATCAATTGGTCCAGCAATGAAAAGAGCATTTGAATTTGTTGATATTATTACCAAGGCAAAGATGTTAGTTATTGGTCGTCTTAATTTAATAAATAATCAAAAGGCATTTGTGCTTACTAACACAGGTTTTAAGACTACAGCTCCAGAAGGATATGTAGCAATAAATACAAAAAGGGGTGAAGCAGTTAAATTTGTTGATAGATTAGAATTCTCACATTTTAACTTCTCTTCAGAATACGTTAAAGGATGGCAACGATGAGTACAGAATTTTATGCAGATTATATTAAGAAAACTACTTTTGATCCAGAGACTCACTCTGTCAAATCAAAACTAGAAGAGCATCATGAAAAAGATGAAAATGGAAAAGTTATTGAGCATCCGATAGAGGAAGCAGCTACTGATGTTAAAAAGAAACCAGCCTCAAAAACTCCTAAGATGGAAATTCCACCAACCGTCGTACCAGAAGAAAAAGATACACATAAAACTAAAGACGGCAGGACTGCTAAAAAAGGATTGTGGTATAACATTCACCAGAAACGTAAAAGAGGAGAAGCTCCTGCTAAACCAGGCGATCCTGATAGACCATCCGCAGCAGATCTCAAACGATCGCAAGAATCAGTTGCCCAAGAGGAATTACACGGCAAACAATATAAGCTAGATCACAACAAAGATAATAAAATAGATAAAGCTGATATGAAAATGGTCCGACGCAATGGTGCAGTCGACGAGAAAAAAAAAAGTTTAGCTAGTTTAAGAAATACAAGCATGCTTGATGGCAAAGATAGGCTAGCTAAAATGAATCAGCCTCAAAAGCCTAAGATCAAGCCTCTTAAAACTACATATGCAGCAGAAGGCACTTTTAAGGTAAATGTTGAAGGCCTTCCTACAATGTACATAGATGGTGCATCAGCTGGTGAAGTTAAACAAGCTCTCAAAAAAAAATTTAAAGACCCAAAATCAGTAGGAGAAGTCGAAAGAATTTCTCCTACTGAAAAGAAAAAAGAACTTCGTGCAAAAGTTGCTGAAGAAGACCAGGTAGACGAGATTTCAGGTAAAACATTAGCTTCATATGCTCAAGGTGCTAGTTCTGATATGTACGGTCGTGCACTTCGTAAAGGTATGGACATTCAAAGAGGATCGTCTGATAAAGACAACGATCGTAAAATTAAGAACAGAGGTTCTGGTATTGCTAAAGCTAATATGAGAATGGCTGGTAAAATGGCTAAACACAATGAAGATACTGAAAGTTTGCAAAATGAAGTTGAAGAGAACTATATCGTTCAAAAATATTCTGCTGGAAAAAAAGATGGTGCTCCTAAATCATTCGGAGGGAATCTGAAAAAAGCTACTGCACATGCTAGAAAGATGGGTGGCGATCACAGAGTTCATGATGCTGGTAACGTTGCTAAACACAATGAAGATACTGAAACAGTAGATGAATTGAGCAGAGATACTTTGGGTAGTTACATTCAAAAAGCATCAGATGCATCAAAGCATAGAGGAATGCCAACTAAAAAAGTTGATAACAGATATTCTGGTGTTGCTAAAGCATCCAAAAAGATTGACAAAATGGAAGAAGGTATTAAGGATGCAGTAGCTAAGGTAAAAGCTGTTGGCTCTAGTATGGTTTCAAACTACAAAAAAAGTAGAAACATAGCAGCTCCAGGAAAAGGTACAAATTATTTGAAAGGTGAAAGTGTGGAAGAAGATAACAATTATGGTCCTAGTCATCCTCTTAGAAAACATCTCAAAAAAGTTGGCAAAGGCGGTGAAGTAGAATATTCACATCAAGGTAAAACTCATAAAGGTCGCTATGGTGGCTTGATGAATAGAGGCGGCCGTTCATATGCTAAAGTGCATCATGATACTCATATGGCGATGGTTCCTATGCCACAAGTAAAGTATCCAGATTAAAAAAAATAAAAAAAAATTTTATCTAACTGAAAGTGCAGGATTTTTTCTGCACTTTTTTTGTTGCCTTTTACAATTTTATATGTGATACTATATATACAGTCAAAGAGGAGATAGAGACATGACAAACCCAATTTTACCAAATCTTGTTTTAGATGTTATGGGTCCAACTAAGAATGCTGCAGAAGGTATCGAAGCTATTATGCGAGTATTCAAAGTAGATGAGAAGACTGCTACTGAGCTTCTCGATGCTGCTATCACTTATGCTGTAGGAGAGTAATATGTGGATGGAAAGAACTTTAGGTGATCTAGAGAAAGTAATTGAACTGTTGCACGAGCGTGTACCAATGACAGGTCCTTGTGACAAACGATATACTAAGAACAAGCGTCTTGATCGTTTTCGTCGTGCGTCTAATGTTGTACATGATATCTTTAACAATGGTTTGATGAATCGTGGTAAGGAGATTCGAGTCTTAGATTCTAACTTACGAGTTTGTGATCTTCCTATTCATGCTTCTAATGCAGACAAGTGGGATATTATTGAAGATCGTATCTCTCATTACTATCGTGAGATTGTGATGGATGCTGTTCTAGAACAGTTTGGTCGTGAAGGATATCTTAATGTGTGTCACAATCGTTCAAGTCAAATTATCTCTAAAGCAATAGCTGAGGGTAGAGTGTAATGAAACATCCCATTGCAAAATACCTTATGTGTTCTTATGCTTATTATATACAAGACGATCCTTTGATTTCAGATGAGGAGTTTGACGAACTTACTAAGTATTTGTTGGCTAACTGGAAGACCATTGACCATTATCACAAATGGTATATTAAGAGAGCAGACCTTAAAGCAGGAACATTTCTTGGTAGGTATCCAACAATGATACCAGGTGCTGTTCAATCATATAGAGAAAGTGTAAAGAAATGATTGTATGTTTAGATATTGTAGGAGTTGAAAATGAAGAACAAGGTGTACTTATCAGAGATGTCATCGAGCAATCCTTGGATACCCTTATGCCAAGGCGTAGCAATCCTGTGTTTATCGATTGTCATATTGCTTTAGACGAAGATATGGGTGATGCTGAAGCAATGGTTCATCAAGAAGGAGATGACACATTCTTTTTAGCTATATCTCAGTCATCATTAGATGGAGATACTGATGACCTGATTACTCTTCTCATTCATGAGATGGTTCATGTTCGTCAATATATTCGTAAACAAATTACAGATAACTCTTATAATAACTTTGAAGAGTATATTAAGTTACCATATGAGCAAGAAGCGTATAGGCTTCAGGAGGAGTTGTTAGATGAGATCAAAGCGAAAGTCTTTACTACAAGCTAAGGTTAATCACGATAAGTGGTTACGTGCACGAGGTGTACATCCAGACCAGCTCAAAGCTGTGTTGCCTCATAATGCTAAAGGCAAACGGCTAGGTATTACTCCTATGCCTGACTACAAGTCTCATCAAGGAGAACGTACTCTAAAGACTTCAGATCGTGTCTTAGGTGACACTACTATGAAGAAGGGTAATACATATACAGGAGATTTTATTGTAGGTGTTGCTACAATGCATAAGTCTAATCTTGTACCTGTTAACAGAGATCAAGATGCTAAGGATTATGCTACTATGAGGAGAAACTAGTGTTTGAATATAGGTGTAAGGTGATTCATGTTGTGGATGGTGATACTGTTGATGTTGATATTGATCTCGGGTTCGGAACGTGGTTATGTGGGGAGCGTGTTAGACTCTTCGGAGTGGATACTCCAGAGTCTCGCACTCGTGACTTAGAAGAGAAAAAATATGGTTTAGCTGCTAAAGCATATGTTGAGAGATTTTGTGATGATGATTGGATGATTCTCAAAACTGACAAATATGACTCGAAAGGAAAGTTTGGTCGTATTATGGGTTCGTTGTGGAGGACAACTAATTATTCAGACAAATCATTAAATCAATATTTGGTTGAAAAGCATCATGCTGTACCATATTTTGGACAGTCAAAAAACGATATAGCAGAAGCCCACATAGAAAATAGAAAGTATGTAGATGTCTGAGGATGATCAAATTTCACTCAGTTTAGATAATAGAATGAGTAGTTCTGCTATGACTCAAGCAAGAGCTATTTTTGATGAAATTATTAACATAAACACAAAAATTACTATAATGAAGGCAAACGGTATTACTGAGTCTGAAGAGATTTCAGGTCTAAGGTTTATTCGTAAGTATCTTAAAGATAGAATGAAATATTATGAAGAAGGTGGAACAATTTGAATATTTTTGTATTAGATAGAGATCCAGTCGAAGCTGCTAAGATGCAGTGTGACAGACATGTAGTCAAGATGATTATAGAAAGTGCTCAAATGCTATCTGCAGCAATTGATGTGAACTACAAGTTTATGCTAAGAGGTGACCCAGAAACTAAACCATCAGAGCAGTTAGGTCTTCCTGGCTATCCTCCTGCTCACATCAAGCATCCATGTACAATGTGGGTCATTGACTCACTTGGTAATTACAAGTGGTTGATCAAACACATGAGAGCATTGTGTTATGAATATCGTCTGCGATATGGTAAGGTTCATAAATCTGAAGGTTGTTTAATGATATATGAAGGTCAAATTGATAACTTGTTCTTTCCTAAAGAGAAGCGTACTGAATTTGTTAAAGCGATGCCAGATAAATATAAAGTAAAAGATCCAGTAATTTCTTATAGAGTCTTTTATAATATGGACAAGTTTCCGTTTGCTAAATGGAAACTTGGCAATGTACCTGACTGGTATACTGGCGGACCAACATATCATGTAGAACTGGAGAATAGCGATGCCTCATCTATCAACTAAAACATATGGACATAATATTGGTTTGAGTGCTGTGTTTAGACAGCCTCATGCCGATCACTCACATTGCAAGTACTTACATGGTTATAGTCTTGCATTTAAGTTTACATTCAGTGCTTCTGAGTTAGATAATAAAAACTGGGTGCAAGACTTTGGTGGTTTAAAACCTCTAAAGCAATGGTTGGAAGATACGTTTGATCACAAAACAGTTATTGACATTAATGATCCACATCTAAATGATTTTAGAATATTAGAGACAAAAGGATTATGTCAAATTACAGTATTAGATGGTGTTGGTGCAGAAAAGTTTGCAGAGCATGCATGGAGGTTTGCTGACAAACTTGTAAGTGAGCAAACAGACGGTAGAGTAAGTTGTGAGAGTTGTGAATGTAGTGAGCATGGTGCAAACAGTGGTATCTATACACCATGGACTATAAGAAAAGAGAAACATGTCTGAAGATAAGATCATAGTTCTCAGTGAACTTATCGAGTCTAAAATCAGAAAAGAAAAAGAGTTGGAATACTATCGTAAGCAGTTGATAGAATTTCAAGAAAAGATCGCACATCTTGAAAGAGATGTGGACTTAACTAAACTTATCATTGACGTAATTACTTCTGAAAAAGTTATTGATATTCAGGATAAAGTAGTAAAGGCTATTCCTATTATTGGAGAAAAGAATGGAAGTAAGTAACACAAAATATTATTATTCAGAAGTTTTCAACTCAATACAAGGTGAAGGATTGTATACTGGTGTACACACACTATGGCTCAGATTCTTTTTGTGTAACTTACAATGTAATGGTTTTGGACAAATAGATCCAACTAATCCAGATACATATGATCTTCCTTTTGAAAATTTTGATCCATCTACAGTAAACAGAGTAGAAGATTTACCTGTTTGGGAAAAGGGTTGTGACAGTTCGTATACGTGGTCTAAAAAGTTTAAACATCTTATGGGTCACAAGACAGCTGAAGAGATTGTAAAAGAGATTATGAAAGCTGCTACAACAGACTCAAATCCAACCGGTAAGTTTTTTCATCCTGTGTCTAAGCAAACAGCTCACATGTGTTTTACTGGTGGTGAACCATTGATGAAACATGCTCAGAAAGCATTCAGAGAGATATATTGGTGGTTTAGACATCATGAGAATATGCCTTCGTGTATTACGTTTGAGACTAATGGAACACAAGAGTTTGCTAAAGAACATAGAGACTTTTTGACAAACAAAGGAACATATAACACACCAATCTTTTTCTCTGTTAGTCCTAAGTTGTTTACGGTATCAGGCGAAAAAGCTGATAAAGCTATCAAGCCAGAAGTTATAGCTGATTACTGGACAGTGAGTCAAATAATAAACGATAATAAAAGAGTTGGTGGCCAACTAAAGTTTGTTATGGGTGATAAAGAAGAACAGTGGGAGGAAATGGAAGAGGTGATCGCTAAGATCAAAGAAGCATGTAATATGGATAGATTTAACTGGCCTATCTATGTTATGCCTGTGGGTGCTAGAGAGGAAGAACAAGTAGCTACAGCAGGAGAAATAGCAGAAAAAGCATTTAAATTGGGTTATAATGTAAGTGCAAGAGTTCATGTGTATTTGTTTGGAAATAAGATAGGAACATAAAATGTCAAAGCCTATATATAAGTTATGGTTCACTTGGTTCACTCTGATCGTATTTTTATGGTCAGTGTCTTTTGTTTCAGGTTATGCATGGGGAACACAAAACTGTGTATACACAACAATTATAGAATATGATAACAATGGTCAGATTCTTAACTCTAAACAAGAATACAAATGTGAGTCACCTCCAACTTATGTAGGAGTTGGTCCTCAATATCCAAACGAAATAAACGTAGCTAGTGTAGAAAAATTAGAGATTCCTAGTGATAGTAATAGTACATCCGCTTCAGGTGATGTATTAGGAATGGCCTTATTATGGGGTTTATTAAGTAGTGGCAAAAAGAAGCGATAGGAGCTAACAATGAAAAATTTTGCTTTTGTAGCAGCAAGTACATTGGTACTTGGTGCTTGTTCTAGTAACGATTCAGCTAAGATGATGCTGAGTGATCCAATTAAGTATAATACAGAAAAGGTAGAAACTCAGGTTGATCTGATTCCTGATTGGTATCTTAAACATCCAGAGGCTGATGAAGCTATCTATGCTTCAGGGACAGCTGTAACACCTGACTTACAGTTAGCAGTAGATATTGCTATTCTAAACGCAAAGACAACACTTGCTGATAGGATTAATGGTCGATTGTCTTCTAAGACAAAGAGCTTTATTGCTCGTATTGGATCTAATGATCTTGATGCAGCTGTTGCTCAAGATATTCAGAAAGCTACAACTAACTTAATTGCAGATGTAGATGTTGCTGGTTATGCTGTAGAACAAAAAGAAGTAGTACAAGACGGACCACAGTATCGTGCTTATGTTTTGTTAGAGTATTCTGACGCAGAAGCTAATAAGATTATTGTTAACCGTCTTCGTAAAGATAATATGTTGTTTGAAAAAATTAAAGCTACAACAGCTTATAAAGATCTAGAAGAAAGTGTTGCTAATAAGAAGCAACAAGATCTCGATGAGATGGAAATTATTGTTGAAGGATTGAGCCAATAATGAGTAAAAATGATTGTGTAGTCTCTGACATCATTAGACAGAGACTACAAGAAGATAAGAAACGATTCTGGGCAGGAGATAACATTGCTGAGTATATCAAAGAAGATGAAAAGCAAGAGCTTATCAATGAGCTGACAGAAAAGTTTGAAGGTGTACTGGATACACTTTTGATAGATAGAGAAACAGATCCTAACTCTATGGATACACCTCGTCGACTTGCTAAGATGTACATTAATGAGATTATGGGTGGACGATATGAGAAAGCTCCAAAAGTTACAGCCTTTCCTAATGTAGATCCTGATACTCGATATGGTGGTATCATTGTTACTAGAGCAGAGCTTATCTCGATGTGTTCTCATCACCACCAGCCTGTGAAGGGTGTAGCATATATTGGTTTGCTTGCTGGTGTTAAAGTTATTGGTTTGTCTAAGTATGCTCGTATTGCACAGTGGTGTGCTAATCGTGGTACACTACAAGAAGAGTTAACAATGACTATAGCTGATGAGTTACAAAAACATACTGGTACAAAAGACCTAGCTGTCTATCTACAAGCTACACATGGATGTATGGAACATAGAGGTGTACATGCTCACTCGTCTCTAACACAAACTACAGAGCTACGTGGACAGTTCTTTAATCCATCAGTTAAGAATGAGTTTCTTGATTATATTAAGATGCAGCAAGTGTTTGCAGGAACGAGGACATAATGACTAAGATACCAAAACATTATTACAGTTGGCAAGATATTGAAAACATGTGTGTGAATATTGTAACACAAATGTATAACTCAAATTGGCGACCAGATTATATTGTTGGTATCACAAGAGGAGGTAATGTACCTGCAACTATTATCTCTAACATGACTGGTATCCGTTGTGAGACACTCAAGGTAAGTTTTCGTGATGATGACACTATGAGTGAGAGCAATAGCTGGATGGCAGAAGACGCAGTTGGATATATTGGAACAGATACTGATGATCATAAAAAAAATATTCTCATTGTAGATGATATTAATGACACAGGAAATACATTTAACTGGATTAAGCAAGATTGGGAAAACGAATTTCCTGGTAGTGATTTTAATTCTGTATGGAATTACAATGTAAGGTTTGCAGTGCTTACAGAAAACCTATCAAGCAGTTTTCATTTTGTTGATTATTATAGTCATGACGTCAATAAAAGTGAAGAAGATGTATGGTTAATTTATCCTTGGGAAAATGTAGGAGAATACTAATGGGATATCAAGATAAAATGATGGAACAGCTAAGACAAGAAAATGCAAGTGTTGCTCGTGATAATCAACTTGCAAGTGCAAAGAAAACTATTTGGGTTACGTTTCAACGAGAAGGCATTCACAAGTATCCAGCTGCATTAGATGATCCTAAACTTGCAGATGTATCATTCTTAGGCTATCCACATAGACATATGTTTCACTTCAAAGTAGAAATTAGTGTCTTTCATGATGATAGAGATATTGAGTTTATCTTGTTTAAGAGAGAGCTTGAAAACTTGTTTGATGAAGGTGTATTGCAATTAGATTATAAGTCGTGTGAGATGATATCAGATGACCTAGCTCAGTATATTGTAGAAAAGTATCCAGGTCGTTCACTCACCATTACTGTATCAGAAGATGGTGAGAATGGAGCAACAGCACATTATGAATGGAAGGATGTATAATGGAATTCTGTCATATTATTCCAACACCTCATCTAAGTATGGTAAGTGGTAGAAGTACACATCTTGTACTAGCTCATCTTATCGAAGAAGATGACAAATATGTAGATTGGTACATTAAACAAAAAGAAAAGTTTGGTTGTACAATCATTATGGATAATTCTGCATTTGAAATGTACAAACAAGGACGTGATATGTATGATCCAAGTAAACTCATTGAGATGGGTAAAAAGATCAATGCAGATTATATTGTCATGACAGATTATCCAGGTGAGGAAGGATCTAAGACTGTATCAAAAGCTATTGAGCAAGCTCCTATGTTAAAAGAAGAAGGTTTCGGTACGTTCTTTGTTCCTCAGTCTAAGATTGGTTATATTGAAGATCTAACATTAGGATTTGATTGGGCTGCTAGACATCCTCAGTATGTAGATTATATTGGTGTTTCTATTCTAGCAATTCCTAATGCTTATGGTGTTGAGAAAAGTAATAACTTACAGAGATTCTTATCTCGATGGAAGTTTATGGGTGAGTTAAAAGATCGTGGCATTTTAGATGAATTTCATATGAATAGTCAGAAGCTACACTTTTTAGGTATGGTAGATGGACCTAATGAGATATCATTAGTAAAGGATTATGGTCAGTATATCTATACGTGGGATTCGTCTGCTGCACCATGGCTAGGCTTACATGCAGGTGAACATTTTGATGGATCACCTACTGGCCGCATTATGGGTAAGTATGAGGAAGAAGTAAATTTTAACTTTTATACTGAAAATCTTGATAATATAGAGGCAGCGTTCGAAAACATGGAATACATTGACTTGTTAGTGGAGAAGCATTATGGCAGATATCAAGTATAGACGTAACGAAGATAAAATTATACAAGAGATCAAAGAGTATGTTGATTCAACATATCAAGCTCATTATGAGTCAGGCTCTGGTCGTAATGTATGTGACGACTGGGATGATATGGGTATAGCTAGAGAAGCATACATATCTAACATTGTTAAATATGTGAAGCGGTTTGGTAAGAAGGATGGAGAAAATCCTAAAGACATTATGAAAATAATTCACTATTCTATATTCTTGTTAAATGAAGTTAGAATTAAGGAGGAAAATAAATGAGTATGAAGAACATAGCTAGTGACCAATCTAGCTCTTTTTTGTCTATGGTTGGAGATGAACAAGTACAACCAAATGCAGTGGATATCAAGATTGATAAATTGTTTGAGATCAAACACGAGAACGAGTTTGTGATTGATGAAGAAAACAAACAGCACAGAGGCAGCGTAGAAATATTTCCAGATGAGGATGGTTACTTTCACATTGATGCATTAACATCTTATGAGTTTCTGGCAGAAGGTGAAGTTTCTGTAGGACCAGATGAAGCTGGTTGGGTCATTACTCGTTCTACGTTAAATCGTAATGGAATCTTTCTTACATCTGGATTATATGACTCTGGTTATCATGGTGTAATGGCTGGTGTATTACATAATAATTCAGGATCAGCAAGAATAGCAAAAGGAACAAGAGTCGGTCAATTCTTACTTTACGATGCTGAGGCACTATCCTCATATGATGGTGACTATGGCAAAGGAAAAGCTGACGATGTATTGTATAAAGCTGGTTTGAATATCAGCGAAGTTGAGTATCACGGACCACCTAGCTAAGGAGAGTAAAATGGAAGTATTACTACTAGGATTATTGGGTGCTGGAGTAATTTGGAACGACAATTCAACTGTAGAATTATACAGTTCAGTAACACCAGAAGAAATGTATGTGCAACCTGCAAGCCCGATTGATTTTACAAAACAAGGTAATTATGTTATTGGAGACAATTCAGATACAAGTCTCCAATGGATTATTGTGACTGGTGAATAGTTATGGGCAAAGGTAGAAACAATCCTGAAGAAGCTAAAATGGTTGGTACTGTGTCTAATCGTATTCAAAGTATGTCTGAAAAAGACAGGATCAAACGTAAATTACATAGACTCAATCAAATGACAGAAAACGAAAAAAAGATTATGGCTAAGTATGGAAAGTCTTGGGATACTATAGTGCGTGAAACTTACAGATAAACAATTAAGAAAGATGATAGAATACTTTGGTGAAGACAAGTTACCTAATCCTGACATGTATCCAAAGTCGTTTGAGTTTTACATAAAAATGTATCTTTTTTTGAAAAAAAAGTAAATTAGCTGTTGACTTTTGTGTCTAGAATGGTGATATTAGTATTATAGAAAAGGACAGAGGAGTCAAGATTATGTTACCTACAAAATTCATTATCACTGTAACTATGGATTCTGGTGAAGTTTGGGAAACTGTTCGTCATACTAAAGATGGTATGCAGACTGTTTTAGATTCGATCTTTGCTTGTGGAAAGTATGTTAAATTTACTGTTGAGGAGAAGGTTTATGGGTAAGGTCAAAGCAATGATGATGGATATGGAAGAAGAGTTCTTCGATTCGGCTTTAGGTGTTCTCAATGATGGTTGTGATTGTGTCGAAGAATTTATTGCTGGATGTAACAAATCTAAGCATCTTGTAGCTCACATGTTTTCTAATGATGTAGAGTATGTCGACTACATGTCAGAAATGTGGTCAGAGTATTGGAGCTCAAAGATATGAGCAACTTTGATTATGATTCATACCAAGGAGGTATAGAAATGTTTGGTTCAAGTATTTGGTCAGGTGCTAATGGTTCTCTCAAATGGATTCCTAACAGAGAGATATATGGTGTAATTTACAAGACAGATTTGCCTCCTCATGGTTCTCCTCAAGATAGAGGTTCTGCTGATCGTTACTATGGTCGTCCATACTCTCCTCACTTTTGGCCTCAAGGTACTCAACATGGTGACATGATTGAGGAAGCTAGTATGACCCAATCTGAAATTGCTGCTTACAAATATGGATATGACAATGAGACTGATAGAAAAGATTGGGGATAAGTATTTTACAGATGATGGTACTGTACAGCTTAGTTCTTGGGAAGCTAAGAAAGATGCTGGTACTTTCATCTTATCAATCCTTTTAACATTTCTTGCATCCTTTGTATATGATGAAGATATTATTATTTTGGTAGGATTGTTAACATATATTTTTCTTAGATACAAACAAAGAGGACCATACAGTGACACATAAAGAGTATGAATATAAGCTAAAAATATTGTTTGCTTGGAAACAATTATCTGAAGAAAGTAATAATAAGTGGGCAGCTGCTACAGCAAATAAACACATTATTGACCTGACAAGAAAAATGTACAGATGATTGAAAAACACGATCCTATTCATCACATTGGATTATACAATATATCTCACAGCATATGTGATGATATATTAAATTTTTACAATCTATCTCCCAACAAGAATAAAGGTGTCTCAAGTAGTTCAGATGTTAATAAATCAAAGTCAGCTAAGATATCCACAGATGTAACTATTACAGAATATGATTTCGCAAATCCTAGAATCATTAGATATACAAATGTTCTAAAAAAATTAATGCAAGATTATATGAATATGTTTCCATCTATTGGTCGTGGAGGATGGGAATTGGGTATCACTGAAACTTTCAACATTCAGAGATACAATCCAGGTGAAGGTTTCTTTGACTGGCATTATGAACGTAATCCTTTTCCTCCTGCAAATAATAGAGTCCTTGTCTTTATGACATATCTTAATGATGCAGCAGATGCCGGTACTCATTTTATGTATCAGAATGTAACAACAGAATGTAAGAAAGGTCTTACAGTATTATGGCCTGCTGATTGGACATACACTCACAAAGGACAAATTTCGAAAGAATTTGAAAAAACTATTATAACAGGATGGATAAGTTATACTGGTAAGGTTAATGAGTTACGTAGAGACAATACAAATCATAAATGAGATTGCATTAGAGGTCAGAAACTTTGAGAGATCAAAGGATAACTCTAAATGGAAATGGTCTTGTCTGGTTTGTGGAGACTCTAAGAAGGATTTGAAGAAAGCAAGATTTGGTGTAGCAAGAAAGCAGAATGAGTTTGTGGTCAATTGTTTCAACTGTGGATACTCTAATCACTTCAATCAATATCTGAGAGAATATCATCCACACTTACAAGAGAAGCTATCTGTCTCATTAGTCAAGTCTGAGATGCCATCAATGTATAATCAAGATGACATTATCAATAGTCTTCCTAAGAAAATTTTAAAGCATATCTTCTATAATGGTAATGTCGATAAGCTGAGAGATATCAAATTGAATATTAATAAACGAAATCAAGAAAAATTGAAAGAGAGTTTTAGACTATGATGATGGGAATCTACTGCTGTAAGAACACACTCGGTGAGATCATTTATATCGGCTCGTCGGCTAAAGAGATTGATAAGCTAGAATGGAACCATAGAAACTATTTCAAATTCAAAGATGGTTATGAGTCAGACTTTCGTAAGTCTCTTAGAGAGTCAGGACAAGACTGGACATTTGAATGGCTGATGCATCCTGTCTATATGCCTAGAGAATTAGGTGAGGTGATGGAGCAGAAATATATTCAGTATCACTTTCCTGTTTTCAACAAAGATCTAAGACCATATGAGACATCAACACGAAGAGGAAGAAATAACGGTGAGCTCAGATCCCTACTTAGATAATGACTATGCTGAAAGACTAAAGACTGTCTTAGATGAGCTCAGAGAAGTAATGCAGCAGCGTAAGGATAAGATAGAAGAACTACGTAATCAGATAGCCATTATAGAGAACGAGAACGATGATTTAGAGAAGAAAATAAACGAATTGATTATGGATGCATTTTAAACTGCATTTAAACACCGTTAAAAACGTATCTACGTGGGGGGAAAGGTATAGTATAGAGTCAGAAACGTGTAGAGTTAAGTGAGGCTTAATTTGCAGGATATGAGAGATTTTTTCAGAAGATATCAGATTTTTTTCTGAGAACTTCCGCCGGAACTATCTTATAATAAGGAATATGGAAAAAAAGTTCAGAAAAAGTTAAATTAGCTGTTGCCTTTTGTCTTAAAGTATCGGAAGATGATTATAGTGAAAAAGACAGGAGAGTCAAATGTTGAAGTTAAAGTTGGTAAGTAAAGATTTCTATAAGGCTACTAATATCGTATCTGAGCATGAGGCCTATATCGATATGGATATGCTAGGTGATTATCGCGCTACTGTAGAGATCAAGACTGACAATGGTTTCGATGCTGAAGAGTCAGAGGGCTTTGCTACTCTCGAAAAAGCTGCTAACTGGATTGAGTGTCGTACGAGCATTGGTGGCATGCCTGTCATCATGACAACTAACTTTGACAATTCACCTATGATTGAGGAGACTGTATAATGAGATTCGATTCCACTGTAGCTCAAAAACTTTCCACTCAAGGTTTTGATATATCATTTCCTGAGTCAGATCTGATTCCAGCAATCTATAATATTGTTGTAGAATCATTTCCACAAGAACCTAAGACGGTTCGCTTTGTTATGAACGATCCTGATTTTATCGGAGATGTATTAGGAGAGTTAGCAAATGTCTAGGTATGATGTAGAGCAGCTGTTAGCTGGTATTATATTCGTTGTTGTTGTATCATTAGTTCCCATTTTGTTAGTTTGGTAGAGGTATATTATGAAAGTTAAATTCAAAACAAAGCACAAAGAGTTCGCCGACAATCCGACCAACGTCGATCAGGCTTGCCGTCAGCTTACGCGTATGGTTCACAAACTTGCCAAGAAGTGGACCCGTAATCATTATAACGAATATAATGATATTGTTCAGCAAGGATTCATGGGTGTTGTAGAAGCCTGGAATAGATTCGAAGGTACAGAGTATCAGAAGAAGGGATATAAGTTTTCTACGTATGCCTGGTTATGGATACGTGCCTATATGAAGAGCTATGCTGAGAATAACTGGAAGAGACTTAATAACACTACACCTATAGATGTACATGAGTTTCACCTAGAGACATATAGTATAGATGAGAACCAGATCTTTATGGATGTGTCTATAGACAAGCTCCCTGATCAAGATAAGCAGATTGTATCTATGCGTAAGGAAGGATATACATTCCAAGAGATTGCTAAGGTAACAGAGTTCAAATCATTACATAAAGTTCGTAACAGATTCTTGGAGATTTGTTCTAGTCTAGATGCTGCATAGAAAAAAGTTTTAGTATACCCGTTGACTTATAATATAAGAGCGGGTATGCTTTTAGGGCAGGGTTTAGAAACACAGACGGCAGGACTAAGTTCCGAACCCAAAAAAGTGTGAAACCAATTTTTTTTCCCGCGCAAAAAATCACTATAAGGGTTTATAATAAAGACATGCTAAAGACGAAAGAAACCATATGGCACTTCACGTGTCGACACTGTATGATGTGGTGGTCCGTAGCTTCCTCAGATGAGTGGAGACCCGTATCAAAGAAGATGTGGTGCCCCCATTGTGGAAAGAAGCAAGGAAAAGATGATGCCTAAGAACGATGAAATGACATATGCACCTAACTCCCCTCTGAAGAAAGAGACAAGTAAACCATCAATCAAATATATTAAGCACCACAGTTATGGTGTTAGAAAACAACAAGAACGTATAAGGAGATACAGCAATGCTAAAACACGGAGATAGAATAACATTGTCAGGTAAGTCCAGGCATGGTAAGAATCGTATCAATCAGTTTGGTAATAAGTTCACAGTTGTAGATGTTCGTCCTCATATCAATACTACAGCTCATAGAGGCTGTATAGGACCGTTTGCTTTTCTCAATGCAGATCAACCTCATCTCTTGAATGGGTCTAGGTGGATTAGTATTGGTGGAGATGATCCAGACTTTAGTATTGTCAATTAGAGGTAAAGTGTTAATGGCTGCACGTCAGACTCCAAATCTGAAAGACAGGGTTCGATTCCTTGTGCCTCTGCCAAAACCTTTGTACCGAGACCGAAAAAAAAAATGAAAAAAGTTTGAATTAGCTGTTGACTTTTGCGTCGGGAATGGTGATATTAATAGTATAAGCAATTGAGGAGAATATTATGAAATATCAAGTTTTACAAATCCGCGAAGATCGTTGTACAGAAAAAGCAGCAATGGATGCTATGATCATGGGTGAAGTTGATCCAGCATTCTTTTTGTCAGCATACGAAATTGTTTGTGAGATCGAAGCTGCAGATCTTGACGAAGTGTTTGAGATTGGTAATGTTGGTCCAGAAAAAAACATTATTCGTTTTGATCGTATGCATTCAGTCTCTGTAGGCGATGTTATTCGTGATGATCGTGGTCGTTGTTTTGTAGTGTCATGTATTGGTTTTACTCGTTTAGGTGAGAAGGAGGCTGCATAATGGAAAAGATGTATGCAATGTGTGAATTTACTGATGATGTTGTAGAGGTAATGATTTATCTTGGTAATTGTTATTATAAGGTAATGTATCCTGACGGTGATGTTCAGGCTGCTCATGAGTCTACTTTAGATTTTGATTGGTTAGATGCTAGAGAAGAAAGGATTGCTGGATGAAATATATTCTAACAGATTGTGATGGTGTTCTACTTAACTGGAGAGATGCATTCGATTCATGGATGATGAGAAGACACGATATGTTTGCTGAAGGTGATGTAACAGTATATGATCAAGTTGATCGTTACAACATTGAAAAGAAAGACATGAAGAGATATGTCAAAGACTTTAACCATTCAGCTAACATTGGATATCTTGCTCCTCTCTACGATAGTGTTAAGTATGTTAGAAAGCTATACGAAGAACATGGATATCAATTCATTGTTGTTACATCATTATCTGATTGTCCATATGCTCAAGAACTAAGAACAAAAAATCTAAAAAAGATATTTGGAGATCATGTGTTCAAAGAGTTTCATTATCTTGACACAGGAGCAGACAAAGATGACATTTTGTTTAGACTTGCTGCATATTACGAAGGTGCATATTGGTTAGAAGATAAAACCAAGAATGCCATTGAAGGAAGAGATAATGGCTTCAAGTCATTGATCATTAAACACATTTATCACAAGTACGAAGATACAGATGGTATCCCAGTCTGTGGACAGTGGAAAGATGTGTACAGAATTATTACAAAAAACAAATAAATACTACTATAGTATACATATCGAAACAATTTTAAAAATGAGAAAGCGATGTCAACTTACAAACAAATCCTCGAACTTATTGAAACTGCTGTATTCCACTATCAGTCAACTGACGTGACTGAAGTAATTAATTTTATTCGAGCTAATAGCTCGCTTCGTTCCTTGGACGAGACTGAAATTGAACGTCTTGTCCATGTAGTTTGTACTCCTTATAAAGATACTCCAGAAAGTTATTTTTATCCAAATGCAAAAACTTAAAATAAAAAAGTCACCAGGCCAAAAACCTCAACTACCTAAAGGTCATTATGGTTTTGTCATTGGTAACGGAACATCTCGTAAAGATCTAGATGTGCAACAACTTATGGATTATGGTTTGTTGTATGCATGTAACTGGTTTTTTAGAGAAGAGTTTCGTCCTCATCTCCTCATTGCTTCTGATGAGCCAATGACAAAGACAATTATTAAAACTTATTCTAATTATCCAAAAAACAATTGGTTTTACACATGGTTTCCAAAGCCTGGTTCAGGTGCAAAAAAAGCTCCGTCACCTGAAAAGTTTGCCGCAGGTCCTATGGCTGCTCATTTAGCAGCTCATCATTTTGAGTCACCAAAGGTATTTCTTATTGGCATGGATTTTTTTGGTTTTGGCTCAGAAAATAAAATGAAAAATGGTGTAATGAATAATTTGTACGAAGGTATGAAACATTACGCTAAAAAACCTGAAAAAGAAAATGTAAAAAACGGTGCACCTACGTATCGTAACTGGCAAAGACGTTATGAATGGATTCTAAGGAATTATCCTAACACAGAATTCTATCATGTTAACCCATTTGAAGGCAAATCGCCTGAGAGATTACGTGGATTCTCGAACTTTCATCAATGTTCGTTCGAGAATCTGATCGATTACCTCAAGAATGATGTTGAACTTGTTGATATTTTACAAAAAACTGACGAAGATCGTAAAATTATCGAAGAAGTTAACGAAGATAACATCAGAGCTTGTATTGAACGCCAAGTAGTAGGTCAGGAAAATGCAATTTATCCTGACTTACTCAGTCCTCAAGATGTTTTGAACATGAGAGTAGAGGTAAACAAAGAATATTCTAAGCTGTTAGCCAAAAATAAAACGATAGAAGGACTCGAATTAGGGTTAAATATCGCTGGTTTTGACATTACTATTCCTCCTTGTTACATAAAAGAAGGAAATCTTGGTAGAATTGCAACTCAAAAAGAGATCGAACGTGTTTTCAACCAAGAACATGAGGTTAGAACCAAGCTAGCAATGGCTTCAAAGCACATGGAACCCAAGTTTGACGTAGATGTTAGGCCACAAAAACCAGAAAAAGCGGCAAAATCACCTGGAATGGCATTACCAACACCACCACCACCGCCATCAATGAGTAATTTACCGCCGCCACCACCGCCTCCGTCTGTATAAATAACTTATGTTTTTAAGTTTACTTGTTTTAACTACGGCTTTGGCAATTTCAGGGATTGCAGCTTATTACTCAATCATTGGTTTGGCAGCTATTTTTGCAGCAGCTGTTGTTCCAGTTATCATTATGGGCTCTGCATTAGAGGTAGGCAAACTTGTTACGGTTACATATCTACATAGACATTGGCAAAATGCTCCTAAAATGCTTAGGGGTTATCTTGTTATCGCTGTCCTTGTCCTCATGTTTATCACTTCAATGGGAATCTTCGGATTCCTCTCCCGTGCCCATATTGAACAAACTACCATTGCCGGTGATAATAGCCTCAGAATCGAAAGACTCGAAAGTTCGATCGAAAGAGAGCGAAGAACGATTAAAGATGCTGACGGAGTACTCTTCCAACTTGACGAAGCTATCAACGTGCTCATTGAGTATGACAGAATACGGGGTGATTCAGGTGCAATTGCAACTAGAGAGAAACAAAAGCCTGAGCGAGAAGAATTATCAAATGTTATTGCAAGCGCTGAAAACAGAATATCAAGCCTGCAAGACGAATTAATTGTTTTAGAGAAAGAACAGATACAACTTGAAGCTGAAGTTGGTCCAATTAAGTATATTGCTGAATTTGTGTATGGTGAAAAAGCAGATAGAACATTATTAGAAGAAGCAGTAAGATGGGTTATTGTAATTATTGTCGTAGTTTTTGATCCATTAGCTGTTGCTCTACTTGTAGCATGGAATGATTTACAAATGAGAATAACACCAGTACCACCAATCGTTAGGACACCTAACCCACCTCCTCGTCCTAAGCCTGAAAAACCAAAAAAACCTAAAATTGAGACTCCTGATACAGAAGAACAGGAACAAATGAAAAATCAAGGTTATGTTTGGGATCAAGAAACTTTCTCTTACAAGAAAGTTAAAGCAGGTGCAATGTAAAAACAGTTCCTAGTAAATACACTATGCGAGCAACCTAAATTATATGCGACGAGACGCACGTCTCCACTTTATATTACCTACTGTTGAGAAAAGAGGTAATCGAGATGGCAGTGGCAGAAATTTTAGCTGGAATTGCACTTGTAAAATCAAGCGTAGATTTCATCAAATCTAATATAGATACGGCTAAAGACATAGGAGATATAGCAGGAGCAATTGATGGGCTTTTTCAAGGAACCGATGAATGTCAAAAAGCACGTAACAAAAAATCTGGTGTTGGTCTTGCAGACCAATTCGGAGTACAGTCTGTTGCGCAAGAGGTCATTGATGCCAAGCTAGCTGAAGAAAAAATGCAAGAAATGAGAAACCTCGTGGATATGCGTTTTGGGCCAGGAACATGGCAGGGTATATTAGATTTACGTCAAAAAAGAATTCAAGAAGCGAAAGAGGCAGCAAGACTTGCTAAGATACAAAAACAAAAAGAAGAAGAAGAGTTTTGGGAGCAAGTAAAAATGATAGCTATTGTTGGTGGTGCAATAATAACTGGTATAATATTTTTAGTAGGTATGGTTTCTATATCGTAAGTGTTTAAATTTATGGTAATATTATATTTGTCTATAATGTTTGTTCTTATTATCTACTTTGCGTGGATGTATGATCTTACATTAAAAGAACCAATAATTGAAACTACAGATTTAGAAATAAAAACGAAACATCTCAAAAAAAGAATATCAGATCAAACAGTTAAATTTTTAACTGATTATCCTGGTGGTAACAAATGTATATAATTTTAATACTGATAGGTATTACTTCATATAATTACGATCATTTATCGTATCAAAATCTTGAAACATGTTTGTATCACAAAGAAAAAATTGAAGAATTGTTATTCCTAAGTTGGAAACCTGTTACAGTAGAGTGTGTTAAGAGTGATATAAATAGTTAGTCATGGCATTAACTAAAACACGTAAAATAGGTTCTATTTTTAACTCAAATAATAAGTTAGATGTAATAGACTCAGATAGAATTGATACCTCTGTTAACAAAGGTTCAAATGTTATTTCTGCAATGTCTATCTTTTCGTCTACTGATGAATTACCAGGTACTTCTGAACAAGGTAGTATGGCTTATGTAACAGGTAACAACAGACTGTATTTTTATAATGGATCTGGTTGGTACAATATAGCAATAATTAACAATTTTAATCCCCAATGGATAACACAACCTAATGGATCATATGCTCTTGCTATTGACGGATCTACAACAACTATTACTGTCCTAGCTTCTGATAGTGATGACGTACCAATTGTTTATACAGCAGTCACTGATTCAGATTTTACAACATTTGCAACAGTTGCTCATGATAGTGATAAACATAATGTATGGACTATAACACCTACTGCAATAACAGGTACTCATTCAGGTTCTATTACCTTTAAAGCATCAGATGGTGTTAATTTAGTACAAGCTGTATCTACTTTTACGTTATCTTTTATTGTAACAAATTCAAATTATACTGTACTATTGTTAAAAGCAGACAGTGATGGTACAGATAATCAAGTTGAT
>CENR01023699.1_pt1 | contig 66620 bp, 58 predicted proteins | sample 530181 | NCBI WGS metagenome assembly CENR01 (sample SAMEA2619677, study PRJEB7988) | marine metagenome | biome: marine biome (ENVO:00000447); feature: surface water layer (ENVO:00002042); material: "saline water (ENVO:00002010), including plankton (ENVO:xxxxxxxx)" | depth 5 m | reverse complement strand
AAAAAGCCATAAACGCTGTGTACGAGCAAGAGGTAAAACGAGTTTTACTAGAAGAGCAGTACGAAGAACTAGGGTTAACCGTTCAGGAAGATCAGTTAAATGACGCCTTGAGTACAAATCTTGCGGCAAATGAAACGTTTCAAGATGAAACGGGACGTTTTAGCCAGGCAAAACTAGACGAGTATGTTGCGAGTATCCGTACTAACCGTCAGGCATCTCAACAATGGGATGATTTTATTGAAAACACAAAAAAAACAATTTTAGAGCAAACCTACTTTACTATGGTAAAAGGAGGGTTGGCTTCTACACAGGCTGAAGGTGAGCAGGAATACAAGTTTGAAAACGATAAAGCAAATTTAGAGTTTGCGTTTATCCCTTTTACAAGTATCCCGGATGAAGAAGTTCCTGTGACCGATGCTGAAATTGAGGCATACATTAAGGATAACAAGAAGGAGTTTGAAGTAGAGCCGCAAGTAGACATTCAATATGTAACTATTTCTGAAAAAGCTTCTCAGGAAGATATAGAGGAAGCAAAAACTTCTATTGAAAATTTACTGAAAGATACGGTTGAGTATAACGAAGTTTCTAAACTAAACGATACTATCAAAGGTTTTGCTACTACAACAGATGTAGAAGCTTTTGTAAACACAAACTCTGAAGCACCCTACCAGGATCGTTGGATGTACAAAAAAGATTTGCCAGCGGCTATCAAGGACACTGTTTTTAACATGAGTACAGGTTCTGTTTATGGTCCGTATAAGGTAGAAAATACCTATAACCTAAGTAAAGTTGTAGCTACACGCCAAATGCCAGACTCGGCAAAAGTGCGTCACATACTAGTTCCAATAGGATTGAGCCCAACTGATAGTATTACAAGAACCAAAGAACAGGCAAAAGCCACAGCAGATAGTTTGCTAACTGTGTTAAAAGCAAACAAAACTAAGTTTCCTGCTTTGGTGGAGCAATTCACATCGGACGTTGCAAGTGTTGAAAAGGACGGTGTATATGACTACTTCCCATACAACCAGATGGTTCCCGCCTTTAGAGACTATTCTTTTGAAAAGAATGTAGGAGATATGGGTGTGGTTGAAACAAGATTTGGTTACCACTTAATTGAAGTGCTGGGTCAAAAGAACTCTCAAAAAGTAGTAAAAGTGGCTACCGTTTCAAGAGAGATTGAGCCAAGTGAGAAAACATTAAACAATGTTTTTAGTGAAGCTACTAATTTTGAAATGGATGCTAAAAAAGGTGATTTTGCCGAAACAGCTACAGCTGCGTCACTACCTCTTAAGCCTGTAAATAAAATAGGAAAGCTAGACGCTACTATTCCAGGAGTTGGTAACAATAGAGAAATCATTAAGTGGGCTTTTGAAGAAGAGTCTAACGTTGGAGATATTAAGCGTTTTAGCACTGCAAATGGATATGTAGTAGCACAGTTAACACGTAAGAGTCCAAAAGGATTAATGAGTATTGCTGAAGCTTCTTCCAAAGTGAGTCCAATTCTAAAAAAGAAGAAAAAGGCAGCTAAAATTAAAGAAAGCATTACAGCAACAACGTTACAAGAAGTTGCCTCTAGTCAGGGCGTTTCAGTGCAAAATGCTACTGCTGTCACTATGGCAAACCCAACACTGGCTGGTGCAGGTAAAGAACCTGTAGTAGTAGGAACTGCATTTGGTAAACAACCTGGTGAAGAAACTGACCTTATTGTAGGTGAAAACGGAGTGTATAAGGTGAGAGTTCTTGCTTTTAATCCAGCGCCAGCATTAGATAACTATACTTCTTATGCAAACCAGTTAACGGCTAAGGCAACCCCTGCTGTAAATGGAAAAATCTATACTGCATTAAAAGAAGCTGCAGAAATTGAAGACAATAGAGCTAATTTCTTCTAATAGAGCTTCATAAAAATATCATTCTTATAGAATGCTGAATAGTGAATACCACTGTTCAGCATTTTTTTTGTAAAACACCCTTGTAAACTGTAGCTGTTATAGATTTTGAGAGGTCTATAATTACGTTTAATACTCACGTTTTATCGCTTAAAGGTAATTTTCTGGGAAATAAAACGTTAAATATGAGTTAAATAATTGTGTGTAAAATTTACACACACTCTTGTAGGACTTGTATAGTCTGCGATTTGAGTTGTAGGCTGTTTCTTACTCTCTTGTTTTTTTGTAAATACCGTGTCAGGTGGATTAATTGGTTTTATTAAAAGATTAGAATACAGTAATTTAGCGCATTATTAATCCCCGATAATACTAATATGAACTTTACTAAATTGTGTATTTCAAAATTTGAAATACTACTCCCAATGCTATTTCTTTTCTTTTCTTCTCAAATTCTTGCTCAGGTAGGTATTAATACAACTTCACCATCTGCCACACTTGATGTGAATGGAGATTTTAGGGTCAGGAATATGACCGAAACCTACGGCGATTATGTTATCACTACTGATACTAAAGGAAACTTTTCAAAAACTAAAACGTATTTATTATATGATGCAGGTGAGGTAGTTGCATCTGGTGCTGTTGGTAGGAGCCTGACAGGAGATGAGATCATGGAGGATATAGATCTTGATCTGGAAGTGCCTGTGCTTATTCCCGCTAATAAAGAGGTTAAAGTAATTATAACGTATTCTGTGCCCATGGGAACAATCCTGAACTCTAATCCGCCAAATACCTATATAGGCGCTACTTTTTTTAAAGATAATACCGAGATACAACAAGGTTCCAGGAAAGTATCTCTTTCATATAATGCAAGTCAGACAAATGATCGTATTTGTAATATGAGCACAATCACCAATAGTTATGTTGAAAATTTCTCTTCATTGGCAGATGACTTAGTAGTAAAATACAGTATTAAGGGGTATATAGAACAATATTCCGAACAATCGAACCTGTCTTATTCTTATAAATTTAATATGTGGCAACCTGGAAACTCAAACTATAACTGGGGGAAGGCCTCGGTTAGCTATCAGGTATATATTAAATAGTAACAAAACTATTTCTTAACCATATTGCTAAAAGGGATAATGGTGGTATAGCCCTTTTTCCTGAAATAATCAATTTCAGTAGCGGTTCCTGTAGCTAGAACAAAATCACCACCCCAGGCCCCTAGACTTTTTACGCTTCCGTTATACTCTGGGAAAAGCCTCTCTTTAACAGTTGGCAATCCTATTAATTCTGAAATTACGACTTCATGTGCATTCAGAATTGATTCAAAATCTGATAGCGTGTAGCATAACAATAGTTTTTTTGTAAAGTCAGATATCTTTTCAAGCTGTCCTAAAGTTGCAGGGTTTTTCTTATAGCGTGAAATCCCTTTTTTACTGTCCTGCTTTTGATTTAAATGCACAAAAAACAGAGACCCTGTAAAATCCCAGGACAACCCAACCTCTTGAACCTTTGGTGTGTTTTTTTCTAGGGTGTAGAAAACAGGCGTGTTATGTTGTGCTGCAGCAATATCGTACCCACTGCCACCAAAAGAGTTTTTTAGGAGTGTAAATGCATCTACATTGGCCCACTGCGCAATGTTATTGATAAGGGTGGATGAAGTTCCAAGCCCCCAATTTCTCGGAAAGTCTAGTTCAGTAATTGCCTGAACTCCAGGTGAATTTAGTAAAAATTCAGGTTGTATACGGCGTGCTTCTTTTAGGATCTCTGATACTATTTGGGCGGTTTTTAAAGTATCACATGCTACTATTTTAAAAGTATCTAATGAAAACTCTGCGTTAAACCAGCACTTATTTTTTTCGTCATAACTATTCCATAACAGCTTCCCTTCATCCCGGGGGAGTAGTGTGAGTGACTGTCCCTTTTTTGTAGGCAGCGCCAAAGCAGTTGCTCCATCCAGGACTACATATTCTCCGGTGAGTAATAGCTTACCATTGCTGTAAAAAGACTTTTTCAATTTTTACTATTTTATTTTTCTAATTAAAAACTCCTCAACTCCTCAACTCCTCAACTCCTCAACTCCTCAATATAATTTTCAACAGCACTATGAGAAACCGAAATTTCTTTAAAGTGCTTCAATGCTTTTTCTTTTTCAGTTGAAGAAGCCTCTAACTGATTCAAAATATTCATTAAGTGCATTTTCATGTGCCCTTTTTGTATCCCCACGGTTACCAGCGATTTTATAGCTGCAAAATTTTGTGCCAGACCAGCAGCGGCAACCAATTGCATTAATTCTCTTGCATTGGGGTTTTGTAATAACTGCAGTGCAAATTTTGCTAAGGGGTGTAAGGATGTAAGTCCGCCAACAGTGCCTAGCGCCAGTGGTAGTTCAATCCAGAACCTAAAGACACCGTCTTCAACCTGGGCGTGTGTTAAACTACCGTAGTAACCATTTTTTGCTGCATAGGCGTGTACCCCGGCTTCCACAGCTCTAAAGTCGTTTCCGGTCGCTAAAACCACAGCATCTATACCGTTCATAATTCCTTTGTTGTGGGTCACGGCACGGCGCGTTTCAGACTTAGCGATGTTTATGGCTCGAACAAAATTTTTGGCAAAGACTTCTCCCGAAACTTCCTTTTGTGTTAAGTCTTCTACCTTACAATGTACTTCTGCCCGAACGAGACATTCAGGAACATAATTGGAGAGAATGCTCATTACCACGCGTGGTTTCTTTTGGGTAAAAGCTTTATAATTTTGAGCTTCGGTAGTAAACGTTGTAGCGATTTGTTCTAAACAGCTATTGATAAAGTTAGCACCCATAGCATCCAGCGTTTCAAAGGTACAATGTAACTGGAAATAGCCTTCAAGGGTTTCAGAAGCGTCCAAGAATTCAATATCCAGCAAGCCACCGCCTCGCCTTTTCATATTTTTCTGAAGGGCATCCAGACTGGCGATAAGTTTTGGTTTTGTTGCTTCAAAAAATTCGGTTAGAACGTTAGCATCTCCATAATAATCCAGATGTACTTGTCCGTTTTTTACTGTTGAAATTACTTCCGAAGTAAAGCCTCCGCGCTCCAGCCAAAATTTTGCGGCGTTACTGGCAGCCGCAACTACCGAGCTTTCTTCGGTCACCATGGGAATGGCGTATAGTTGCCCGTTTAACAGGAAGTTAGGTGCAACACCAAAAGGGAGGAAGTAGTTGGTAATGGCGTTTTCAATAAAATCGTCGTGTAGTTGTTGTAGTGCGTCGTCGCTATTATAATATTGCTGAATGATTTTTTTTACGTCATCGGCATCTTTGAAATAAGTAGCTAGTAGCCATTCAATCTTTTGTTCTTTCGATTTTTTAGAAAAACCAGAAACGGGTTGTCGCATGGGTTGAAGTGTTGAAAAAGCAAAGATAAGATTTCAGAAATTGAAAGTTTCCAGAATAATTTCAAATTTCAGTAGTTAAAAGGTTTTGTTTATGATTTTGCAGGCCTTAGAACGGCTATTTTACAAGAAAAAACATGGAAATTTCACTAAATTTTAGTAACATTGGCATAACAAAATTTTAACAGTTTGAAACTACTTCCTCGAAATCCCCTACTCGTATTATTTGTTTTGACCATTTCGGTCGCAACGGCACAAAAAAAAGAGATAACCTTAGAAGATATATGGGGTGGGACATTCCGCACAGAGCGACTGGATGCCCTTCGTTCTTTAGATAATGGTAAAGAATATGCAGTGCTTAATTACAGTAGGCAACAGAGTGCTTCAACAGTAGATGTGTATGACTATGAGAGTGGTGAAAAAGTAAGAACTCTTGTGGATAGTAACGACCTTCCGGGGATTAATTATATTATTTCCTATGAATTAAGCGAAGATGAATCCAAACTACTGCTGGCAACTCAACTAAAACAGATTTATCGTAGATCTTCCTTGGGAACCTATTATGTGTACGATATTAAATCTAAAGACCTCACCTTGGTGTCTCAAAAGCAAATACAGGAACCTACCTTTAATGAAGATGCAAGCAAAGTTGCTTTTGGACACAACAACAACCTCTATATTAAAGATTTAAAATCTGGTGATGAAATACAAATCACTACCGATGGTAAGACCAATAGTATTATTAACGGTATTACAGACTGGGTGTACGAAGAAGAATTTGCTTTTGTACGTGCGTTTGACTGGAATAAAGACGGTGATAAAATAGCCTATATTAAATTTGATGAAACAGACGTTCCACGATTTTCTATGGACGTATACGGAACAGACTTATATCCTAGCCAGCAAGTATTTAAATACCCAAAAGCAGGAGATCCCAATGCTAAGGTTTCCCTTCATTTATACGATTTAGACACTAAAAAAACAAGTGATGTAAACTTGTCTAACTTCGATAGCTACTACATACCACGTATTAAATGGACCAAAGATGCAGATATATTGAGTGTTCAGTTAACCAACAGAAAACAGAATGAAGTGAATCTGGTTTTTGTAAATGCAAAAAAGAACATAGCCTCACTTATTCTGAAGGAAAGAGATGATGCTTATATTGACATTACAGACAACCTTACTTTTTTAAATAATAATAGTTTTATCTGGACGAGCGAAAAGGATGGCTGGAATCATATTTACCACTATGATAAAACAGGAGAGCTGATCAATCAAGTGACCCAAGGAGACTGGGAGGTGACAAATTACTACGGGTTTGATCAAAAAACAGGTCGTGTGTACTACCAGAGTACTGAAAACGGAAGCATAAACCGGGATGTGTATTCTATTTTAAAGAATGGCGAAAATAAAGCGAGACTGACGCTGCAAACAGGTACGAACAGTGCTGCTTTTAGCTCGGACTTTACGTATTTTATCAACACGTTTCACGATACCGAAACACCGTATATCTTTACCTTGCATCAGGCTCTTGACGGAAAACTTATTAGAGAGATTAAAAACAATACGGAGCTAAAGAACCAATTGGCACAATACAATACATCTCCTAAAGAATTCAGCACTATAAAAATTAACGGAGAGGAATTGAACATGTACATCATCAAGCCTTCCAATTTTGATGAGACGAAAGAGTACCCTTTATTTATGTATCAATATTCTGGACCTGGCTCTCAAAATGTAAAAAACAGCTGGGGAGGTTCTAACGATTACTGGCATCAAATGCTGGCGCAGCAGGGCTATGTTATTGCTTGTGTGGATGGTCGTGGAACAGGGCTAAAGGGAAGAGATTTCAAAAAAGTAACGCAAAAAGAACTGGGTAAATATGAAGTTGAAGACCAGATAGACGCTGCCAAAGAACTTGGGAAGCTGCCCTACATAGACGCATCCCGCATTGGAATCTGGGGTTGGAGTTACGGAGGATTTATGTCCAGTAACTGCCTGTTTCAGGGAGCCGATACTTTTTCTATGGCAATTGCCGTAGCGCCGGTGACCAGCTGGAGGTTTTACGACACAATTTATACCGAACGCTATATGACGACCCCGCAGGACAATGCTACAGGGTATGATAACAATTCGCCTATTAATCACGTAGATAAGCTGGAGGGAGATTTTTTACTAGTTCACGGAAGTGCAGATGATAATGTACACGTGCAAAACACCATGCGTCTGGTAGAAGCTTTGATACAGGCCAACAAGCAATTTGACTGGCGAATATATCCAGATAAAAATCATGGGATCTATGGTGGCAACACACGATTGCATTTATACACTATGATGACCAATTTTATTAAAAACAATCTATAATTCAATAAATAAATTAACTAACACTTCTATTCTATGGAATTTAAATTTGGAGGTTCAGAGATTAATCAGCGAACCGTTTTAGGCCATCCTTCGGGACTTTTTGTATTGTTCTTCACCGAGATGTGGGAACGCTTTTCTTACTACGGTATGCGGGCTTTATTAGTACTATTCTTAGTGGCATCTGTTTTAGATGAAGGCTGGGGATGGGAACGTGCTGAAGCTTTGGTGTTATATGGCTGGTATACAGGTCTTGTGTATGTTACGCCAATATTTGGAGGATTAATTGCCGATAAGCTTACAGGATACCGTAATGCTGTTGTAATAGGTGCCTTGTTGATGACGTTGGGACACGCAGCTATGGCGTTAGAAGTATTTGCAGATCCTTTTTTCTATGTGGGATTAGGGCTGTTAATTATTGGAAATGGCTTATTTAAGCCGAATATCTCTTCCATGGTAGGTCAGTTATACAAAAACCAGGGTAAAGAAAAGGATGCAGGATATACCATTTTTTATATGGGGATTAATGCTGGAGCCTTTCTAGGTATTTTACTATGTGGTTATATAGGCGAATCTGTTGGTTGGCATTATGGGTTTGGGCTAGCAGGAGTTTTTATGTTCTTTGGAATGCTACAATTTTACTTCGCTCAAAAAATATTTGGCCGTATTGGTCTTTCTCCAAAAGGAACTCAGGACTTCGATGATACGGTAGAAGATACCTTAGAAAACACAAAAGATGCGATTGAAGATACGATTGACGATGCTCAAAAATCTAAGGTGACACGAGACAGATTGGTTGTGATAGGAGTATTAGCGTTCTTTACTATTTTCTTTTGGTGGGCCTTTGAACAAGCCGGTGGTTCTATGACTATTTTTGCTGCAGATTATACAGACAGGGTCTTGGAAGGTAACGGCGCCCTTATATTTAAGGTGTTTAACACCGTGCTTACCATAGTTCCTATGTTAATTATTACCTGGGTATTAGGTATGTTGTTCAAACAAACATTTGGTAAATATGCACTATCCAATATTTTCTTGGGAATAAGTTTTGTAATTATCTGGGGAATTGTAATATGGATGTTATTAAGAGAATTTAATGCAGACGTTGCTGAAGTAAAGGCATCCTGGTTTGGTATTTTAAATTCGTTCTTTATCATTGCCTTTGCACCTCTATTTTCTAAATTATGGCAGAGTAAATACAACCCATCAGGTCCTGTGAAGTTCGCAATTGGACTTATTCTGTTAGGTCTTGGTTTCGGTATATTAGCATATGGTTCTACCGCAATACCACTAGGTGCAAAAACAGCTTCTGTAAGTATGATGTTCTTAGTGTTTGCTTACTTGTTCCATACATTAGGAGAGCTTTGTGTTTCTCCAGTAGGGCTTTCTTATGTAAGTAAATTAGCTCCGGTTAAACTAGTAGGCTTAATGTTTGGGGTGTGGTTCATCTCTAATTTTATCGCCAATTTAGCAGCAGGTATAACGGGAAGTTATATGGATCCTATTCTTGAAGAAAAAGGGTTGACCTACTTCTTTATGATATTTACATTAATACCTATTGGTGCAGGTGTCGTAATGTTAATATTAAATAAGACATTAATTAAAATGATGCATGGCATCAGATAACCACACAATTAAAACAAATAAAAAACGTTCCCTTAGTGGAACGTTTTTTGTTACATGTATTTTCGACATTAAAAAAACTACAGTAAGACAGACAAAAGAAAAACAGATGAAGCATTTATTCCTTTTTACCTTGCTTATAGTTGCTGGTACTATGACCGCCCAAAAAGTTAATTGGATGAGTATGGAAGAAGCGCTGGCAGCTCAGGAAAAAGCGCCTAAGAAAATTTTTATGGATGTGTACACAACCTGGTGCGGCCCGTGTAAATTACTCGATAAAAACACCTTTGGCGACAAGCAGGTAGCAGACTTTATAAATGCCAATTACTACCCCGTAAAATTTAATGCTGAAGGTAATGAGGAAATTACCTATAATGATTTTACCTATACCAATCCCAACTACGTACCCGGGAAAAGAGGGCGGAATTCACAACATTTGTTAGCACACGCATTAAAAATCACAGGGTATCCAAGTCTGGTGTTTTTTGAAGCAGATGGGACTTTAATACAAGCAATTCCGGGATATAAAACTCCTAAGCAATTGGAAATATATTTAAAAATGATTGCCAATAACGATTATAAAACACTCACCACAGCTTCTGCATGGCAAGAGTATCAGGAAAATTTTAAAGGCACTTTTAAGTAGTTGTTTTTAGTTAAGTGTTTCGACTATTTAAGTGTAAAGGCTCCCTTCGTACCTGTGTGGTGAAAAGGGAGTTTCTTTTTTTTACAGGTTTCCCGCCATCGGTTTACATAGCTTGTATAATTACTCGCATCAGCAATTATTTGTTGAGGTTTTATACTGTCTATAAGCCGTTCCAGATTCACTTTTGGGCTGTATGTAAGCAGCAGAATATTTACTTCGGATTGGATCGGGGAGATCGCTAAACTGTCTAAGACCAAGATTGACTTTTGCTGAAATTTAAAGTATTTTGGAATGATTTTTTCAGAATATGAAGTGACAGCAGTTGCGGTTTTATAGCCTTTTATAGGATACCTCGCTGAAGTTTCCGAAAATGCCGTGTCGCTCTTAAAAACCGTTAAATGGCTGTTTTCTTTACTACCAATAAGGGTGCTTCGGCTTTTGTTGAAGATGACCATTTCAGCATAACCTGACTTCTTTTTCTCCCAGATCAATAGTGTAATTAGGATAGAAACTGAAGCTAAGCAATATAATAATCTCCTATAGGTATACTGTTTCCACAGCAACACAAGACGAACCAACAATACATAACTTCCTGCCACCATCAACTTTGAAAACGGAATGTCTTGAAATAAAAATGCATCCTGTCCTGCGACCCAGGACACAAAACTATTTAAAAGTGTAAGACAGTACGTATAGGTTTCAGTAAAGAAATCTGGAAGGGCATTGCATGCAGCCAGTACTACGAGTAGCAATCCGCCAGCCAGTAAAATTCCCAGTACCGGGAGAATGACAATATTAGTCACAAAAAATAACCCCGGGAATTGATGAAAATAATACAAGCTCAATGGAATAATGCCCAGCTGTGCTGCAATAGTCACGGTAATGATTCCCCAGAATAACCTGTCCAGATAAAATTTTGGTTGATACAGTTTGTATAATTTCGGCTGTATCCAAAGAATACTAAACACTGCCAAGTAACTTAATTGAAACCCCACATGGAATAACCAGTTTGGTCGCATTAAAAGCAATAAAAAGAACGATAAAAACAACGTGTTAAAACTATTCGTAGGTCTTTTAATAGCTGTGGCAAATGTAAAAAATGAAAACATAGTCACGGCTCTTACAACAGAAGGCGATAACCCCGCCAAGATTGCAAAGCACCACAGTACAATAACAATAAGAAAACTCCTTAGCAGACTACCGTATTTTAAATAGGTAAGCGGCTTGAAAAGAGATAACAGGATAAAATAGAGTATTCCTACGTGAAGCCCAGAAACTGCCAGGATATGAATAGCACCTGCTGCTGCATAGTCATTATAAAGAGCTTTGTCAATATCACGCCGTTGCCCTAATACCAGTGACTGTAAAATGCTTCGTTCGTTGGTTTGTAGTGGAGTGTTTTTTAGTTTTGTGATCAGATGATTCCGGATATGTTCTGAAAAGCCCACTAGAGTTGTTTTTCCTTTTTCAGAACTAAGAATAGCACGATGTTTACAGAGCAGTTGCCCATACACGCCTACTGTTTTCATATAGGCTGCATAGTTAAACTGATGTGGATTCTTAGGCTCAGGTACCGGTTGAATATTTCCTGAAACCAGGAGTACATCGTCTACCAAAAGTACAGGTGGTAATGAGTCTTTTCTTACCTGGAGCAGTATGTTTCCTTTGGATGTACCTCCATTGATAGTTTGTACGCTGGCAATATATTTCGAGTTGTACAGATCTGGTTTTAGTTCTTCAGTAACCTTAAGCTGCAGCAATAGTTTGTTTTCTTTAGAAGAAATAACCTGTGTAAAGTGATTTGGTTGAGAGCCGGGGAGCCTTACACTATGATTTGTAAAGCCCAGAAGAAAGAAGAACAAATACACCAGAACTCCAAAAATAGGGGAGGGCTCTAACTGCTTCTTGTTCCAGTGCCAAGTAGCGCATAACAAAATACTTAATAAAGCAAGTGTGGTAAATAGTGTTGAAGGAGTTATTAAAAAAGCTCCAGAACGTTCCATACAATAGCTTGTAACAATGCCCAGTGCAAGACATACTGCGAAGCGAATCACCGAAAAATTTACATAAGAAACTCCCATTGCCTGCTTCCTCCAAAAACTTCTTCCTTTGCCTTTTTAAATACGTAGAAAAGCATTCCCGATTTTGGGATTCAGAAGTTGTTTTTTGTGGAAATTTTAGTTTGGGGGAGTTAGTTTTAAAGATACAAAAATTTACAGTACCCTGCGCGCTTGTACAAAGGAACTGTTCCAATAGGCTTCAGAAATATCACTAATAATTACCCCTCGGGAAGTTGTAGAGTGAATAAACTTTAGGACACCACTTTTATTATACACAACCAGACCTACGTGATTAATAACATTCCGGCTTTTGTTGGTCTGGAAAAAGACCAGGTCGCCTTCCTGCACTTTTAGTAAAGAAATTCGTTTGCCTTGTTTGGCCATATCACGCGATATTCTGGGTAAAGTAATATCTTCTGTGGCAAAGGCGGTATAGATTAAACCAGAGCAATCCATTCCTTTTTTGGTAGTGCCGCCAAACTTATAACGAGTGCCTTCAAAGCTTTTGGCATGTTTTATAATTTTTCCAACGGTGCTGTTAGGGCTGCTGGTACTTTCTACCTTGTTAGAAGTTCGTTTTTTGTACGTAGTACTTCTTTTTGAAGCTCCACAAGAGGCTAAAAAAAAAGTAAGTAAAAGCAAGGGTAGTAGTTTTCTCATATTTCGATGCCGCTCAATATGCATTGCTGCGGTACAGTATGGTTAGACTTTAAAAATAAGAATCAATTTTATAGGATCTGTATTTTCTGCAAGCACTTATTAAAACGTAATTAACAACGGATTCTTGTGCTTTTAGGACTCGATTTTAAAGGTAAAACCGAAAATTTACTATCTTTCAGGTATGTTATATTATATAAATAAAACTTTTTCAGCGTACATTTCAACAGATGAATACATCACTATTACGTATGTTTTGTTAGTTGGAACTTGCTTTGGGTTGTATCAGCTACATAAGAAACTGAAATTCAAAAATTTTTCTTCAGATGTCAATGGTTCTTCGATTCACTCCATGGATCATTACACCCTTAGCTTTAAGGATTCCGAAGTGGCCATTGCCAGTAGTTCAAAGAAAATTGGGATTTTAACGAGGCTGTTGGTGTGGGGCTTGATCGCTTTTTTTGTAGTCACTCCCTTTTATGAAATTATACCTTTGTTGGAACCTAAGAGTATTTGGGAATACTCATTTATGAATTGTTTTTCTGGATTGTTGAGGTAATCAACTGCGCCGTCTTCTCACTTGCCCCTTTTCCACCTAACTCCTGTTCCAGATCGTAGTAATCTAGAAAGAGCTTGGCACGTTGGTATTCGTCCAGAATATGTGTGAGTTCTTTCTTTAAATTTTTTGCGTTTAGTTCTCCTTGGATAAGTTCCTTTACCACTTCTTTATCGCTAATAAGATTTACCAGCGAAATATATTTCAACGTAATAATACGCTTCGCAATTTGGTACGAGATAGTACTTCCTTTATAACAAACTACCTGAGGCACTTTAAATAAAGCTGTTTCCAAGGTAGCTGTTCCGGAAGTGACCAGTGCTGCAGAAGCCATACTTAATATATCATATGTTTTATTGGAGATGAATTTTACATTATTTTCGGTTACAAAAGACTCGTAAAATAAAGCGTCCTGACTTGGCGCACCAGCAATTATAAATTGATAGTCAGGAAAGTCTGAAACCACACTCAACATGACCGAAAGCATTTTATTAATTTCCTGTTTCCGGCTACCGGGAAGTAACGCAATTATGGGGCGTTCGTCCAGATTATTTTCGGTTTTAAACCGAACAGGATCTACCTGGACTCTGTTGGCAATGGCATCAATTAATGGGTGGCCTACAAAATATACAGGGTAATCGTATTGCTTGTAAAAATCTTCCACAAACGGCAACACCACATACATATGGTCTATGGTTGCTTTTATAGTTTTTACACGGCTGGCACGGGATGCCCAAACCTGCGGACTGATATAATAATGCGTGCTGAAGCCTTTTGGTTTTGCCCATTTGGCAATGCGAAGATTAAAGCCGGAATTGTCTATAAAAATAAGCGCATCGGGATTAAAAGCTTCAATATCGTTCTTGCACTGCGCAATAAATTTAAAGATCTTCCCCAGATTAAACACCACTTCAGAAAAACCCATAAAGGCACGCTCTTTATAGTGCGTAACCAGAGTTCCGCCAACCTCCTGCATTAAGTCGCCACCCCAAAACCGAATCTCGGCATCAGGATCTTCCTTAAAAAGGGCTTTCATCAGGTTGGACCCATGTAGGTCGCCAGATGCTTCGCCTGCAAGTAGATAGTATTTCATCTATATAAATTAGGCTTAAAGATACAGGAAAGGAACACAAAGTTGCTAATAAAACTTCGAAGCTAAAATTAAGAAGGCAGCTACCAATGTTGCCATAATGACACCGCGGGCACGGTAATAGCGGTTCTTTTTCAGAAAAAAGAAAAATAATAATAGATTCAGTAAAGCGCCTAATCCAATAATATTCCCCATCACATCTTCTTCTAAAGCAACATCAATTGTTGTTTTTATACTATATTTCGAAAATAGTAGGATATAAAGAACGCTTCCTACAAAATTTGTGAGCAACCCCAACACAAAACCAATCGCGATATTTTTTCCTATGGCTCGTTTCATTTCAAATCCCAGGAATTAATGTCTTTAATAGCATGATGCGCTGTAAGATCAAATTGAACAGGTACCACAGATACAAAGTTGTTGGCAAGTGCCCATTCATCGGTGTCTTCGCCTTTGTCCTCGTTTACAAATTCACCTGTAAGCCAGTAATAGTCACGTCCCAAAGGGTTGGTGCGCTTATCAAAGTTTTCGATCCAATGCGCGTTTGCTTGTCGACAAACCTTCAAGCCTTTTAGTTCTTTTGCTGAAGCTTTTGGGAAGTTTACATTTAACACAACTCCTTGTGGCATTTTATTTTGCAGGCATTGTTCGGCAACTTGTTTTACATATTTTTTTACGGGTTCAAAATCTGCGTCCAGACTGTAATCCAATAATGAAAATCCAATAGATGGAATACCTTGTGTACCGGCTTCTACAGCAGCGCTCATGGTACCACTGTAAATTACATTAATAGAAGAATTGCTCCCATGGTTAATACCACTCACGCAAAGATCTGGTTTGCGTTTCAGGATTTCGTTTACAGCTAGTTTTACACAATCGGCTGGAGTTCCACTACAACTATATTCTTTTTGTGGTTGATCTTTATGGACTTCCACTTTGTCACAATACAAGGTGTTGTTAATGGTGATGGCGTGTCCCATACCACTTTGAGGAGAGTCTGGTGCTACCACGTAAACATCGCCCAGAGTATTCATGACTTCAATAAGAGCACGGATTCCAGGAGCTGTGATACCATCGTCATTGGTGACTAGAATAAGAGGTTTTTTCTTTGCCATTTTTAAATATACTAAGATTGCAAAAATACAGTTAATAATTAGGAAGACCGAAGCACTGTAGCTGAAAATCTGAAGCGCTACCGTTTAACAAAAAATTAGTACCCTAAGCCACGCTTGGCACGGTTTTTTCTCTATTTTTAGGGTTCTTAAAAAAATTAGACAATGCATTTTATGAAAAAGAATATAAAAATTTTATTTCTTGGAGTTTTAATGGCTGTAACTTCTTGCAGCTTTGCTACCAAAGAATTTAACGACCCCGATAAAGATAAGGTATTGCTAGACCTTATTACATACGTTTTAGAAAAAGGACATTATAGTCCAGCAGATATGGACGACGCTTTTAGTATCGCTGTATATGACGATTTTATCAATGCGATGGATCCTTTGAAGCGTTATTTTCTAGAATCAGATATAAAGGAATTCAGCAAGTACAGAATGTCTATAGATGATCAAATAAAGAGTAAGGATCTTTCTTTTTTTAATGCTGTATACGAGCGTTATATGAAACGTAATGAAGAAGGAAAAAAGAGGTATACAGAAGTGTTGGAAATGCCTTTTGATTACAGTATAGATGAAAAAATTAATGTAGATTACGATAATTTGGAATATGTGAAGACCGAAAAAGAAATGAAAGACCGCTGGAGACAACAGCTGAAATTTTCTACACTTTCCAATTACTACGATTTGGTTGAAGAAAAAGAAAATGCTACAAAAGCCAAAAAGGAAGCCGATGAAAAAGGAGAAGCTTATGAACCTTCAGAAAATGCAAAACTTACAAAGACTGAAATTGAAGAAAAGTCCAGAGCACAAACCAAAACTTCCCTTGACGAGTATTTTGAATTTACAGACGATCTAGAACGTAAAGATTATTTCGCCACGTTCTTGACTACCGTGGTAGAGGAGTTTGATCCTCACACCAATTATTTTGCACCACCAGATCGTGATCGTTTCGATTTACGTATGAGTGGGAAGTTAGAAGGAATTGGAGCACGCCTTCAGAAGAAAAACGACTACATAAAAGTGGTAGACGTAATTAGTGGAGGTCCTGCCTGGAGAGGTGAGCACCTGGAAGTGGGTGATCTTATCGCTAAAGTACGCCAGGAAGACGAAAAAGAATCTGTGAGTGTGGTAGGTATGCGTGTTGATGATGCCGTTAAACTCATTAAAGGCCCTAAAGGCAGTAAAGTAACACTTACTATTAAAGGAGTAGACGGTACCTTGCGTGATGAAACAATTACAAGAGACGTAGTAGAGTTGGAAGAAACCTATGCAAAATCTACCATTATTGGGAAAACAGACAAAAAGTTTGGTCTCATTAACTTGCCAGCGTTCTATTTTGATATGGAAAATTATAAAGAGCGTAACTCTGCAAGTGATGTGAAACGAGAAGTTGAACGTCTTAAAGAAGAAGGTGTAGAAGGATTAGTGCTAGACCTGCGAAACAATGGCGGGGGTTCTTTACGAACAGCTGTGGATATTGCAGGGTTGTTTATTAAAGAGGGACCAGTAGTGCAGGTGTCAAGTAGTAGCGGTAAAGAAGTATATGAAGATAAAGATGATAGTATTTTATGGGATGGTCCTTTGGTGATTCTTGTAAACGAATTATCTGCCTCGGCTTCTGAAATTTTAGCAGCAGCTATGCAGGATTATAAACGAGCCATTATTATTGGTAGTGAACAATCTTATGGGAAAGGAACTGTACAAAATTTAGTAGATCTTAACCAATGGTTACGTAAAAATGATATGGGCGATATGGGAGCACTAAAAGTGACTACCCAGAAATTCTATCGTGTAAATGGTGGGTCCACACAATTAGAAGGAGTAAAAAGCGATGTAGTCATGCCAGACCGTTTTAGCTATATTGATGTTGGCGAACGCGATTATGACAATCCGTTGCCTTATGACAAAATTGACCCGGCAAATTATGACTTATGGGATGGTTATGTAGATTTTGATGAAGCCATAGAAAAGAGTAAAGCAAGAATGGCAAAAAGTGAACAGTTAGCACTTATCGAAGAAAACGCACAATGGATTAAAAAACGGCGTGACGAAATGGATGTTACGCTCAATTTTGACGAATACTACGCCGAAATTGAAAAGCGTAAAGCAGAAAGCAAAAAGTTTGAAGCCATTGATGATTATGATAATAAGCTGAATTATACTTCTCTTCCAAATGAAATTGCTTTAATGAAACAAGACACCACACTACGAGAAAAGCGTAAAAGATGGCACAAAAGTTTAGCTAAAGATATTTATGTAGAAGAAGCGATTCACGTATTGGAAGACCTAAGAGGAACTAATATTAAAGCGAAGAAAGTAGCCAATATTAAAAATTAAATTTTAAGAACTATTTACTCAGTAGCCTTTTATTGGGTCGCTGAGCAGAGCCAAAGTAAAACCTGTCTAACAATAAAAGTTGGGCAGGTTTTTTTGTAATTTTATCCTGTGAAAAATCAGTCTACTTCACTTACTAAAATTGCACTCCAAAAGTTTAAGAAAAACTTTTGGGGTATGCTTAGTTTGTCCTTTTTAGTGCTATGTTCTTTGGTGGCTATTTTTGCATATGCCATTGCTCCTGATGACTCAGAAAACGCAAACCAAATGCATTTGTCTATTCACTCTAAGGCGCCAGGATTTACCGTTCAGCTATTAACGATCCCTTCGGAAATAGAAGAACGTAACGGATTTACTTCTTTCTTCTTTGGAAAGAAGACTACTGCTTCTGAAATTCCCATTTCAGCCTATACAACTACACCAAATGGAATTTTAATCACCGAATATTCCGGAAATGCAACCGATGGACTTCAGAAAGAATACAGAACTGCACTATTTCCGAAGGTGAAATCTGCTGAAAATATTTCAGCAACCTATGTTTCAGAAAAAAAATTCTTGTTAGGAACCGATAAATACGGTCGTGATCTATTGAGTAGAATGTTAGTAGGGATTCGTATTTCGCTTGCCATTGGTTTTGTGGCGGTGTTTATCTCCCTTGTTATTGGTGTTACCTTAGGCGCTATTGCTGGTTATTTTGGAGGGAAAGTAGATGCTGCTATTATGTGGCTTATAAATGTTACCTGGTCCATCCCAACACTACTTCTTGTTATAGCGATCACTTTAGCCTTAGGAAAAGGATTCTGGCAGGTTTTTATTGCTGTTGGACTTACCATGTGGGTAGAGGTGGCACGTGTGGTACGAGGGCAGGTAATGGGAGTTAAACAAATGCAATATGTGACTGCAGCACGAGCTTTGGGGTATACAGATTTCAGGATAATCTTAAAACATATTTTACCCAATGCCATGGCACCTGTGATTATTATCTCAGCAGCCAATTTTGCCGGAGCGATCCTAATTGAAAGTGGCCTTAGTTTCTTAGGGATTGGAGCGCAACCACCCATGCCAAGCTGGGGAGGAATTATTAAAGATCATTATAGTTATATTATTTTAGGAAAGCCCTTTTTAGCAATTATTCCCGGACTGGCCATCATGAGTTTGGTAACAGCATTTATGCTTATTGGGAATGCGCTACGGGATGCGTTGGATGTAAAGACTTAAATTAATTTTTTAATGAATCGAAAATACCTGTACCCACTTTTAATCATTGTAGTTACTGTCGCACTCTATTATGGCGAAAAGTACGTAGACACTAAAAATGAAGCTTATCCAGATACTTCTGAAACTGATAAAAGCTATTCCGAATTTGACGATCGGTTTTTACCTACTTCAACTACAGGGGTGATCGTTTCGCATCAGTATTACACCTTGTCCTATTCTGAAGCCCACGAACAGGCAGAGTGGGTAGCGTATGAACTGAAAAAGAGCCAACTAAAGAATAGTGATTTTAAACGCCCGTATTTTGTGGAAGACAGAAGTATAGCTTCAGGTTCAGCAGATTGGCGGAACTATAAGAATTCTGGTTACGACAGGGGACATTTACTGCCGGCAGCCGATCGTAAGTTTGATTATGATGCCTATCACGAAACATTTTTAACCAGTAATATAAGTCCGCAAAACAATGAGTTTAACGGGGGCATCTGGAACAAACTAGAGCAGAAAACGCGCTATTGGGCAAAAAAATACAATGGTGTATTTGTTATTACCGGAGGTGTCCTGGAAGATGGGCTCCCTACAATTGGCGATGAAAAAGTTTCAGTACCCGCAGCATTTTACAAAATAGTTTTCGATAAAAGTGAAGGAAAAGCTAAAGTGATCGCTTTTTTAATTCCCAACCAGCCAACCGATAAGTCTTACTACGATTACACCGTTTCGGTAGACGAAATAGAGGCTAAAACGGGTATTGATTTCTTTTCACAATTTTCTAAAGCGATGCAGGAGCAATTGGAAAGCAGTGTAGATAGAAAGGGATGGTAACCTCGATACAATTTATGTTGAAACTCAATCTTCAAAATAGATAATTTGGCGAGATCCAAACAAAAATTAGTGTTCTTACTCCCAATGTTTTTTAATTTCAATTTCAGTTTTACTAGGTATAGTAATAATTCCCGCCATCCAACCTAACAAATATAAAAAGTAAAATAGTAAATCCCCATAATCCGGAGCCCCCGTAGCTAAAGAAAGGTAAAGGAATCCCAACCGTTGGAAATAATCCGGTTACCATTCCTACGTTTACAAAGAAATGTAAAAAGAGGATAGCTGCCACGCTATAACCGTAGACACGTGCAAAGGTATTTTTTTGCCGTTCGGACAAATATAAAACACGTATAATAAGGGCAACAAAGAGGAAAACGACCACAATACTTCCTACAAAGCCCCATTCTTCTCCTACGGTGCTAAAAATATAATCTGTATGTTGCTCCGGGACAAAATTACCTTTGGTTTGTGTGCCTTGTGTCCAGCCTTTTCCAGTCCAGCCACCACTACCAATGGCAATTTCACTTTGGTTGGTATTATAGCCAATCCCCTTCGAATCTGTTTCTTTGCCCAGTACAATATTAAAACGATCGCGGTGGCGTTGTTCAAAAAAATTATTAAAAATATAATTTACAGAAAAAGCAAAACCAATACAGGCTAATGCTATGATGCTATATCGTATAAGAGGCGGACGCTTTCGTTTTCGTTTGAAATTATACATAAAAATAAGCGCACCAATTAATACTATACCAACGGCAACCCACGCGACACCAAATGCCAGGGTGGAAACAAATAGTGCAGCAGCAAAAAAACCAAGTAATAAATACACAAAATGCAATCCTTCGCGGTATAAAGGAAAAATAAAGGCTGCATATACTAAAGCGCTCCCGGGATCTGGTTGCGGTATAATAAACAATGCGGGCAATGCAATAATAAGAAAGGTACGTAGCTGGTGTTTAAATTCACGCATATTGGTTTGCATATCGCTCACATATTTTGCAAGCGCTAATGCTGTAGCTGCTTTTGCAAATTCACTGGGCTGTAAACCAAAGCTGCCAAAGCTATACCAGGAGGTAGCACCATTAATATTTTTTCCAAAAACAAATAAGCCCAGTAAAGAAAGTAAGGATACAATGTAAATGACACTGGAAAAACGTTCGTAAAATTTTGCGTCAACCGCAAGTAAAAATATAATAAGCCCAAGACTAAGGCCAATAAATAACAACTGTCTAATATAAATTTGGCTGAAATCAAAAAATACAGTAGAACTATCATCCAGGGAAGCAGAATAAATATTAACCCATCCAATAGCAACCAAGGCAAAAAACAAAAAGATGGTGAGCCAATCAAATTTCAAAAAAACGGTACGCTGGGACATAGGGGAATTTGACTTGGAATTTTCTGCTTAACTATTGGATTTGTGTTATAATTCTAGTTCTTTTAAAAACTTTCCGCTTATTTTCTTTCCATCATTGATAGGAAATGGCTTGCCAAGAAGTGGTTTTTCATACTCGTTCATTAGACTGCCTTCGAGAACGTATTTTTCAAGATCGGTTCTGGTTATTTCGCCTTTTATATATTTTTCAATCAGCAAACTGGCTATTTTTCCTGCATAGCGACTTCCCCAATAGCCATTTTCAACAAAAACGGCAATGGCGATCTTTGGGTTGTCTTTTGGAGCAAAAGCCACAAACGTTGAGTGGTCCGTAAGTTGTGCTCTTTGCCCGTTAATTTTCGTATAATTTTCGGCGGTACCCGTTTTTCCACATATTTCAATATCGGGAACACGCAAGCTGGCTGCTGTACCTTTGTTATATACATCAAACATTCCTTGTACTACGGGTTCAAAATGCTGTGGGTCTATGGTAGTATTAATTCGCTTTGTATATTCTTGTGGGATGGTGTCTACTCCTTCAATATTTTTAATAATATGCGGCCGGTACCAATACCCCCTATTAGCAATAGCTGCTGTAAAATTTGCCATTTGCATCGGGGTTAAATTCACTTCTCCCTGCCCAATGGCGTTAGAAATGGTGGCAGTTGCATACCATTTGTATTTCGGATAATTATACCAACGGTTGTAAAATTCTGAAGTAGGGATCAATCCCTTTTTACCACTAGGTAAATCGTATCCCATATAATCTCCCAGCCCAAAGCTTGTAAGGTGTCTTTTCCAGGTGTCAATACCTTCCTGAGGGGTTGGGTATTTTTCTATAATGCGACGGTATGCGGTACAAAAATAAGCATTGCAGGATTGCGCAATACCATCTACTAGTGCTAAAGGGCTGTAATGGCTATGACACCCTAATTTTTGTCCACGTCCGTACACATATCCATGGTTGCAATATACTTTTTCGGTGGTGGTCATCACGCCTTCTTCCATAGCAATAAGTCCCGTAAGTGTTTTAAATGGGGAGCCGGGAGAATATTCACCTTGTAGTCCTCTGTCAAACAATGGTTTTGCAATAGTGTCGTAATATAACTTGGTGAAGTTTTTTGAGCGTTCTCGACCTACTAAAAGTCCGGGGTCAAAATTAGGGGCTGTGACTAATGCCAGAATTTCTCCTGTAGAAGGGTCAATAGCAACAATACCACCACGCTTATTTACAAATAGCTCTTCGCCATATTTCTGAAGTCGTGCATCTATAGTTAATTCAATATCCTTACCACGTTCCGGAATGGTGTCAAAAGCTCCGTTTTTATAGGAACCGATATCACGATTAAACCTATCTTTTTGAATGTATTTTACTCCTTTTGTGCCGCGCAAAACATCTTCATAAGCTTGTTCTGCACCAGATTTACCTATAAGTTCTCCCATGATGTAATCTGGGTTATCCTTAATAATGCGCTCATCAACTTCTCGGATGTATCCTAATACGTTGGCAGAATGATTTACCTGATATTCACGAAGGGATCTTTTCTGAATAAAAAACCCTTCAAATTTGTACATTTTTTCTGAAAGAGAAGCGTACTCGGCTTTGGTTAGCTGTGCTATAAAGGGTTGTGGGATTCTGGGAGAATATACCCAGGCTTTATCCATTTTTTTTCTGAACTCTTCTTTTGAAATTTTAAGCAGTTTGCAAAACTCAAGGGTATCTAATGGTTTTACTTCTCGTGGAATTACCATCACATCATATGAAGGCTGATTAGATACTAGTAACTCACCATTGCGGTCATAAATGTACCCTCGCTGGGGGTAGTCGTACTCAATTTTAATAGCGTTATTTTCAGATAACTTTTCAAACGAAGTATCGTATACCTGTAAATAGAAGAGTCTGCCGGCAAATACAACGCCAGTAATCATTACAACAACAAGTAGTAATAGTTTTCTCATAATATAATAAAAGCTCGAATGTGTCTGTCTGTACGCAGTCGAGGACTTTTTAGTTTTTTCTACTGAAAAGCAAGGTGATACAAAGAAGTAGCACAATGGTAAAGATACTTGAAAATAACGTAGATTTCAGTACCAATAATATATGGCTAATGTTAAAAATTTCCAAGGAAAAGAGTGCTAAATGATGTAAGACCACCGCTACTGAAACATAGGTGATCCGTGCACCAAAATCTGCTTTGCTCAATTTTATGGTGTTAAATTCGTAACTCACTCCAAAAGAGAATTTTAATAGTAGTGGACGTATGTATGCCAGAAAGACACAAGCTGCAGCATGTACCCCGCCAGAATCACTAAAAATATCGACAGAAAGGCCTAATAAAAAGCCTAAGAAAATAAGCAGGCTTTTGTTCCCCGTAAACGGAAATACCAAAATAAATATGATATATGGATACGGATTCACATAGCCCAAAAAATTAATGTGGTTAAAGAGTAGAATTTGAACCACAACCAGCACTAAAAACCGTCCAATATTTATCAAGAGGTCACTGTTCTGCATTTGCCTGAGGTGTTTCTTGGTTATTGGATTGTTGTATTTCTAAAACAGAAGCGTCGCCTGGATTTTCAATTTGTTTAATAGCTTCTTTTTCGTTGTTTTCTATAATATAAACGTGGTGTAAACTCGTCATGTCATTAAATAATGTAATAGTTACATCGTAATAATCCTGATTGTTTGAGAGTTCAAATTCTTTTATAGTCCCTACTAAAATTCCTCTTGGAAAAATAGTAGACTTCCCATCGGTAACAATGGTATCACCTACAACTACAGGGGCTTGTCTTGGAATATCGACTAACTTTGCTTCGTTAGGATTTTTGGTTTCTGGATCCCAGACCAGAGATCCAAAGTGGAATGAATTTTTTAGCTTAGCATTAATCTTACTATTCGTATTTAAAATAGATTGTACCGAGGCATATTTTCTGGAAACCTTATTTATAATACCAACAATCCCTTTAGAAGAAATCACCCCCATGTCTGTTTCAATAGCATCTTCAGCTCGTTTTCGAAGCGTTAGGTAATTCTTGGTTTTAGCATACGAATTATTAATAACCTTGGCTGGATAATAAGTGTAAGGCGTAGTTAAAACGGTGCTGTCCAGTGTTTCAAAAATAATGGTGTCTTGTGTTGAACGCAATAGAGTTCGTAACCTCATGTTTTCGTCTGCCAGCGCATCATTTTGTTCTCTTAGGCTGAAGTAATCAGTTACATTACTTTTCCAATTATAAATGGTTCCACTAAAAAAATTGGCAGAGGTTACGTATTTGTTTTTATGGTAGGAGTGACTGTTAACGGTAAGCCCTAACGAAATAACGAATAAGAACAGGAACAACAAGAAATTTTTATTCCGTATAAAGAAATAGATAATCTGTTGCACACGCTAGGGTTTATTTAATGAGCACACTCTTGTATTTGGCTAAGTTTTTAAGGCAAATACCCGTTCCACGCACTACTGCACGTAAAGGATCTTCTGCGATATAAACTGGTAAATCTGTCTTCTGAGATAATCTTTTATCCAGACCACGTAGCATAGATCCACCACCGGCAAGATAAATACCTGTGTTATAAATATCAGCCGCTAATTCTGGAGGAGTTTGCGATAAGGTTTCCATGACAGCATCTTCGATACGAAGGATGGACTTGTCTAACGCTTTGGCAATTTCCCGGTAGCTGGTTTGTACTTGTTTCGGTTTTCCAGTAAGTAGATCTCGTCCCTGAACACTCATTTCTTCCGGAGGAAGCTCTAGGTCTTCGGTAGCAGCTCCAATCTGTATTTTTATTTTCTCAGCAGTACGTTCCCCAACATATAAATTGTGTTGCGTACGCATATAGTACACAATGTCGTTAGTGAAAACGTCTCCTGCAATTTTAACCGATTTGTCACATACAATTCCTCCAAGGGCGATCACAGCAATTTCGGTAGTTCCACCTCCAATATCCACGACCATATTTCCTTTGGGTTGCATAATGTCTACGCCAATACCAATAGCGGCTGCCATAGGTTCGTGAATTAAGTACACTTCTTTACCGTTTACTCGTTCTGCACTTTCTTTTACTGCGCGCATCTCTACTTCTGTAATACCACTTGGAATGCAAATAACCATACGTAGAGAAGGAGTAAGCCATTTCTTTTTAAGCGCAGGAATATCTTTGATGAACATATTGATCATCTTTTCACTTGCATCAAAATCTGCAATCACACCATCTTTAAGCGGCCTTATCGTTTTTATATTTTCATGGGTTTTTCCTTGCATCATAGCAGCTTCACGCCCTACGGCAATAATTTTTCCCGTGCTACGATCACGAGCAACAATTGACGGCGCATCTACCACAACTTTATCATTGTGGATGATGAGGGTATTTGCAGTACCAAGGTCAATGGCTATTTCTTCGGTGAGAAAGTCAAAAAATCCCATAAATTTTGAGGTCGGTATAAAAAATTAATCTTTCAAGTGTGCAATCCTAACAAATGTAACAAAATTAGTGTTTAAAGTGTCGGGTTCCGGTAAATACCATAGACATTTCGTTATTATTACAATAATCTACGCTTAACTGGTCTTTTATGGAGCCTCCCGGCTGGATTACAGCTTTAATTCCCGCTTTATCTGCAATCTCAACACAGTCTGGAAACGGGAAAAATGCATCACTCGCCATCACAGCACCGTCAAGATTAAATTTAAAACCGTTTGCCTTTTCAATGGCTTGGCGTAACGCGTCTACGCGGCTTGTTTGTCCAGTTCCACTTGCGCACAATTGTTTGTTTTTTGCTAAAACAATCGTATTACTCTTTGTGTGTTTACAAATTTTAGAAGCAAACATCAAGTCTTCTAACTCCCTGTTGTCGGGTTTATTGTTGGTGGCGTGTGTTAATTCTGAAATCGTATCTGTTTTGTGATCTTTTTCCTGGACAAGTACCCCGTTTAAACAAGTTCTCACGGTAGTTTCAGGAAGTTCTGCCTCTTTTTGAATCAATAGGATTCTATTCTTTTTTCCTTTTAAAATTCCTTCAGCTTCTTCAGAAAAAGAAGGGGCAATCACTACTTCACAAAATAGCTTGTGGATTTCATCGGCCGTAGGCGCATCAATTTCAGTATTACTGATTAAAATACCACCAAATGCTGAAACCGGATCGCCAGCCAGGGCATCATTGTACGCATCCAGAACAGTATCGCGTTGCGCAATCCCACAGGCGTTGTTATGTTTTAAAATGGCAAAGGTTGGTGCCTCGCCTTTAAATTCATTCATTAAATTAACTGCAGCGTCTACATCTAGCAGGTTGTTGTAGCTTAGTTCTTTTCCGTGCAGTTTGTCGAACATAGCTTCAAAATCACCAAAGAAGAACCCTTTCTGGTGCGGATTTTCACCATAACGCAATACTTTTCCGTTGGTTTCGCTAATTTTCAATGAGGGTATCGAATGATCGCTGTTGAAATAATTGAAAATAGCGCTATCATAATGTGAAGAAACATTAAAGGCTTTTGCTGCATAACGTTTTCTGTCTGCCATAGAAACTTCACCTTCGTTTTTGGAAATTACATGTAAGAAGTCTTCATAATCTTCCATCGAAGAGACACAAATGGTGTCTTTAAAGTTTTTGGCTGCTGCGCGGATTAACGAAATACCACCAATATCAATTTTTTCAATGATATCCTGTTCAGAAGCCCCAGATGCTACGGTTTTTTCAAACGGATACAAATCCACAATAACCACATCCAACTGCGGAATGTTGTATTGTCCCATTTCACGTACATCACTTTCGTTATCCTGACGGTTTAAAATGCCTCCAAAGACCTTTGGGTGTAATGTTTTTACACGTCCGCCCAAGATAGAAGGATAGTCAGTTACATCTTCCACTGGGATTACGTTAATGCCCAGGTCGTTAATAAATTTTTGTGTGCCTCCTGTGGAATATATTGTCACACCCAGGGCATCCAGTTTATTAACGATGGGACCTAATCCATCTTTGTGAAATACTGAAATTAATGCTGAAGAAATCTTTTTGGTATCGCTCATAACTTTTGGTACTGAAGTCTGGTTTTAAAAAATAGAACTGCTTTGGCTTTTGGCTTTACAGAATTTAAGGTGCAAAAATACATATTACGCATCGTTTTTTGTAACGAATGTTAACAGAAAGCGTCCTACTTTTCATAACTTTATCAATAGAACAGGATACGCTAAACAGCCAACCATGCTAATTTACCTTCGAGTACTTAAAGAAAGCTTTAATTTTGCAGTAAACGCGCTCAAAAACAATAAGTTGAGAACCTTCTTGTCGTTAGTAGGCGTGACTATTGGAATATTTTCAATCATAGCAGTTCTGGCTGCTGTAGATTCTTTAAAGAAGGAGATTGACGGTAGTTTGAGTTCGTTAGACAATAGCACAATGTATTTAGGGCGGTTTTCTTTCGGCCCAACCGATGTGCCTCGATGGAAATCTGAGCAGTTTCCCGATGTAACGTACGAAGAATACCAATACTTAAAAAGAAGTGTGCCGGACGTCAAGGCGATATCGTATACGCTGAACGTTCCTCAGGAAACGATGAAGTTTGAAGACGCCTCTGTAAGCAATGTGCAAATTGGAGCTGTAACTCATGAATATTATGAAATAGAAGCCCTGGATATTGCCGAAGGACGTTTTTTTAACGAAACCGAAAGTTTTAGTGGTAATAATGTGGCAGTAATTGGGGACGAAATTGCGAATGTACTTTTTGGGACCGCCGTGCAGGCCATAGGAAAACAGGCGAGACTGTACGGAAGAAAATTTACGATCATAGGGGTGCTAAAAAAAGAGGGGTCCTCGCTTTTTGGGGGGTCTCGAGATACTGCTGCGTATATTCCTGTAAATGCTGTGCGTAAAGTTTTTGGTAATAGTAATAGAAACCTGTTTCCGTTCATTGTATTAAAGCCTGAAAAAGATGTGGAAGCCGAAGAGTTTATTGCAATGCTTTCTCAGAAACTCAGAATGGCGCGCGGTATGAAACCTGACGAAATTGACAACTTTTTTGTAAACCAGCTAAAAGGTTTTACCGATCTTATAGACAACATAACAGGGCAGATGAATATTATTGGCTTGATTATTAGTGGCTTTTCACTGCTAGTTGGAGGGTTTGGAATTGCCAACATTATGTTTGTGAGCGTAAAAGAGCGAACAAACCTGATTGGGATTCAAAAATCGTTGGGAGCAAAGAACAGGTTTATCCTATTTCAATTTTTATTTGAAGCGGTAATTCTTGCAGTAATTGGGGGGTTAATTGGACTCTTTCTTGTGTTTATCGTTTCGATAGTGGCATCTTCCTTTACGGGCGATTTTGAGTTTGTGTTATCACCTTGGAATATGTTTATAGGTACTGCAATTTCAGCAGCTATAGGTCTTATTTCTGGTATTCTTCCGGCAATTTCGGCTTCTAAGCTGGATCCTGTGGAAGCCATCAGAACAGGTATGTAGCCGCCGAAAGAGGAACTTATTCTCGCTAGAGAATTTCTGCCACTTTTTCATTCACCCACTCCAAAAACTTTTCATCTTCTTTAGAAAAAGGGTCGGCTATGTGTGAATCTATATCTATTTGGCCTATGTTTTTTCCATCTTTAAATAACGGTATAACGATTTCAGCCTTTACATACATACTACACGCTATGTAGTTGTTTTGTGCTTTTACATCGGCTACCACAAAATTCTCATTGCTCTCAGCTACTTGTCCGCAAATCCCTTTGCCAAAAGGAATAACGGTATGCTCTGTGGGTTCTCCCGCAAATGCTTTTAAATGCAGCGTTCTGGCTTCGTGATTGGCAAAATAAAATCCAACCCAGTCATAGTATCCAATAGTAGTTTGCAGTACCTCACAAACTTGTGTGAGACGGTTGTCTACCGTTTCTTCTTCATTGTGTAAGATGGCTGCGACTCGGGGTTGTAAATTCTTAAATGGCATAATGTTTTTTTATAAGATTATTTACTGAAATGGTTACTTCAGTAAGACCATAACAAATGTATTTCAAAACCTTCATTTTTAGGAAATTTAAATGCTGTATTTTTGTTAAAACCGAATGAAACAACTTTTCAGCAAATACAAATCTGTTGTGCTCTTTTTGCTTCTTTTTTTAGGAAGTTATTTAGTGTTGAGTTTAGTATATGGATTTTATTTACAGCTTTCAAAAAACGGAAATTACGCTCCGGATTTTATTACAAACCTTGTAGCCAAGCAAAGTAGCGCTGTGATGGAAGGGTTTGGATATTCGGCCCAAGTGGTGCCACATCCCAATCAGCCCTCTATGAAATTATTTGTAGAAGGAAAATTTTTAGCAAGAATTGTTGAGGGGTGCAACGCGCTTAGTATTATAATTTTGTTTGTTTCTTTTATCATTGCATTTGCACAGGGCTTCAAAAAAACACTGCTGTATATTTTTGCGGGGATCATTATCATTTACGCTGTAAATATTCTCCGCATTGCTATTCTTGCTATTGCTTTACATGTCTATCCAGAATATCAACATGCACTGCACGGGGTAGTTTTTCCAGGAATTATATACGGGATGGTTTTCTTGTTATGGTTTATTTGGGTGCGCTTATTAACCCCTAAAAAAGTACAAGAATGAGCAAGGGCTTAAAAATATCTTTTCTTTTGGTGGGACTTTTATTTTTGGTCCTTATTAGGCTCTATGAAGAAACGTTGTTTTATGACCCACTGCTAAATTTTTTTAAAACTGATCACACAACACAGCCGTTACCTGATTTTGAAACAGGCAAGCTGCTTGCCAATGTCTTCCTGCGCTTCTTGCTGAATGGGATGATCTCAATTGGGATTATTTGGGTGATTTTTCAACGAAAAGGGGTTGTGAAATTTTCAATACTACTCTATCTGGTTATACTCGTAATGCTTATCACAGCATTCTTTATCTTGCTGAATACCTCCGAAGCCGGGGAGTATTTCCCGTTGTTTTATGTGAGAAGATTCTTGATTCAACCATTGCTTTTATTCTTGCTGGTACCCGCATTTTACCTACAGCGAGTTAACAATAGTTTATAACAAAAAGATTTAAAAGTTGTAACTTTGTTTCTCAAATAAAAAATAATGAAATTGAACTATTTTATACCAGTATTTTTGGTAGTGTTTGCGTTCACTTCTTGTAAGAACGACACCAAAAAAGAAACTCCTGAAACTGTTGAAGTTACTTCTGGCGATGAGGTTACTCAGTCTAACAGTAAAAAACCAACCATTGGTGATGTAGCATTTAACGACCCAAAAATGGCAGTGGTTTTTCGTGAATACCTGGGATTAAAAGATGCCCTGGTAGGAACCAATGCAGCACAGGCAGGAGCGTCTGCTGCAAGGTTAGTAACTGCGTTTGCAACTATGGACGAAGCAACTGAGGCTTCAAAAGCTGCTAAGAATATAGTAGAAGCATCCAATATAGAAGAGCAGCGAACAGCATTTGTGCCGTTAACTTCAGCTGTTGAAGCTATGCTGGATGGCGAAATAGCCTCAGGAACTATTTATAAACAATACTGTCCTATGGCATTCGATAATACAGGTGCCTCCTGGCTAAGTGTTAGTAGTGACATTATGAATCCTTATTTTGGAGATAAAATGTTACGTTGCGGCCGTATTGATGGTAAGATTGAATAACACCTTCAAAATACGTTTTTTCGTTGTATTGGGTTGAATTTTAATTTTCTTGATTTTCTGAAAAAATAAAACAATGCATTCTTTTCTAAAACAGTGGGCAGAAGCAGCATACACCAGTGCAGGTTTCTTCTGGATGGCACTATGGGCATTTATATTAGGTTATATAATAAGTAGTATGATCCAGGTTTTTGTGACTGAAAAGAGAATGCAAGAAACTATGGGCAAGAATGAAGGGAAGAGCGTCCTGTTGGGTACTTTTTTTGGCTTTATTAGCAGTTCTTGCAGTTTTGCAGCATTGGCATCTACAAAATCACTTTTTAAAAAAGGGGCAAGCTTTGTATCCTCTATGGCTTTTTTATTAGCATCTACCAATTTAGTATTAGAATTGGGGATCATCATTTCCATTTTTTTGGGATGGCAATTTGTAGTTGGAGAATATGTGGGAGGCGTGTTACTTATTTTAATCGTTTGGATCTTAATCCGAATTATTAGCCCAAAAAAACTCATCAAAAAAGCCCGAAAAAACCTTCAGGATGATGAGGCAGAAAACACAACAGACGAAACTTCCTGGAGGCAAAAAATAACCTCAACCAAAGGATGGGTAAAAGTTTCCAGGCAATATAAAATGGAGTGGGGGATGGTGTGGAAAGATGTTACCGTAGGTTTTACTATTGCGGGAATTGTAGCTGCTTTTGTACCCGAAAGTTTTTTTCAAGCTCTTTTTGTAAATAGCGGGCAAGGCACTACAGATTTTACTTTTCTAGAAGTATTGGAACACGTTGTAGTTGGACCTGTAGCAGCTTTTTTAACCTTTATTGGGTCTATGGGCAACATTCCATTGGCTGCTCTTTTGTTTGGCAAAGGTGTAAGCTTTGCCGGAGTAATGGCATTTATTTTTAGTGATTTGGTGGTATTTCCAGTTTTGAGAATTAATGCAAAATATTACGGTTGGAACATGTCTTTATTTATCGTGTTTTTACTGTTTACTGCGTTGGTTGGAACCTCCATAACTTTGCATTACACATTCGACTTTTTTAATATTTTGCCAGATCCATCTCAGGTTACCTTAGGAGAGGGCGCTTATTTTAAGGTAGACTATACATTCTTTTTAAATATTGCTTTTTTATTGATTTCAGCATACCTTATCTATTTAGGATTTTTTAAAAAGACAGATGTGGAGCATACAATGGGTGAAATGGCACCTAAAAGCAAGCTGTTGGAGACTATTTTAAAGTATGCAGCGTTTATATGTTATGTGTGGCTTGCAGGAGGCTTGTGTTTAAAACTATTTCTCAATTGAACCGTTCTGAAAATTTCTACAAAAACGAAAAATTTAAAATGTAAATCCCTTTTTGTATTTTTACACCAATGAAAAAAATAGTTTCCATATTCATGTGTTTGTTACTCCTTGCGAGTACGAGTGGCGTTGCATACGCCCAGCACTTTTGTGGAGATTTTGAAATGATGGCAACTGTAACGTTAGGGGAGGAAAAACTCTCCTGCGGTATGGCAGCAGAAGCCCACGACGATAGTTGTGATACTGAAGGTGCTGAAAAAGCTGAAGACCATACTTGTTGCGATAACCAGTACACCAAAATAACTACAGACGATAATTTTAACGCATCACAAGATACATTTCATCTGCCTGCTAATTTTGTAGCAGCATTTGTTTCTGTATTTATAATGCCAACTGAAACTACTACAACCTCTAAAATTGTAGCTTTTTCAGAATACAATCCTCCTTCTCTCATAAAGAACATTCCCGTGCTTTATGAAACTTTCCTTATTTGATTTTTAATGCAGCGGTTCGTAATGACGAACCCTTCCTGAAACTCCCAAAAGTATTTTTCGGGAGTAAATGTTGTATTGTACAACACATTAAAAATTTCAATTAATCTTTTAAAAAGATACTAATAATGAGGAAACTAATATATCTTCTACTATTCATTCCACTATTGGCTATTTCGCAAGATAAGGTCGAAGGAATCGTATTAGAAGTCTCAAACAATAAAGAAGTCCCACTAGGTGGAGCCAATGTGTTCTGGCTAGGCTCTAATGTGGGCGATGTAACAAATTTTGACGGTCTTTTTGAGGTGCCTTTTGAAGAAGGGCGCACTCAATTAGTTATAAGTTACGTAGGGTATAAGTCTGATACATTAACCGTCACCACTCCCAGAAAAATAAGGCATGTAGTATCGTCTAAAGGAGCGCTGGATGAAATTACAGTTACATCAAGAAAAAAAGCAACCTCCCGTTCATTTTTAAGTACCCAGAATACCATAAACGTAAGTAGTGCAGAGTTGCTAAAAGCAGCCTGCTGTAACTTGTCCGAAAGTTTTGAAACCAACCCTTCCATAGATGTAAATTTTGCAGATGCCGTAACAGGAGTGCGCCAAATACGAATGCTGGGATTAACAAGTCCGTACACCTTAATTGCTGTGGAAAATATACCTACAATACGAGGGGCCAGACAAGCTCATGGGTTAAGTTTTATACCGGGCACCTGGGTAGAGAGTATTCAGATCACCAAAGGTGCTGGAAGTGTGGTGAATGGTTTTGAGAGCATCGCCGGACAAATTAATGCCGAGTTTGTTAAACCGCAAACCGATGATACTTTGTTTGTAAATGCTTACGGAGCGATTAATGGTCGTACAGAACTCAATACACACTTTAATACAAAAGTGAGTGATAAATGGAATACCGGCTTGTATGTACACGGAAATTACCGAGGTGTAGAAAATGACAGGAATGATGATGGATTTTTAGATACACCGCTGGCACAACAGGTAAATGTATTGAATCGCTGGCAGTATACCGATGCTGAAAAGGGCTTTGTAAGTTTTATAAACCTGCGGTATATGAAGGACGATAAGCAAGTTGGACAAACAGCTTTCAATCCGGATACAGACCGCGGTACTACCAATGCCTGGGGAGGTGAAATAGATACACAACACTATGGTATTACAGGGAAATTGGGCTACGTTTTTCCCGAAATTCCGTACCAAAGCTTAGGGTTGCAAGTAGCGTATAGTAATCACGATCAAAAAAGTTATTTTGGATTGCGCCCGTACGATATCAAACACGAGAGTTTCTATGCCAATGCGTTGCTAAGTTCTATTATTAGTGATTCGCGTCATAAATTTAAAACAGGACTTAACACTACCTACGAAGATTATGATGAGGCAGTAGAAGGTGTAGATTATGATAGAACTGAAAATTCTTTCGGGGCCTTTTTTGAATATGCCTACGACGACCTTGAAAACTTCACGATGACAGCAGGGTTACGTGTAGACACACATAACTTATTAGGGACGTTTATCACACCACGAATTCATGCACGCTATACCCCTTGGGATAAAGCAGCGATTAGAGCTTCGGCCGGACGTGGGAAACGAAGCGCTAATATTTTTGTTGAAAACCAGTCATTGTTTTCTACCAATCGTACCATTTCAATTTTAAATACGGAGGGAGAAATATATGGGTTAGACCCTGAAATAGCCTGGAACTATGGAGTTTCCTTTTTACAGGGGTTCGACCTGTTTGAAAGACGCGCTAATGTCTCTTTGGATTTCTACAGAACCGATTTTCAGAATCAAGTGGTTGTGGATTGGGAAGATTCTAAACGCATCAGGTTTTACAATTTGAAAGGTGAAAGCTTCGCCAATAGCTTTCAGGTAGAGTTGGATTACAATCTGGCGCAACATCTGGATGTGCGTGCTGCCTATAAATTTTATGAGGTAAAAACCGATTATTTAAAAGGAACCCTGGAAAAGCCCTTAACACCCAGCCATAGGGTTTTTGCTAATGTAGCTTATGAGACGCATGTAAATGAGAAAACAGGTGGGCACTGGAAATTTGATCTAACCTATAACTGGCTGGGGGAACAACGGTACGCATCTACGCTTTCCAATCCTGTAGACTTTAGAAGGAGTGAGTTCTCACCTTCTTTAGGAACCTTTAATGCGCAGGTAACCAAAGTGTTTACTCCCTCGTTTGAAATTTATGCGGGTGCCGAAAATTTCACAGATGAAACCCAGGAAAACCCAATTGTCGATCCTCAGAATCCTTTTGGTTCAAATTTTGATACTACCTTTGTGTACGGGCCCATATTTGGTAGTAATTATTATCTTGGACTTCGATACAGATTATAAAAAAGAATAAATTAATAACTATTCTTCTGAAAATTATTCAGAAGAAAAATAAAAATAAAAATAAAACGATGAAAAAATACATAATCATATTACTAGTAGCCTTCGTTGGCGTAACAGCAACAGCACAGGATAAAAATGCAAGAGCTACAATAGAAGTAGATGGCGTTTGTGGCATGTGTAAAAAGCGAATTGAAACAGCAGCTATTAAAACCAAAGGTGTGAAAAGTGCTGTTTGGAATGTAGACACTAAGGAGTGCAGTCTTATCTTCGATGAACGTAAAACAGACCTGGCAACCATTAGCCAAAGCATTGCAGATGTAGGTCACGATACCAAAGAAATTAAAGCAACGGACGAAGCATACAATAGCGTGCACCCATGTTGTCTATATAGAGACGATGAAGTGAAGAAAGATCATGGGTACAAATAATTGTCTTGATCATTTTAATTGGAGCTCATCTTGCAAAAGGTGAGCTTTTTTGTAAAAAATAGTCTGTAATTTTAAAAGAACGTTCAGTATGAAAGGTGTATATACCGAAGAAGGAATGCCTGTAGTGGCTGTAAAGCTTCGGTAGAAAAGCATTTAGGTGAATTAGAGGGTGTTACCGAAGTTTCAGTAAATCTTGAAGATGCTGAAGCTACGTTTATTGAAAACGCCCTTATGATCGTGATGGCGGGGGTAATGATTTTCGGGTGAATATAGGCTGATTTTTTTAGTTAATTTTTAGCTAACGGATATTTTTGTGTCATTTTTTGATATACATTTACTACGTTCTTAGCAACCTAAGAATATGATTGTACGTTATGCTGAAGTATGAAAAGCAGTGTGACACAATTCAGTAACTTTAATATATTAAGTTATGGCAACAGCTAAGTCTAACGGTAAGCCACAAGCAAAACCAGCTCCTAAAAAAGCTCCTGCTAAGAAGGCACCTCAGGCTACTTCAAAAAAGAAGTAATCTGCCCCGAAGTTTTTGAAATAAAGCTTCCTAAAGATACATACCCAGTGTGTACGCTTTCAAAAAAGAAAACCAAAAGAAAACCGCCCTTAAAAAAGGCGGTTTTTGTATTTTAGTGCTATGCAATTAAAACCAGTATTTTTATTATACATTATAACGATAGCCGTTTTAGTAGGTGCTATTGTCTGGGAATACTACGTCCAGCAATGGATGGCAGCACAGCCCGAAGGGGGTAGCGAAGTGATGCGGGTAGACCTTTTTGTGATCTGGCCCTTGGTACTTACGTTAGTGGCTATTTCCTTGTTTCGATTGATTAAGGGGAAGAAATAACTTAGCTGTTTATGTCCTTTCATAAAAAAAGAGGCTCAAGTTATAAAACTCGAACCTCAAATTAAGTATCAATTATAGTTTAGTTTCTGCCAGCCGGGGCTCCCGGTTACATCATTCCTGGCATTCCGCCACCGCCCATTGGGGGCATTGCCGGAGTATCTTCTTTAATATCAATTAAAGCACATTCAGTAGTAAGAATCATTCCAGCTACAGAAGCTGCGTTTTCCAAAGCAATACGCGTTACTTTTTTCGGATCAATAATTCCCGCTTTTAGCATGTCTACGTATGTTTCAGTCTTTGCATCAAAACCTTCGTTCTTTTTGCCTTCTCTTACCTTATTTACGACAACTGAACCTTCACCACCTGCGTTTTCAACAATGGTTCTTAATGGAGACTCAATGGCTTTAGAAACAATTTGGATTCCCGTTGCCTCATCCATAGTGTCTGTAGTAAGTTTTGTCAATACTTTTTGAGCACGCACAAACGCTACACCACCACCGGCTACAATACCTTCTTCTACAGCTGCGCGGGTTGCGTGAAGAGCGTCATCTACACGGTCTTTCTTTTCTTTCATCTCTACTTCACTGGCAGCACCTACGTACAATACAGCTACTCCGCCAGCCAATTTGGCCAAACGTTCCTGTAATTTTTCCTTATCGTAGTCGCTTGTGGTAGATTCAATCTGTGACTTTATTTGTCCTACACGGGTTTGGATATCGCTTTTCTTCCCAGCACCATTTACAATGGTAGTGTTGTCTTTGTCAATCGTTACTGTTTCAGCAGTACCTAACATATCTAAGGTTGCATTTTCCAGCGTAAAACCTCTTTCTTCTGAAATTACAGTTCCTCCGGTTAAGATAGCGATGTCTTCCAACATAGCTTTTCTACGATCGCCAAAGCCAGGTGCTTTTACAGCAGCAATCTTTAGTGATCCTCTTAATTTATTTACAACCAATGTTGCCAACGCTTCACCGTCCAGATCTTCAGCAATGATCAAAAGTGATTTTCCTTGTTGTGCTACGGGCTCTAAGACGGGCATTAAATCCTTCATCGAAGAGATTTTCTTGTCGCATAACAAGATCATTGGGTTCTCCAATTCGGTTTGCATTTTTTCGCTGTCGGTCACGAAGTAAGGAGACAAGTACCCACGGTCAAACTGCATTCCTTCTACAACGTCTACATACGTTTCAGTTCCTTTTGCTTCTTCTACGGTGATTACACCTTCTTTGCCTACTTTTCCGAACGCTTTAGCAATTAGTTTCCCGATGGTTTCATCGTTATTTGCTGAAATCGCTGCTACCTGCTCAATCTTGTCTGAAGAGTTGCCTACCTTAGTTGCCTGTTTTTCCAGATCTTTTACGATAGCTTCAACAGCTTTGTCGATGCCACGTTTTAAGTCCATTGGGTTTGCACCTGCAGCCACATTCTTTAAACCTTCTTTTACGATGGCTTGTGCCAAAACAGTTGCGGTAGTGGTACCATCACCTGCCAGATCGTTGGTTTTAGAAGCTACTTCCTTTACCATTTGAGCACCCATATTTTCTAATGGGTCTTCCAGTTCAATTTCTTTTGCTACGGAAACTCCATCTTTGGTTACCTGTGGTGCTCCAAAGCTTTTACTAATAATTACGTTACGACCTTTTGGTCCTAGTGTTACTTTTACTGCGTTTGCCAAAGCATCTACACCGCGTTTAATCGCGTCACGTGCTTCAACGTCAAATTTTATATCTTTTGCCATAATTTTTTTCTTGTGCAAAAAGCAATAGGCGCTAGGCACTAAGCTTTATGCTGTTATTTTAGTTTTTGTTTTAAAGTATATATCTTTTTTTTAAGGGTATTTACTTGTTTGCTTACTATCTCAAAAGTACTACTGTCTATGTATTTTAAATCGTGAGAAAGAATGAGTAAATACTCGGTTTCATTGGCTGAACCTACTGCTATAGTTAGGAATCGGTTAAATTCAGAATCGCTGTCTCTGCCACAACCTTCACTAATGTTGGTTGGAATAGAAGCGGAAGCGCGTCTTATCTGTGAGGTGATTCCATAGATTTCAGAATTAGGGAAGGAGTTTGAAATAGTATATATATCTAATGTTAGCTCGTGGCTTAACTTCCAGATATCATATTTCCTAAAGTCCCTCATTATTACGTATAGCTTATAGCGTAAAGCCTATAGCAATTAAACAATTGCAAGTATATCTTCTTCTCGCATGATCAGGTAGTCATTGCCTTCTAGTTTTAGCTCGCTACCAGAATATTTTCCGTACAATACAGTATCACCTACTTTTACGGTCATGTCATGGTCTTTTTTGCCTTTACCTACGGCTACTACTTTACCTTGTTGTGGTTTTTCTTTTGCGCTATCTGGAATATACAATCCAGATGCTGTCTTTGTTTCTGCCGCCTGGGGCTCCACAACGACTCTGTCTGAAAGGGGTTGGATTTTTAATGCCATACTAAAATCTTGATTTTATTATTCCCGCGAAAGCGGAAATTTCTTGTTAAATTAATAATTATAATTTCTATCTATTCATTAGGCAGAAAGTGTGCCAACAGAGTACAACTGACATTTTGAAAGTGAAGTAAGGTGCAATTGTCAGCTTGGCAGTCTAATGATGTTTTTTTAATGTTTATAGCTAGATACAAACAAGATAAATCCGGCAATTATAGCAGCGCCCAATGTAACTAATCCTGAAAAACCCAGGGTACGCCCTGTAGAAAAACTTCCTTCTTCCAGTTTGCTAACGTCAGAAAAGGCAATGCTTCTTACTTTACCTCCTTTTGTAATATAATACACATCTTTGCCCACAGAGTCTATTTTTTTATTGAATTCGGTACCATTTTTCAGATCGAAATGATATTTGTTCCCTGCTAGTATAGTTGCGTATGTCTGGTTGATAGGTCGATACGAATAACAACTGGTAAAAAGAATACAGAAGCTACAAAGAAGTACGGTGCTTTTCATTTTTATACTTTTTTGAAAAGATACAATAAAAAAGGTGTGGGCATAAAAAAACCAGTCTTAGAAAAGACTGGTTTTTTTATATTTTAAGGAGTGCAAAAACTACTCGTCGTTTGGTTCAGTTGTAGCTTCAGCGTTTGTATCTGTTGTTTCTGGAACTACGTTTTCAACACCCTCCTGAAACGTGCTGTCAGTTCCGGTGTTGTTCATAATTGGAATATTGCTGGCCAGAATTAAAACCAATAAAACTATTGCCAGGGTCCAGGTACTCTTGTCCAAGAAGTCTGTGGTCTTCTTTACACCACCCATTTGGGCACCACCCCCGCCACCAAAGGTAGATGACAATCCGCCTCCTTTTGGGTTTTGTACCATAATAACTACCACCAATAAAAAGGCGATAAAAATAATCAAGACTAAAAATATTGTAAACGTGCTCATTGTGCTTCTTTTGTATTCAGTTTTTTAATTGCCCGAATTTGGTCTGCAAAGAAACCACTTTTTTCGGGATTTTTCAAAATTAATATTTCATATGCTTTAATTGCTTTCTTATAGTTTTTTTGTTGCAGGTATACCTTCGCCAAAGTCTCTGTCATCAAGGCATTAGGCGTTTGTGTGTAGGGTTTTGCTAAATCGGGTTGCTTGGTTTGTGAGACAGAAACTTCAAGTTTTGGCTTCTCCTGAATGAATTTATCGATCAATTCGAACTTTTCTTCGGCTGAAGGGATATTGGTTAGTTCCTCTTTTTCAGCTGCTTTTTCTTCAGGCCGCTCAATAGGTTTTGCCTGTGTTAATTGCAACCACTCACTAAAAGAATGGGTGTCGTCCTTTTTAAACGGAAGCGGTGCATTGGTTTCAATACCTTTTTCTTCTGAAATTTCAGCGGAAGTTTCAGGTTTTGCTTGTTGTTCAGTTTCAGTTTCGATTTTGTTTTCTTCTGCCTCCGCTAAAGCTTCAGAAGACACGCGGTCTGAAATTTCCACAACCGACTGTACTTTTCGCTCAAACAAACGTGGGTTTAAAATGGCTTCAGCTTTTTGTATTTCGGCCTTCATTTGCTTGTCCAGCTCCAGGGCGGTTTGTTCTGAAACATCTTCATGTTCTACTTCCAGCTCGTTCACCGAAGCATCGTGCTGTAAAATAAGTTCCGAAATTTTATCCTGTACAAATTCTTTTGAAGTAATATATTGAAACAGAATATCACGGTCTGCTGTATGTGCTGCAGTTACTTTTAAGGTGTCGTTATATAAGAAACTATTATTGTTTTTCAGCCCCTTTAACTGCAATGCCCGCGCACTCTGGAAATAGGGATATTTTTGAACCACGGTATTAATTTCCGCGAGTTGTTGGTCTGTCAACTGCTGCGGATTTGCCAATAGATATGTAAAAGTTTCTGTGTTCACATTTACCAGTTAGCGAGTGATTTGTTAAAAATATCCTGCGTAATACGCTCAAAAATTATGTTGATGGCTTCATCCAGTGCAGTACCTGTTAGTTGGGTTTGTCCGGCATAGTCAAAATAAAAAGAGAAGCGCTGCTCAAAGTCTTTTTCTTCTTTTTTGGTGTTGAAAAACCGAACGTTTATGCTTATTGTCAACCGGTTTTGAGCGGCGGTACTGTTGGCTTGCGCTGTAATTGGAGCAATGTAATACTCTACAATTTCACCTTCGTAAACCAAATCACCGTTGTTATTCACCAGATCCAGGCTTGTCTGATTGATAAGAATGTCCTGTAACTCTAATGTGAAGTCTCTTGCAATTCCGGGCTCTACAATAGGAGCATTGTTTTGAAAAAAGTTTACCTGAAATGTCTGGGTGGTGCTGTAATCAATATCGGCTCCCGTGAAAGAATAAAACTTGCAACCTTGAATCATTGGAATCAGGGCAATTAACAACGCTATTTTGAATGCATATTTCATCTCAGGCGAATATACTTATAAATTATATTGTTTTATCTTTCGGTATAAGGTGCGTTCACTAATACCTAGCTCATCTGCTGCATCTTTACGCTTTCCATTATATTTTTCCAGAGATTTTTTTATGAGTTCCAGCTCTTTGTCTTGTAGCGAGAGGCTTTCTTCTTCTTGAATTTCTTCAGCAAAATCGTATTTATCATCTCTTTTTTCTGAAGCTTTTTCAGCAATATTCAGAACTTCAACGTCTGCGGGCTCTTCGTATTCTTCATCTACAATAGCAGCCAACTCTTCCTGATGGTTGTGGTCTTTTGAATATATTTTATTGATAAGTCCACTGTTTTCCTCTTTTACTTTTGAAGCGTTGCCAGCACTGGAATCTGAATTCATTAACTCTAAGGTCAATTTTTTAAGGTCGTTTACATCCCGTTGCATATCGAACAACACTTTGTATAAAATCTCACGCTCACTGCTAAAGTCGCTCTCGTTTTTCTTTGGATTGATAACGGCAGGTAAATTGCTTCCCATATCCGGGAGGTAGTGCCGTAGTTTCTCACGGTTAATGGTTCTTTCTTGCTCCAGTACTGAAATTTGCTCTGCCACATTCCGCAATTGACGGATGTTTCCGCTCCAGCGATAATTCAATAGGGTTTGCACGGCTCCATCTTCCAGCCTAAGTGTTGGCATTTTATATTTCTGTGCAAAATCGGCTGCAAATTTCCGAAACAATAAATGGATGTCTTCCGAACGCTCTCGTAGTGGCGGAAGGTTTATGTCTACGGTACTTAATCGATAATAAAGATCTTCACGGAACTTCCCTTTTTCAATGGCTTCTACCATTTTTACGTTGGTAGCTGCCACAATGCGTACATCTGTTTTTTGAATTTTTGAGGAACCTACTTTTAAAAACTCACCATTTTCCAGCACCCGCAATAGACGCACCTGGGTAGGCAAGGGAAGCTCACCCACTTCATCCAGGAAAATGGTGCCGCCATCGGCCACTTCAAAATAACCGCTTCGGGTGGTGGTGGCTCCTGTAAACGACCCTTTTTCGTGTCCAAAAAGCTCACTATCTATAGTTCCTTCAGGAATGGCGCCACAGTTTACGGCTATATATTTTCCATGTTTCCGATGTGACAGGGAATGAATTATTTTTGGGATACTTTCCTTTCCCACACCACTTTCCCCGGTTACCAGTACCGAAATATCTGTAGGGGCAACCTGTATGGCTTTTTCTACGGCACGATTAAGTTTTGGGTCATTTCCAATAATCCCGAATCGTTGTTTTGTTGCTTGTACGCTTTCCATAATATCTTAAAATTCACACGCTCCGCTCCACTTAGGGCGTGGTATTATTTGCTTAAATTCTTGTCTTGGTCACTTAGTGTAGCCGAAGTGCCAATCAACGTAGCACTTGTACAGTCATTAATTTTCACCATCACAAAATCACCTGGTTTATGATGTTCCTTTGGGAATACCACACCAATGCCTTGCTCATTTCGACCGCTCCATTGGTTTGGGTCTTTTTTGGACTCTTTTTCTATGAGCACTTCGGTTGTTTTGCCTAAAAATTGTTGCGTTCTGTATGCCGCGTGTGCTCTTTGGGCATCCACGATCTCAGTTAATCGCCTTTTTTTAATGGCTTCAGGAACATCATCTTCAAACTTTCTGGCGGCCATCGTGCCGGGTCTTTCAGAATACTTGTACATATACCCAAAGGCAAACTTTATATCTTCCATTAACTGCAAGGTGTCTTGATGGTCTTGTTCGGTTTCACTTGGGAAGCCCACAATAATGTCTTGTGAGATGCTACAATTGGGTAAAATTTCCCACATTCTTTTTACCAGAGCTCTATATTCGTCTGCGGTGTGCTGGCGATTCATTTCTTTCAACATCCGGTCGCTACCGCTCTGGAAAGGTAAATGCACATGGTTGCAAATGTTTTTATATTTCGCCATTACGTGAAAAACATCTTCGGTCATGTCCTGCGGATTGCTGGTAGAAAACCGAACCCGCATTCCTGGCTGTGCTTCAGCAACCATGGCTAGTAATTGTGAAAAAGAGATTGCCGTAGCTTTCTCCATTTCCGAAGCATTTTTAAAATCTTTTTTAAGTCCGCCACCGTACCACAAGTAGCTATCTACGTTTTGTCCCAATAAGGTAATTTCTTTATATCCTTTTGCCGCAAGTTCATTGATTTCTTCTAAAATACTCTGCGGATTCCTACTACGTTCACGTCCACGGGTAAAAGGTACTACGCAAAATGTACACATATTGTCGCAGCCACGGGTTATGCTTACCAAGGCGTTAATTCCGTTGGTGTTCAGGCGTACCGGAGCAATATCTCCGTAGGTCTCTTCTTTAGAGAGGATTACGTTTACGGCGTCGTTTCCGGCTTCTACTTCGGCAAGGAGATTGGGGAGGTCTTTGTAGGCATCTGGACCTACGACCATATCTACTATTTTTTCTTCATCTAGAAACTTTTCTTTTAAACGCTCGGCCATACAGCCCAGAACACCCACTTTCATTTTTGGGTTGTGATCACGCTTTACGGCATTGTATTTTTCAAGACGCTTGCGTACCGTTTGTTCTGCCTTGTCTCTAATGGAGCAGGTGTTTACCAATACTAAATCTGCGTCTTCTAATTTTTGAGTAGTGTTAAAACCTTGTTCGTTGAGAATAGACGCTACAATTTCGCTGTCGCTAAAATTCATAGCACAGCCATAACTTTCAATAAAAAGCTTTTTGGTATTCTCTTTTTTACTTTCCAGAACTAGGGAGTCTCCTTGTTTGGTTTCGTCTATGGTTTTATCTTGCATATAATTTTCTGAAATCGTTTTTTCTACTAGCTCAAGCAGTGTGCAAAGATATGGATAAATCTATAGTTATGTCAAAATGGCAGACTTCTTTTTTCTATCTTTAACGTTCTAAACAACATAATAGGACTCATGGAACATCCAATCTTTGACCGAATTGAAAACGCCCGAAAACCAGATTTCGGGAATATTTTGACCAAAACATTCGACTCAATTAAGATCCTGTGGCAACCTGCGTTGTATCATGGGCTTATTAGTATGTTGTTTATGATCCCTTTTTTGATATTGGTGTATGTTCCGTTGGCTCCTATGTACATTGGACTGTTTAAAAATTTAGGAGATCCTTATTACCAGCCAGAGATCAATTTTCCTGTTTCTTTCTGGGTTGGGTATACGTTGGGCGTCTTTGTTATTGCGCTCCTTGTTCAGTTGTTCAGTTTTTCTTTGGTGGCTCATTTTTATAAAGTAATTAGACTAAAAGACCTGGGCTCTACCGAAGATCCAGGAGGATATTTTTCCTATGTAAAAGGAAACATTGGGAAAATCTTAGTTCTTAATCTGGCGGCAATGGGAATAGCCATCGTAGCAGCATTGTTGTGCTACCTTCCTGTTTTCTATGTAATGGTCCCGCTACAGTTGTTTGCTGTACTCTTTGCATTCAATCAGGATCTTTCGGTGTCACAGCTTATTAAAGCTGCATTTAAGCTGGGGCATAAATTCTGGCTTGTCATTTTCGGGATTATTTTACTTAGTAGTATGATTGCCCAACTGGGCGTACTATTGTGTTTTGTAGGTGTTTTTATAACACAGCTTTTTGTCCACATTCCTATATATTACATTTATAAAGATACCATTGGTTTTTCTTCGGAAGAAAATGTAATTACTCAGGGAAATTAGTTTCTTGGTACCATGTGGAAACCCGTTTTATTTCAGCAATAGTTTCCTTTTTATTAACCCAGCCGTTTAAAACTATAGGTTCGGTAGTGTCGTTATATTGAAACCAGAGTTCAATGATCTCAAGTGCCTTTGGGTACTTCTCTTGGAATTCTGTGATATCTTCTGCCTGGATAACTTGAAGCTCCGGATCTTTCGGAATACAGATAATCTTGTCGTCCATTTCGCCATCGTCCAGCACCCGAAGCATTGCAATGGGATATGCTTCAATAACTGAACCTGTTGGGATACTTTCACACAATAATAAAATATCGATAGGGTCGCCATCGCCGCCTTTTGCTTTGTCCGAAAAAGTAGCAGGAATAAAACCATAGTTGGCAGGGTAGGGCAAATAATCTTTAATGCGTTCCACTCCGTTGATCTTGTCTATCTTAAACCGCTTAGTTGTTTTGTTAAACTCAATTTTTTTATTGGTGCCAGCAGGAATTTCAATAATGCAATTTACTGTAGTTTCGCTGGTAAAGGCGGGAATTGTTTCTAATTGCAATGTAGGCTTACAGGAAATTAATCCAGATAAGAAAAAAGAAAATGTGATACAGGTAAAAAAACAAAGTTTCATAATTTGATGTTTTGAACGTTTTAAAGGTGAAAAACCACAAACAATTTCGCATTAATTCGTCATTTCAATGTTAACAGAACCCTAATTTTTACAGTTAAAATTTCGGTATAAAAAAATTCATATACTTTTGTAGTCCAAAAATTGTATTCCTTTCTTCTAGGGAGTGCTTAAGAAAAAGAACCTATGGCAAAGAATTTAGTGATTGTGGAGTCCCCGGCAAAAGCCAAAACTATAGAGAAGTTTCTCGGAAAAGATTTTAAAGTAGCTTCCAGTTTTGGTCATATTGCAGACTTGCCTTCAAAAGAGTTGGGGGTAGATGTGGATGGAGATTTTACACCTAAATACATCGTCTCTCCGGATAAGAAAAGTTTGGTAAAAGATTTAAAAGGCCTTGCCAAGAAAGCTGAAATGGTTTGGTTAGCGAGTGATGAGGACCGGGAAGGAGAAGCAATTGCGTGGCACCTGGCCGAAGAGCTGGACCTTAAAGATGAAAATACCCGACGAATTGTATTTCACGAAATTACCAAAACAGCCATTTTAAAGGCGATTGAAAACCCAAGAAAAATAGATTACAACTTAGTAAATGCCCAACAAGCCAGACGTGTGCTGGACAGATTGGTAGGGTATGAGTTGTCTCCCGTGCTTTGGAGAAAAGTTAAAGGAGGCTTGTCGGCAGGACGTGTGCAATCTGTTGCCGTTCGTTTAATTGTGGAGCGGGAGCGCGAGATCGAAGGATTTACACCTGTAGGCTCTTATAGAGTTGATGCGGAGTTTATCACAGCAGAGGGAAGCTCTTTTAAAGCAAAAATTCCAAAAAACTTCGAAACGGAAGCTGAAGCAAGAGCGTTCTTAGAAAAAAATGTTGGCGCAGAGTACAAGATCGCAGACCTTACTAAAAAGCCTGCAAAGAAATCGCCTGCCGCTCCGTTTACTACTTCCACCTTGCAGCAGGAAGCAGCACGAAAGTTATATTTTTCAGTAGGAAAAACAATGACCATTGCACAACGGTTGTACGAAGCCGGTCTTATTACCTATATGAGAACCGATAGCGTAAACCTAAGCAACGATGCCAGAAATGCCGCTCAAAAAGAAATTGAAAGTTACTATGGAGACGCGTATAGTCAACCCCGTAACTACAAAGGAAAATCTAAAGGAGCACAAGAAGCACACGAGGCCATCCGTCCAACCGATATGAGTACTCATGGTATTGATGGCGACCGCGACCAGGCAAGATTGTACGATCTTATTTGGAAAAGAACCTTAGCAAGCCAGATGGCCGATGCAAAACTGGAACGTACCAATGTGAAAATTGACGTGCTGGGGGCAAAAAAAGTAAAAGAACAATTCACTGCAAACGGTGAAATGATAAAATTTGATGGTTTCCTGAAAGTATACTTGGAAGGAACCGATTTTGAGGAAGAAGAGCAAGATGGAATGTTGCCTAACCTAACGAAAGGTGATGACCTAAGTAGTAATTACATAACTGCTACAGAACGTTTCACAAGAGCACCCTACCGTTTTACCGAAGCCTCTTTGGTAAAGCAACTGGAAGAGCTGGGAATTGGACGTCCCTCTACGTATGCACCTACCATTTCTACCATTATTAACCGTAATTATGTAGAGAAGGGGACCATTGAAGGCGTAGAGCGAAAATACCTTCAACTTACGTTGGAAAAGGACACACTTAAAGATACCACCCTTACCGAAACTGTTGGAAGTGATAAAGGAAAATTGGTACCAACAGATATTGGGATGATCGTAAATGACTTCCTGGTGGAGCACTTCGGAAATATCCTTGAATTCAACTTTACAGCACGAGTTGAAGAAAATTTTGATGACATTGCTGAGGGAAAAGAGGACTGGAAAAAAATGATGAAGGACTTCTACACTAAATTTCACCCGCATGTGGAAGATGTTCAGGAAAATGCCGATCGTGAAAGTGGCGAACGTATTCTGGGTGATGACCCTGAAAGTGGACGACCTGTTTTAGTGCGCTTAGGAAAGTATGGTCCCATGGCGCAAATTGGAGCGCCAGACGATGAGGAAAAGAAATTTGCCAGTCTGCGCCCGGACCAGCAATTGCATATGGTTACTTTTGAAGAAGTAATGGACTTATTTAAACTTCCTAAAACGTTAGGGGTTTATGAGGGTGAAGAGGTTGAGGTGAACAACGGGCGTTATGGACCGTATGTGCGTTTTGGAAAAACGTTTATATCCTTACCAAAAGGAATGGATCCACTGGATGTGGAGATGTCTTTTGCAAAAGAATTAATTGAAGAGAAGAAGAAAGCCGATGCTCCTATATACATGTACGAAGATCTGCCCGTGCAAAAAGGAAAAGGAAGATTTGGTCCTTTTATTAAGTGGAATAACATGTTTATTAACGTGAACAAGAAATACGATTTCGATAATCTGTCAGATGAAGATATTGTTCAGTTAATTGAAGACAAGAAGCAAAAAGAAATAGACAAGCTAATTAACGAATGGCCGGAAGAAGGTATTCGTCTGGAAAAAGCACGTTGGGGTCGTTTTAATTTGATCAAGGGAAAAACCAAAATTGAGTTGCCAAAAACAACCAAAGCAGATAAAATTACCTTGGAAGATGCCCAGGAGCTAATTGCAAAAAAAGCGCCTAAGAAAAAAACGGCCAAGAAAAAAGCGACCAAGAAAAAAACCACAACCAAAAAGAAAACTTCAGCTAAAAAGTAAATGATTGAATTTCTTTCCCCCGTTTCAAAAAAAGTACTGGCACATAAAGAAGTGTTGCCCGAAGGTACCTTAGGAAAACAAGTTGAGGCACACCGGAAAAAAGGAGACCTGCCATCGTTAAAAGGGGTGGGGTTTGCTCTAGTGGGCGTGCTGGAAAACCGAAAGGATGTTGATTATATAGGAGAAGAAATTTCTCTGGATGCTTTCCGAAAAACATTTTACTCGCTTTACCCTGGAAACTGGAATAAAAAAATTATCGATTTAGGCGATATAAATAATGGCGCTACTGTGGAGGATACCTATTTTGCTCTTAAAACAGTTGTTGAAGCACTACTCAAAAAAAAGGTCATCCCATTAATATTAGGGGGTAGCCAGGATGTGTTGTATGCACAGTATAGGGCGTACGATACCTGGGGTAAGATGGTGAATATGGTAAATGTAGATGCCAATTTCGATTTGGGTGATGCTGAAAAGCCTATTTCAAACAAATCGTATGTAGGTAAAATTATTGTAGACGAACCTTACAACCTTTTTAATTATAGCGTTGTGGGGTACCAGTCGTTTTTTAACCCGCCCGGAGAAATAGGGCTTATGAACAAGCTTTATTTTGATGCATACCGTTTGGGAGAGATCACTGCAAATGTGTCCATTGTAGAGCCGGTTTTACGGGATGCAGATATTGTAAGTATCGACAGTACGGCAATAAAAGGCTCAGAATTAAGTTATAAAAACAGTGCAAGTCCTAATGGTTTCGATAGCAGAGAAATTTGTGCGATAGCCAGATATGCTGGAATAAGCAATAGAGTGAGTTCCTTTGGAATCTATGAGCTAAAAGATTTTAAAGGAATAAAAAGTGGGGCTATGTTAATTGCGCAAGTACTTTGGTATTTTGTAGAAGGTGTTAATTTTAGGGTTTTAGACGAAGATTTTACCGACGAACGGTACTATTCTACCTATAAAGTGCCAGTTGAAGATGAGGTTTTGGTTTTTAAAAAGAGCCATAAAACGGGTCGATGGTGGATAGAAATACCTTTTATTTCAGAAGTAGATACTAAACTGAAAAAGCATACGTTATTACCTTGCACGTACGATGAATACGTGGGTGCGACAAATCAGGAGATTCCTGAAAGGTGGATGAAAGCCCGCCGAAAAAATGAAATTTAAAATAAATCTAATTACTACGATTTAAGGGTTTTTTAAGAAAATTGTTGCTTTTCTTAAATTTTATAGATAGGTTTACGCCCTTGAATTAAACGAATTTAACCTAATTACCTATGAAGAAGATTCTTGCATTAAGTGCAGTGCTAGCCTTTTTATTTAGCTGTAACTCTGGAGACAGGGGTGAACTAGTTGGCGCAAAGGGCAAAAAATGGTACCCAGAAAAACCATACGGAATGACATTAGTTCCCGGTGGCTCATTTATTATGGGTAAAGCTGATGATGACTTTGTTGCGGTAAATGATGCCCCTACAAAGACAGTAACGGTTCGATCTTTCTACATGGACGAAACCGAAATTACAAACGCAGAATATAGACAATTTGTAGAGTGGGTACGTGATTCTACAGTTCGCCTTAAGTTAGCAATCCTTGCCGATGAGGTAGGAGCTACCCCTGGTGATGGAGAAGGGAGTATTGGTGATTTTGCCTTCGTAGACCAAGAAAACGAAGAAATGACACCGTATGATCAATACATGTACGATAACTACTACGGTATGGGCGACGATTTCTATGCGGGTAGAAAAATAAACAGTGATATTGACCTTATTTGGGACACTTCGGAGTATCCAGATGAGTATTACTCTGAAGTAATGGATACCATGTACATCCCTGCAGAAGAAGCATATAACGGGCAACGTACCATAGATGTGGATAAACTGAAATTTCAGTATACCTATATGGATATTCAGGCTGCTGCTCGTGCAGAAGGAAAACGTAGAAAAGACTTTATTAAAAAAGAAGAAGTACAAATCTATCCTGATACAACCGTATGGATTAGAGACTTTAACTACTCTTACAATGAGCCTATGCACAATGATTATTTTTGGCATGCTGCTTATGGAGACTATCCTGTAGTTGGTGTGAGCTGGAAACAGGCAAAAGCTTTTTGTGCGTGGAGAACCTTGTACAAAAACTCATATCAAAAATCTAAAAAACGACAGCATGTAAACTCTTTCCGTCTTCCTGCTGAAGCAGAATGGGAGTATGCAGCTCGTGGTGGTCTGGAATCTGCGACCTTCCCTTGGGGTGGTCCTTATGCGAAGAATGACCGTGGTTGTTTTATGGCAAACTTTAAGCCATTGCGTGGAGATTATGCAGCAGATCAAGCTCTCTATACTGTAGAAGCAGACGCGTATGAACCTAATGATTATAACCTGTATAATATGGCAGGAAATGTAGCAGAGTGGGTAGCATCTAGCTACGAGGCTGCTTCTTATGAGTATACTTCAACAATGAACCCAAGTGTAAACGACCCAGACAACATGCGTAAAGTTGTGCGTGGTGGATCATGGAAAGATGTTGCTTACTTCTTACAGGTAAGTAGCCGTGACTTTGAATATGCAGACTCTGCTAGAAGTTATATAGGTTTCCGTACCGTACAGGACTATATGGGTACAGACATTACTGTAAATAAAAACTTTGGTGACGCAAGATAAGATAACCTCTTGCGTTTCCTTTCTTTATATCGAATCTAAACTTACTTACTTAACTTAACTAAAAACTATTGAATTATGGCACAATCAAAATCATCTAAAAAATTATTTAACATGGCCTATGGCCTTGGAGCTTCTATTGTAATTTTAGGAGCATTATTTAAAATTCTTCACTGGGAGATAGGACCACTTAACGGAGGTGTTCTTTTGGCTGTAGGACTTATTACCGAAGCTATTATTTTCGCAATTTCTGCTTTTGAACCAGTAGATGATGATTTAGATTGGTCTTTGGTATATCCGGAATTAGCTGGAGGAATGACTTCAGGAAAAAAAGAAGCGCCTAAAGATGCGGAAGGAATGTTGTCTCAGAAATTAGACAATATGTTGAAAGAAGCTAGAATTGACGGAGAGTTAATGGCTAGCTTAGGAGACAGCATCCGTAACTTCGAAGGGGCTGCAAAAGGAATTGCTCCAACTGCAGACGCTATGAACTCTACTAAAAAGTATAGCGAAGAAATGGCACTGGCAGCAGCACAAATGGATTCATTGAACAGCTTGTACAAAGTACAAATTGAGTCTACAAGCCGTCAAACAGAAGCAAACGAAAGAGTTGCTGAAAATGCAGAACAACTAAAAGCACAAATGGAGCACCTTGCTACAAACCTTTCTTCATTGAATGGAGTGTACGGAGGTATGTTAACTGCAATGAACAGAAACTAAGATTGTTCTTTTCACCTATTATAAACTTATAAAAAGATAAAAATATGGCAGGAGGACAATCCCCCAGACAGAAGATGATTAACCTAATGTACCTGGTTTTCATCGCAATGCTAGCACTTAACATGTCAAAAGAAGTATTATCTGCTTTTGGTCTGTTAAACGATAAAATTGAAAAAGCAAATACTGAAACTAGCGCACGTAACTCTGCCTTTATGGAAGGGTTAAATACGAAAGCTTCTGATGAGCCAGCGCAATATGCAGCAGTGTACGCAAAAGCACAGGAAATAGAAACAGTATCTAATGAACTGGATTCTTACCTTACAAGCTTGAAAAGCAATGCTATTCAAGACCTGGAAGATCCAACCGATTATGAGGTAATGGATAAGCCTGATCACTATAACAACTTGTTTTTTACTGGAGACAACTACAAGCCAGAAGGTGAAGAGTTTATTGCAAAAATGAACCAGTACCGTACCGAGATGATGGCTATTTTATCAGATACAGCAGTAGCGAAAAAAGTGGCTGGTGTAGAAGATTTAAAGAAATCTATTGAAAGGAACTTTTCAACAGCTCCAGAAACAAATCGTGATGGAAAAGAAGTAGAATGGTTAAACTATAACTACGAAGGGTTCCCGCTTATCGCTTCTTTAACAAAAATAACACAATTACAAGCAGACGTAAAAACAACAAAGAGTGAAGTGCTTTCAAAAATGCTTTCTGGAGAACAGGCAGCAGCACTTTCTTTTAGTAACTATTCAACTATTATGGATGTAGAGAAATCTGCATACTATTCTGGTGAAACATTTAACGGAGCTATTCTTTTAGGACGTACCGATGCCAGTACAGTTCCGCAAGAGGTGAACCTTACATTAGATGGAAGAGAACTTACCGAAGATCAGTACTCTGTTCAGGGAGGTAGAGTTGTTTTAAATGTTGGTGCTGGTAGCCCTGGAGATCACAAGATCGAAGGAACACTTGTATACGGTGAAGGTGGAGAAAAGGTAGAGGTTCCTGTTAAAACAGGTTTCGCAACCATTTCCAAGCCAAATGCAGCAGTGATCGCAGCCGATAAAATGAACGTGGTATACCGTGGGGTTGTTAACCCAATGACCATTTCTATCCCTGGTATTCCAGATAATAAAGTTTCAGCTTCTGGAGCTGGATTATCTAAAGCTTCAGGTAGTAAGTATAATATGACACCTGGTTCAGGTAGAGAAGTTACCATTACTGCTAGCGGTACCTTACCAGATGGACAGAAAATTAGTACGAACTCTGTGTTCCGTATTAAAGATATTCCACGTCCAACAGGAGCTATTAGAGGTGAAACCGGAAACGGTGGTGCTGTACGTATGCAACGTCAAGGATTAGAGATTTCAACCGTGAGTGCTGTATTAGAGGACTTCGACTTTGATCTAAACCTTCAGGTAACTGGATTTAGCTTTAAAGTATCCGGACAACCAACCATTATTGTAAATGGTACCCGATTAAACGATGGTGCTAAAGCAGCGTTACGAAGAGCTAAGCGTGGCGATGTTGTTCAAATTATTGATATTAATGCAAAAATTGCTGGTAACTCAGGATATAAGTTGAAAAAGATTTCTCCTATAGTTATCGAATTGACAAACTAGAAATAAAAACTGATTTATGACTTTTAAAAATGTTGTTTTACCTGTTTTTGGTCTGTTGTTATGTGCAACTACAGCTTCGGCTCAGTTGAACGTATTAAACGCAAAAACACCGGAAGATATAGGCAAGAAGACTGAAGCGCAGATTGCTTATGACAATGACGAGCCGTTGCCTTATGGGTATACAGACGAGCGTGATATCCTGTGGTCTAAAACCACCTGGGAGATCATCGACCTAGATGAGCGTGTAAACTTTCCGTTGTACTATCCTATAGACACGAACAACATTGGTGGTGAAAGACGTTCTTTGTATGATGTTTTGGTAAAAAACATCAAGAACGGAAACATTGAAGATGTATATGCAGATTCTTATTTTACTGAAAAGCGAACGTTAGGAGACTTAAGTGCTTCTTTAATGTACAGCGATACTACAGATTACGGTATTGAGCAGTACAACGCTGAAGGTACAGTAGATGAGCAGTTCATCCGTAAGTTTACGCTGGATGCAGGTGATGTTGAAGAATGGAGAATTCGTGGAATCTGGTACTTAGACAAGCGCCAGGGCGAATTAAAGTATCGTCTATTAGGATTGTGTCCTGTAGCAAACGAAGCACGTTCTAAAGCATTCCCGGATGAGAACATGGATAGTAAAGTAGAATTGTTCTGGGTATGGTTCCCGGGAGCGCGAGAAGCATTGCACAAAGCAAAAGCCTTTAACCGCAAAAACACTTCACAGCCTATTACCTATGATCATTTGTTGAATTCCAGACGTTTTAACGCCATGATCTACAAAGAAGACAACGTCCAGGGTGACCGTGGTGTACGTGATTATATTAATGATAACGCATTAATGCAATTACTGGAAGCCGAGCGCATCAAGGACCAGATCAGAAATATGGAAATTGACCTTTGGAACTACTAGTAGTTTTAAAGTGAACTATAACAAGCCTCTCACCTTAATTGTTGAGAGGTTTTTTTTATGGAATACCTTTTCACAAAATAATAATTTATCATATATATGGCTCCTTCCCGTTTAAAGGGAAGGTGGTTCAGCTTAGCTGAATCGGAAGGGTAAACCCATAGCGGAGCGCTTTTTTTAGAGTTTTAATTTAGTAATCCGAATCCTTGTTTGTCCCAATCCTAAAGGAGCAAAAATTCTTTAGCTATTGAATACATGAAAAATAAACCGTTCTTTAGGTTTGAGGAAAGGCTTATTTGGCTTTATAACCGCTAAAAATCACTTTTTAAGCCTAATTTTACCCAGAATGAAACACGTAGACTACATATTAGTAGGATTAGGCATCGCAGGCCTTTGTTTTGCTGAAACATTACTACGACAGGGAAAAAACTTTCTGGTGATAGAAGATGGTGAAAAAGAGGCTACAACGGCCTCTGGAGGTGTCTTAAACCCTACCGTACTAAAACGCTTTACGGCAGCCTGGAATGCACAGCAGTTTTTCGATAAAGCAATACCATTTTATGATGCAATAGGAGAAAGGCTAGAGAAACAAGTTTTGAACCCAATAGGCATTCAGCGAATTTTTAATAGTATCGAAGAGCAAAATGACTGGGTGGTAGCCAGTGATAAAAAACAATTGACGGCCTTTCTTTCTTCTGAAATTCAAAAAAACACAAATGAGTCAGTAAAAGCTACATTAGGGTTGGGTAACGTAAAAGGAGGTGCATTACTTCATCCAGCTGAACTCATTGAGCGCTATAGAATGTACCTTCAGCAAAATGAATTGCTAGTATCAGAAAATTTTGACTATGATGCTTTAGAGACTGCTGAAACTACCAATACGTATAAAAAGTATACCGCGGAACAGATTGTGTTTGCTCAGGGAGCAAAGGTACGGGAGAATCCTTTTTTCAACCTTTCAGTATCGCCGGAGGGCTCTAGAGTTTTCGTTGGGAACAAAGGGGAGTATGTTATTTTTAAAGCCCCAAACCTTCAGCTTACTACCATTTTAAAAGGTCCGGTAATGATTATTCCACTCGGGAACGATCTGTACAAAGTGGGAGCCAGCTACGGTCGGGACGATTTTTCCGAAGGAACCACCAATAAAGCCAGAGAAGAAATTGTTTCAAAACTAAAAAAAATGATTTCCTGCAATTTTGAAGTAGTTGACCAGGTTTCAGGAATACGACCCACCGTAAAAGATAGAAAACCTTTGCTGGGTAATTTCCTGGATCACCCTAAGCTATATTTTCTAAGTGGCCTTGGAACGAGAGGTCTTTCCATGGCGCCCTTACTAAGTGAATGGTTGTATGATTACATAGAAAAGAATGAAGAGTTGCCCAGAGAAGTAGATCTAAAAAGATTTCTGTAATCATTTCGATACTTCGACAGGCTTAGTAGAGGCTGACAGGAGAAATCCCATTTAAGTAAGCAAATCCTATTTCACATGCGTCTTAGCTAGTTGTGTGACCTCTCCTGCGTCGAGGTGAATCGTTAGTCATTTCGACACTTCGACAGGCTCAGTGCAGGCTAACAGGAGAAATCACATATACCTCCGTTATTTAAAAAAAGGTAAGTATAATTCTCTTTTTTCAGCGTGGCGATCTTTTCTCCCTATTCTTTATTCTATTTTTTTTGCTTTCCGTTCATCAAACTTAAAAAAGAAATTAATCCAGATATTGCGTGAAATCCGTAAAATAATTGGGAGTAATACTACTAAAGTGCCTGTGATCACAAAAAAGGTATGCAACCTGCCTAGGCCAATAAAAAAATAGGCAATTATAAAAGCAGCGATGGCAACAGCTACACCAACGGCATAACTCACGTACATGGCTCCATAAAAAAAGGAAGGCTCAATTTTAAATTTAACATTACAGTGTGGGCAGTGTTCGTGCATTTCTAGGGTTTCGGAGAATTTGTATGCATTGCGGGTTTTGTACATTTCCCCGGTATGACAAACAGGACAGGTGCTTGTGAATATGCTATAGATTTTTGTGCCTTTTAAGCCCATATATTCTTTATGCTAAGATGATTTTTTTTGCAGTACAAATTTAAGCATCTTTGCACCCAAATTTCATCACCCCTATCATTATATTTTATGCTTAATATTCATAACTTATCGGTTTCATTTCAAGGCGAATACCTTTTCGAAGGCATTACTTTTATGCTGTCTCCAGGGAACCGCGTAGGGCTTGTTGGTAAGAATGGAGCAGGAAAATCTACCTTGCTGAAGATAATTTCTGGTGAGCAGGAGTATGATGAGGGTGCCATTGCTACCGATAAAGAAATTTCAATTGGGTTTTTAAAGCAGGATATAGATTTTACCAAAGGGAGAACCGTTCTGGAAGAATCGTATGAGGCTTTTACCGAAATTAAAAAATTAGAGAAACAACTAGAAGAGATAAATACACAGCTAGCTACCAGAACCGATTATGAGAGCGAAAGCTACAATCAGTTAATGATCGATTTAAATGAGGTGCAGCACCAATACGAAATTCACGGAGGTTATAATTATCAAGGAGAAACCGAACGTATTTTACAAGGGTTGGGATTTCAGCGGGAGGATTTTGGCAAAGTGACCGAAACCTTTTCAGGAGGATGGCGTATGCGTATTGAACTAGCAAAACTATTACTTCAGAACAATGATATTTTGTTGCTGGATGAGCCTACCAACCACCTGGATATTGAGTCTATTCTCTGGCTGGAAGATTTCCTGAAAAACTACGCAGGAGCCGTAGTAGTGGTGTCTCACGATAAAATGTTTCTTGATAATGTCACCAACCGAACTATTGAAATTTCCCTCGGAAAGATCTACGATTATCCAAAACCGTACACAAAGTACTTAGTGCTTCGTAAAGAACTGCGTGAGCAACAATTGGCTTCTCAGAAAAATCAGCAGAAACAAATTGAACAAACTGAAAAGCTCATAGAAAAGTTCCGTGCCAAAGCCAGCAAGGCAACCATGGCGCAATCACTTATCAAAAAACTGGATAAAATAGACAGAATTGAAGTAGATGAAGATGATAATGCGGTGATGAATCTTCGGTTCCCTATTTCAGTAACACCTGGTAAAGTAGTGATCACGGCTGAAAATGCTTCTAAAAGTTACGGCGACAAAAAAGTATTAAGCAATGTTGATCTTTTGATTGAGCGTGATTCCAAAACAGCATTTGTTGGCCAGAACGGACAAGGAAAATCTACCCTGGCAAAAATGATCGTGGGTGACATTCCGTTTGATGGAAAAATAGACCTGGGTCACAATGTACAGATAGGGTACTTTGCCCAAAACCAGGCCGACTATCTTGATGGTACCAAAACGGTGGAAGATACTATGATCGATGCTGCCGATGAAAAAACACGACCCCGTGTTCGCGATATTCTGGGTTCTTTTCTTTTTAGAGGTGAAGAAGTAGACAAGTATGTGCGTGTACTCTCTGGAGGAGAACGTAACCGTCTGGCATTGGCAAAACTATTACTACAGCCTTTTAACGTGTTGGTGATGGATGAGCCTACCAACCACCTGGATATTAAGTCTAAGAACGTTTTAAAAGAAGCGTTGCAGAATTTTCAGGGAACGCTTATTTTGGTTTCTCACGACAGGGATTTTTTGCAGGGATTAACCAATAAAGTCTACGAGTTTAAGGATCACAAATTAAAAGAATACCTGGGCGATATAGATTATTTCTTAGAACAACGTAATCTTGAAAATTTACGTGAGGCCGAAAAGAAAACAAAAGTGGTTTCAGAAGAGAAAGCTACAGCATCGTCTGGTAAACAAAGTTACGAAGATCAAAAAAAGCTGAAATCGCTTCAAAATAAGCTCAGTAAAACCGAAGCACACATAAGCAAGCTGGAAAAGGAGATCAAGGAAATTGATGTGGAATTGCAGGTAAACTACGAAGAGACCATAGCAAAACCAGAATTTTTTGATAAGTACCAGGCAAAAAAGGACAAGCTCAATGCCTTGATGGAAGATTGGGAGAACGTAACGGAGTCGTTAGAAAAGTTTCAACTTTAAGATACTTTTAACTTCAAAGGAGTTGTACCGCAGTATTTTTGAGTTTTTATAAACTTATTTGCTGGCAATGCGGAAACTTATACTATATGGCCTTGGAATTGCAATACTCATTGGAGCTTTTTTTGGGTCGAAATACCTTATAGATAACAACAATAAACCGAAACCGACCTTCGACAAGGTAATAAAAACGGTATTTGCTGAGACGGTAACCAATAGTACGGTGCCTATTATAATTCCTGCAAATGGAACTCTTCAGGCCAAAGAACGACTGGAGCTGTATTCTGAAGTACAGGGTGTTTTTCAGGGTAGCGCTAACGATTTTAAAGCGGGACAAGCCTACAAGAAAGGACAACCTCTTATTCGAATTAATGCTGCTGAATACTACGCCTCTGTGCAGGCATCCAAGAGTGAGTTTTATAATCTGGTAACTTCTTTAATGCCAGACCTTAGATTGGATTACCCGGAAGCCTTTCCAAAATGGCAAGCCTATTTAGATAATTTCGATGTAAACAAAGCTGTGCCAGCGCTGCCTGAAACTACTTCAGATAACGTCAAGTATTTTGTAACTGGTCGAGGGGTGTATTCCTCCTATTACAATCTAAAAAATCTGGAGCAACGTTTGGGTAAGTACACTATCTACGCCCCTTTTGACGGTATTTTAACGGAAGCTTTAGTAACCAGAGGAACCTTAATCCGCCAAGGGCAAAAACTGGGAGAGTACATTAATACTTCAGTATATGAGCTTGAGTTAGCCATTGGAAAAACATTTAGTGATCTCTTGCAGTTAGGGGAAAAGGTAGAACTTTCCATTCCGCAGAGCTCTAAAACTTATACAGGAACGGTAAGCCGTGTAAATGGTCGTATAGACCCAGACACTCAAACCATAAAAGTTTTTGTGGAGGTAAAAGGAGAGGATTTAAAAGAGGGTATGTATCTGGAAGCGCAATTAGAAGCTCGCGAGCAGGCAAATGCTATTAAAATCTCAAGGAAACTACTAGTGGACGAATCTGAAATATTCATCGTAAGAGATAGTATTCTTGACCTAATTCCAGTAGAACCGGTGTATTTTTCACCCAAGGAAGTTGTGGTGCAGGGAGTGCCGGACGGGACGACCATTTTATCCAAATCCATCCCGGGAGCGTATGCTGGTATGTTGGTAAAAATAAATGAAGATAGTTCCTCAGCGACCAGCCAAACCGAAACAGTAGAATAGCATGAGAAAGGTTATTAGTTATTTTATTAAGTACGAAGTAGCTGTAAATGTCATGCTCTTTGCTTTTATAATTTTTGGGGTAATAGGAATGTTACAACTAAAATCTTCCTTTTTTCCGCTTCAGGAAGCTGAAATTATAAGCATTAGTGTAGCATATCCTGGCGCTGCACCTCAGGAAATAGAAGAAGGTGTCGTTCTGAAAATTGAAGATAACCTCAAAGGGTTAATAGGTGTAGAGCGGGTCACCTCTACTTCCCGAGAGAGCGGAGGGAGCATAACCGTTGAAATTGAGAGCGACGAAGATATAGACGCAATGCTTGCCGAGGTGAAAAATGCTGTAGATCGTGTGCCTAACTTCCCCACGGGAATGGAACCGCTAGTGGTAGCAAAGCAGGAAAGGATCAGGCAGACTATAGATTTTGCCATAAGTGGCGATAATATAGAATTAAGTAGCTTAAAACAAATTGGCAGGCAGATTGAAAACGATTTGCGCGCTATGGAAGGGATTTCCCAGATAAATGTCTCTGGATATCCCGAAGAAGAAATTGAGATTTCTGTCAGAGAAAACGATTTACTGGCCTATAATTTAAGTTTTACGGAAGTAGCTGCTGCCGTATCCCAGGCAAATATTCTGACTACAGGCGGAAACATTAAGACAGACGCTGAAGATTATTTAATTAGAGCCAATAATAGATCGTACTACGGCGATGAGTTAAACAACCTGGTAGTACGGGCTAATCCTAACGGGACTGTAGTGCGTTTGCAGGATGTAGCCAACATAAAAGACAGGTTTTCAGAAACACCCAACGCTTCTTACTTTAATGGCAACGTAGCTGTAAATGTAGAGATAACCAATACCAACAACGAAGATTTAATTTCTACCGCAGACCAGGTAAATGCGTATGTGGATGAATTTAATCAAAAATATACAGGCGTTAAGATTGATGTGGTGAGTGACTCTTCTATTCGTTTGAATGACAGAACAAACTTGCTTCTTGAAAACGGAGCTGTGGGAATTATTCTGGTGCTTATATTTTTATCGCTTTTTCTCAACACACGACTTGCTTTTTGGGTAGCTTTTGGATTGCCAATTTCCTTTTTAGGGATGTTTATTTTTGCAGCGCAGTTTGATGTCACCATAAACGTATTGTCACTTTTTGGGATGATTATCGTGATAGGTATTCTGGTGGACGATGGTATTGTGATCTCAGAAAATATCTATCAGCATTACGAAAAAGGAAAATCTCCTGTTCAGGCAGCTATTGATGGGACGATGGAAGTATTGCCTCCTATTATTTCAGCTATTTTAACTACAGTTTTAGCGTTCTCCACCTTTCTTTTTCTCGATGGACGAATTGGAGATTTTTTCAGTGAAGTTTCGGTTATTGTAATTTTAACTCTTGTGGTCTCGTTGGTAGAAGCACTTATTATACTGCCAGCGCATATTGCACATTCAAAAGCATTAAAGCGAGAAACCCAAGAAGAGAAAAGCCAGAAAAAAGGCATTGCAAAAGTTTTTCAAAAACTACGAATTATTAACGAATACGGGGATCGGTTTATGCGCTATTTGCGTGATAATGCCTACAGCCCGGTATTGCGTTTTTCCCTTAAAAACAGGTTTGTGACTTTGGCTGTTTTGTTGGGGTTAATGATCATAACCATTGGCTCTTTCCAAGGGGGAATTATACGTGGCGCTTTCTTTCCAAGTATCGCTAGTGACCGTGTGAGCATAGATCTACTGATGCCGGAAGGCACCAACCCAAAAATCACAGATAGTATAATTACTGCCGTGGAAACAGCCGCCTGGAAAGTAAACGAACGCTTTACTGAAAAGCAAACAGGCAATGTACAAGTTGTTGAAAACATTATTAAGCGTGTAGGCCCCGGAAACAATAAGGCATCTTTAAATGTAAATTTATTACCTGGAGAAAAGAGGGACTTTGGTTCCCCCGAAATTACCAATGCTATTCGTGATGAAGTAGGAGAGGTGTACGGGGTAGAGCGACTTACGTTTGGTTCGGGAGGAAACTTTGGTGGGAGTCCTGTTTCAGTTTCCTTATTAGGAAATAATACAGAAGAATTAAAAGCAGCGAAAGACGAGTTAAAAGCGGTCCTGGAGAACAATGCACTTCTGGCAGATGTTACAGATACCGATCCTGAAGGAATTAAAGAAATTAATATTGAACTAAACGAAACTGCCTATGCACTTGGATTAAACCTTCGAGATGTAATGAGTCAGGTTCGAGCAGGGTTCTTTGGGTTACAGGCACAGCGTTTTCAACGCGGACAAGATGAAATCCGGGTTTGGGTGCGGTACGATCGCGCTAACCGTGAATCTATCAACGACCTGGACGATATGCGAATCATTACTCCGGGTGGGCAACGTGTTCCATTTGGCGAAATTGCTACGTATAACATAAAAAGAGGAGAAGAAAGTATAAGCCACCTTAACGGTCTCAGGGAAATACAGGTGAATGCAGATATGGACGATCCGAAAGGAAGTCCCACCGAAATTCTGGAAGACCTTCAGGACAATGTGATGCCTGAAATTTTATCTAAATACCCAACAGTTTCAGTGCAATACGAAGGGCAAAACAGAGAAGCCAAAAAACTAACTGATTCTGCGTGGACTGCTGTGCCTATTATACTTTTTTTAATTTATGTGGTAATCGCATTTACATTTCGTAGTTATAGCCAGCCATTTTTATTAATGATTATGATTCCGTTCAGTTTTATTGCTGTGGCCTGGGGGCACTGGATTCATGATTTCCCAATTAATATACTTTCTATGCTGGGGATTATTGCCCTTATAGGTATTATGGTAAACGACGGCCTGGTGCTTATTGGTAAATTTAATAGCTATCTGCGGGAAGGGATGAAATTTGACGAAGCCTTATACGAAGCAGGGCGCTCAAGATTTAGAGCTATTTTCCTTACCTCATTAACTACTATTGCAGGTATTGCTCCCTTGCTATTGGAAAAAAGCAGACAAGCGCAATTTTTAAAACCTATGGCAATCTCTATTGCCTATGGAATAGGAATCGCAACCGTATTAACATTGCTTATTTTGCCTTTGTTATTGTCCATCACAAACAGTACTAAAACGGGTGCAAAATGGTTGTATTCTGGTGACAAGGTGCCTAAAGAAGATGTGGAACGCGCTATCAAAGAACAAAAAGAAGAAAAAGAACATGCGGCTTAAATTTAATGTACTACTACTTGGCCTTATTGGCTTTGGAAGTGTTTCGGCTCAGGAAATGCTTACCAAGCAAGAAGCTATAGAAGAAACCTTGCAGAATAATTTCGGAATAGAGATAGCCAGCAACGACCTTGAAATTGCTGAAAACAATAAGAATATTTTAAACTCGGGGTTTTTACCTTCTTTAACAGGGGTTGCAGGTGGGAATTATAACCTGGAAGATCAGGAGGTGACGTTTAACGATGGCTCTACAAATGTGGTAGATGGTGCCGAAACAACACAATACAATGCCTCTGTTAACCTTAATTATACCTTGTTCGACGGTTTAGGTAGGTGGTATAATTATAAAAGCTTAAAAGAGACCTATGATCTGGGTGAGTTACAAGCCAGACAAACCATTGAAGCTACTATTTTGCAATTGTTTTCTGTGTATTATGAAGTAGCACGTATTACTGAAAATATTGAAGTTTTAAAACAGACGTTAGAAAACACAAAAACAAGACTTACGCGAGCTGGGTATGCTTTTGATTACGGGCAGGTAAATAAACTAGAAGTGCTGAATGCTGAAGTAGATATCGTCACAGACAGTATAAACCTTTTAAATGCAAAACAACAATTACGTAATACCAAGCGGGATTTAACAGTAGTCCTTAATGCTGAATTGGACAGAAGTTTTGAAGTAGACACTTTGGTAGCCTTTATTGGAGAACTGCAAATTGAGCAATTCATTAAAAAGGCTGATACAAACAACGTTCGTTTATTGCAAGCCAGAAAAAACATTGCGATAACCGATTATAATTACAAAGCCAGTAAGTCTGTTTTCTTGCCCTCGGTTGGACTTAATGGATCTTACGGCTGGAATAAAGGAGAGTTTCCGGTTACTAGCTTTGCAAGCTCGCGAACAACTACTGGTTTTGCAGCAGGAGTGAGCTTAACATGGGATTTGTTTGATGGGGGAAGCGGCATTACCAATGTAAAGAATTTACGAATTCAAAAAGACTCACAGCAACTGTTGCTTAAACAAATAGAAAACGAAGTAAAACGAGACGTGGCTAATGCAAATGATGCGTACCAGAATAGGTTGGAGGTTTACAGACTTCAGGAACAAAATGTAGTGACAGCAACCAACAACTATGAGCGTTCCCAGGAGCGTTATAAATTAGGGCAGATCACTTCGGTAGAGCTTAGACAGGCTCAGATAAATTTGCTGAATGCCAAAACCAATAAAAACTTAGCAAAATACGAAGCAAAGCTGTCGGAGTTAGAATTGCTACAGCTTACAGGACAATTACTTAATATTGATTTTTAAAACCTGACGAGTATACATAAAAGTAGTAGATATTTTATTTTACCTATCAACCGAAAACCAACAACCGACAACCAATAACTAATATGTACGAGCACTACTTTCAATGCCCTTATTGCTGGGAGGAAATTTCAATGCTGTTAGACCCTTCGGTATCACAAACGTATGTAGAAGACTGTGAGGTATGTTGCAATCCTATTACCATTTCCGTAGTCTTTGAAAATGGTGAGCTGCAATCCTTCTCAGCTGAAAATTTAGGTCAATAGCTAATTATTTGATTTGCAGGTTTTTTAAGCTGTTTTTATAAGAATTTTAGAAATTTATCGTACATTTAAATATGTACGATAGTTTTAGTCTTGCCGAAAACTCTGTTGGGTTTATTCTAGATGGTTCTTTTAATGAAGAGACTATGAATCGACTGCATCAAGCTATTGAAAATAAGCTTAAAAAATTTGAGAAAATTAAATTATACATTGAAGATGATGATATTGAGACATTTTCTGTCGAAGCTATTGCTAAAAATATACTATTTAAATTCAAAAATTCGGATCGATTTTCTAAAGTGGCTTTTGTTACAAACCGTAAATGGATCAAGGCTTGTGCGACGATAGAAAATTTATTTTTAACGGGTGAAGTTAAAGTATTTACTTCGGATGATAGGTTAGAAGCTATAAATTGGATAACCAGATAGTTAAAGGAGACAGTCTTTTAGAGCTCCCGATATGTTTAACCAGAGATAGTTAAAAAAGGATTTTGTACGGTCTGGTGTTACAGTAGCAGAACACTCACTAAATCCACTAGTACTACTATTACTATCTTTTTTTACAAAGATATTTAGAAGCCCGGATAATAGCTTGCTTTGTTTTTTTCCGTTATCCCGTAATATTTCAACCTTAAAATGATCATACTTCATCCTCATATTAATTTCAGATTCAGAGGCATTTCCATAGATCGATAAATAGGTTTTTTGGGTTTCTCCCTCCAATTCGACCAGGAGATTAGGTTTTGTAAAAGAATTCATTTCATTAGCCGGAAGCATTCCCAATTCTGCTTTAAATGTAAAATCATCTGCAGTACTATTTACGTCAAAATCCCAATCCACATGCAAAGGTGCACTATGCATAAACCGCGAATCTATTACAATGCGTGTTTTGAGCTCTTCACCATACGTATTGCTAACATTGCTTAGTTTGGCTTGGAAATTATCGAAATAAATAGTTCCCGCAGGTTGGTCTTCCTTCACTTTTTCCTGATAAGTAATAGCACTATTTTCTATAGAAAGTGAATCTACAGTAAGATCTATAGGTAATTCCCGAAGCATTTTGCTATACAAAGGCTTGGTTGTAGGGTCGTCTGCTACTAATTTATTCCGGTAAATAGTGGCATCCACTTCAGTTAATTTTACAAGGCTGCTTTTGGCGAAGAACTTTCGGTTGTTAAAGCCGAAATCAATGTTATTTACTTTAATTTGTTCTAAGGCTACATTAAAATGATCTCGCTCTTGTTTCAACATACTGGCATGTTCAGCTTTTGAAAATTTTGTAGCAAGATGCAATTTGTCTATAATAGCTTCTTTATTCTTTAATTTGAAATCACCAACAGTCAGATTTTCAAAAGGACTTATTTTTAGAAATATCGAATCTGCTTCCGCTTCGTAATTTTTGAAGTCAACAGGAAGCCTCTTATTTAAAGTGCTATTGTTTACCAGGATATCATCAACCTCTACGGTAATGTCTTTAACATGCAAAAGGGTATCTTTTTTACTTTGGTCAAAAAAAGTTACTAAAGCATTATCTATACTAAGCTCGTCTACCAATAGCGGTTTATTTAAGGTTAGGAATGCTTTGGGTTTTGTTGAATCCTTAGCAACAACAAGCAGGTTTTTATAATATTGAATGATGGGCGATTTAATCTTTATATCTTCAATATGTATTTCTTTCTTAAACAAATAGTCCCAATAGCTTACGCCCTCAATAATCACTTTTTCAGCCGAAAGATAGGTATGTGTCGTGTCGTTGGATTTGTTTTGGAGGGTTACTGAAACATCATTGTAGGTTAGGGTTCCGTTCAGTAAATGAAGGGAAACACCTTCAAAGTTTGCAGTAATATTTTCGGGAAGCTGGTCTTTTGTAAACTTCGCAATTTTATTTTTAATAATAATATTGCTGGCGATAAGGATCCCGAAGAAAAGGACGGCAAGTCCTAGAACAACAAATGTAGTAAGCCGTAATTTTTTAGACATATTTAAAAATAACAATATGGAATTGGTTCCTGAAATTTTTGTGAGTTATTGTTAAAATATAGGTGTAATAAACTTGTGGGAATCTAAAACCTTTGTATCTTTGCAGTCCAATAATTCTGCTGGCATTATGAACTGGCACAAATAAGATGCATTGGAGCATACATCGCGGGATAGAGCAGTAGGTAGCTCGTCGGGCTCATAACCCGAAGGTCACTGGTTCGAGTCCAGTTCCCGCTACTAAGGAGAAATCCAACACCAGAGCGGTTTAGCGAAAGCTAAACCGCTTTTTTTATGTCCCCATTATCGAATTTTCTTACATTTGAATACGATTTGGAATACGTTTTAGAATACGATTTGAAAAAAAAGAAACAATTTTCACAACCAAAGATCTATAATGCCAAGGGCGATCTGTCCAAAAGATGGTACGTCTATTTTTCCTTTCGCGATCCCGAAACCGGAAAGTTAAAACGCCAGGCTCCCATCTATGGCAATGCCAATAGCTATTCCACAAAAGGGGAGCGGTTGGAAGTACTTACCATGTTACGGCGGAGTCTGGCAGATTTTCTTAAAAAAGGGTACAATCCCTACGCGCCC